>TARA_R110002167_G_scaffold329606_1_pt1 | contig 103650 bp, 91 predicted proteins | sample TARA_R110002167 | Tara Oceans TARA_R110002167 (sample SAMEA4398238) | marine metagenome | biome: Polar Biome; feature: [MES] marine water layer (ENVO:01000295) within the mesopelagic zone...; material: water (ENVO:00002006), including particulate matter (ENVO:01000060) such...
CAAAAGCTGATTTTTATTGGTATGTGGGGTTAATTGACCGCTTACGTTAAAATTAAAAACTTTAATTTTAGTTTTTATCATCACGGCACACTCATTGACGGTTGCGTCTGTTGATCGCGGCGAAACAATCAGCTTTGGCTTAAACCAAGTAATAGCCGGTTGGACCGAGGGTGTACAACTCATGAGTATTGGCGACAAATTCCGTTTTTATATTCCAAGCCAATTGGCTTACGGCAATCGCTCAACAGGTAAAATTGAAGGTGGCTCTGTACTGATTTTTGATGTTGAGTTATTTGAAATTAACTAAAAATTAAATAATAGATGACATAGTTTTCACACTAAGAACTACACCAAAAATCCAAAGCCTCCATAGCGGAGGCTTTTTGCTATTGCTTGACTCATACCACTTAGCTAATTTTTCTTAATCCTCCAGTTCCCCGAAAACAACTTAATAAAAACTCATAAATCTGCAGCTTCAAGGATTCTCCGTCCGAAGTGTCCGAAATAGCGTGATAAAAATGCCGTAGTGACATCATGGCCTTTATAACACATCCATGTGTTTCAAGGCATGTAGACTCCTGTCTTGCAGATATGACACAGACTCAGGGGTACATGGTCGTTCAGTGACATCCATGTCATCACGACATTCGTCAGTCCATTCACATCAGATGTACCATCTGAGCCGTTAGGCGATTTTTGTTATGCTATGAGGATCAACACTTTGTCGGAGCTGCTGGGGTGATCCAAGAGGGGAAAGCAGTGTTTCCCTTCTTGGTCGGGTGTGGGCGAAGCGCCACGACGTTAAGCTGACTATATTTGTCAGTGATAATTAAAAAAATATCATGCTAGATAAAACGGATCATCAATCGACTTCGCAGGCGCTGTAAACCATTTAGGCCCTTGCGCGGTCATGTAAAAATGGTCTTCATGACGGATCCCAAACTCCCCAGGTACACATAACATTGGCTCGTTGCTAAAACACATACCAACCGCCAGTGGTGTAACATCATTACGCACCAAATATGGCCATTCATGAATATCTAAACCGATACCATGACCAGTACGATGAGGTAAACCTGGCACGTTATAGTCTGGGCCAAAGCCTGCGGCTTCTAACACGACACGAGCAGCTGCATCGACGTCACCACACAGGGTTCCTAAGGTAGCAGCATCAAACGCAGCAATTTGTGCATCTTGCTCAAGTTGCCATAATTGACGCTGACGAGCATTAGGCTCACCAAACACATAAGTGCGAGTAATATCAGAGTTATACCCTTGTAACTGGCAACCGGTGTCAATTAATACCGTGTCATTTTTCTCAAGCGCTTTTGGTGATTTAACTCCATGCGGATACGCTGTATCTTCACCAAATAGCACGATGCAAAAGTACGAACCTTTGGCCGCGCCCACGGCATAGTGAGCTTGGTTAATAAAGTCTTCCACTTCCGTAGTGGTGATGCCCTCACGTAAAATACTAGCGGTGGCTTTATGCACTTCTAGGGTCATGTCTTTAGCGCGTTGCATTAAGGCAATTTCGGCAACCGACTTAATCATCCGACATCCTGCCGTTACTGTTGTCGCACTGACAAATCGATGCTGTGGAGCTGCTTGGGCAATGCCATCGCTAATAAAAAAGGCGGTTGACTCATCAATACCGATTTTTGCTTGGCTCAAGCCGATGTTATCCAGCACATCGGCAAATAATTGATATGGGCTTTCATCTTCATGCCACGTATTTACTTGACCTTTAACGGTCATATAACCCTGTAACGTGTCGAGCTCAAATGCAGGTGCAATATACTGAACCTCACCCACAGCGGGGATAATAGCACCCACCATACGCTCGCTAGAAAACCAACGAGTACCAGTAAAGTAGTACAAATTAGTACCAGCATTCACATAGATTGCTTCTAAACCATGTTGCGCCATCAATCGTTGTGCATGTTGAATTCGTTGATTAAATTCATCATCACTTATCGCAGCTACACCGTGAGTCATATTAGTTAGTGTGGCTAATGCTTGTTGCGGGCTAACGCCGCCGACACCGATTGTCATAGGTTTTCCTTTGGTTATTTTTATTGTTATTTATCTAGAGTCTGTGGAAATCAAATCGTCTTACCTTGTTTAAATATACAAGGTAATCAATACCGACAAGGATACCGCCTGTATCGCTTTGTTACCATTGTATACAATATAAGTTTACAATTTTAAACTGCTTACTCCACATTATGTCAGCGACTTCACTTGCCAGTTTGCCGTCACGCTTGCGATAATCGCAGTTCATTCTACAGAGCTGAGTTCATCAGTCGCCTCCAACGGAGAAACCATGTTCAATATTATTGCTACGCGTCTTAACGCCATTCGCCAACAGCTTGAAGTAAACCAAATAGACGCATTCATCATTCCCCGCGCTGACGAATATTTAGGTGAGTATGTGCCTGCTCGTAACGAGCGTTTACATTGGGCCACTGGCTTTACTGGGTCTGCTGGCATGGCAATCGTGTTAAAAGACCGCGCAGCAATATTTACCGACGGCCGTTACACAGTGCAAGTACGCCAACAAGTAGACGGTAACTTATTTGAATATTTAAGCCTGTATGACGACCCGCAAATTGACTGGTTAATTGATACATTACCAGCAGGCTCGAGCGTCGGCATAGACAGTCGCCTACATACCCTTGCTTGGTATCAACAAACTAAAGCGCAATTTGATAAAGCCCAAATCAATCTAGTTGAAGTGGATAACAACCCGATTGATGTCAGTTGGTTAGACCGCCCTGCACCGTCAGCATCCACCATGACTTTATTTAGCCACCAAGGTGCAGGACGTAATAGTGTCGAGAAACGTCAACAAATTGGTCAGCTGGTTAACAAGCAAGGCGCCGATGTTGCCCTTATTGCCGCATTAGATTCATGTTGTTGGTTACTGAATATCCGTGGTAATGACGTTCCGCGCTTCCCCGTCATACTTGGCTGCGGATTATTATCGACCAATGGCGATATGACCTTTTTTACCGATTTAACTAAAGTGCCGCAAAATATTGAACAGCATGTAGGTGCTGGCGTGAGCTTTAAAGATGAAGCAGAACTGGCAACCGTATTAGCGCAAATGAAAGGCGTTAAGCTATTGGCCGACCCTCATTCTGCCAACGCCTATTCGCAGTTACTGGCACAAAAAGGTGGCGCTAAACTCATTGTGGGTACCGACCCGGTTGCATTACCTAAAGCACAAAAAAATAACGCCGAATTAGCTGGTATGCGAGCGTGTCATATTCGTGATGGCGCTGCCGTTAGCCGTTTTTTAGCCTGGTTAGACAGCCAAGTCGAACAGAATATTATGCACGATGAAGCACAACTGGCTGACAAATTAGAAAGCTTTAGAATACAAGATTCGCTATATCGCGAGCCTAGCTTTGACACTATTTCAGCCACTGGTGCCAATGCCGCTATGTGCCATTACAATCACAATAATGGCACCCCAAGCACAATGACCATGGACAGCATTTACTTGGTCGATTCTGGTGCGCAATACTTAGACGGCACCACCGACGTTACCCGCACCATTGCCATTGGCAAAGTGACCGATGAACAGAAGAAAATGGTCACCCTGGTATTAAAAGGCCACATAGCCCTTGATACAGCCCGCTTCCCTAAAGGCACCTCTGGTGTGCAACTCGATGCATTTGCTCGTCAGTATTTATGGCAGCATGGTTTTGATTATGACCACGGAACGGGCCATGGTGTCGGTCACTTTCTAAGTGTTCACGAAGGCCCGCAGCGCATTGGTAAAAACGTCAATGGCGTGGCATTACTACCAGGAATGGTATTGTCGAATGAGCCTGGTTATTACCGCGCCGATGGTTTTGGTATTCGCATCGAAAACCTAGTCACAGTGCAACATTGCCAAGCATTGGCAGGTGCAGAGCGTGAAATGTATGAGTTTGATGTATTAACCCATATTCCAATGGATGCACGCTTAATCAATAAGTCATTGTTAACTGATTTTGAAGTGAACTGGTTTAATCAATATCAGCAAAAAGTTCGTCAAACCTTAGCGCCATTAATGCAAGGTGACGAGTTAGCATGGCTCAATAAAGTGACTGTCGCGATTTAAGCGCCATCCAATTCAGCATAACGCGTTAGCATTAAATATAGGGCTTTGGACCAATAACACGTCCAAAGCCCTTTTTGTTAAAGCACCATCAAGTGCAAACTAAGTCACCCAAAATGCTAGGGCACTATCTCCGCGGCAATACTTTTCCTCGTCATAACCAACATACTTATTGCCAGATTTGCGATGAATTGAGCATTCGAAAATGTCCTCTACCGAGCTTACTCATAACGATTTACAGCGACTTCACCAATACGACTTCGCCACTAATACTCAGCAATAACAGCTTAGGATGACCAAAGTAGATCTTGAACTAGCGCCAGTTAATCGACCTACTCACAGCAAACACAATTATCCCTAAACAATGGTATTAAATTGCTATACCAAGGGCGGTAATCCGTTACAAGTGTTGAATACTCAAAGGCAGTGATTACAACAGCGAGTGACTTTTATGGTGAGATATACGAGCAATCTGTTTTTGGGGTGCGTTTTTTACCCATATAGCAAAAAATGTTAGCCGCTTCCTATTTCCACATTGTTGATTGTTGTAAACTCCGCGCCGACAAAGGCTGTGTTGGTAAGAGTAAATTTTACCAGACATGTGTATAACAAATTTGTTTATCACAATATTCGCAGGTCACTAACGCTATATGCGCCAAGTGGATCTCTCACCCAAGTATTTCTCGTTTGGGGCTCTACCTGCCGTAGCCGTGTCGCCAATGAATGACCATTGGTTAACTCATCATTTAAGAGATCAAAAGGTATCATCACTATGAAGTCTGAACAGACTCTCTCTAACACTGCTGTTTCTGATTCATTTTTGGATCGCTATTTCAATATTTCTGCCCGAGGAAGTACCTTAAAACGTGAAGTCATTGCTGGCTTAACAACGTTTTTGGCTATGGTTTATTCGGTAATTGTAGTGCCAAACATGTTGGGCACTGCTGGGTTTGACCCTGCGGCGGTGTTTATCGCTACCTGCTTAATTGCCGCATTTGGTTCGTTGCTCATGGGGCTATGGGCTAATTTGCCAATGGCCATTGGTTGTGCAATTTCACTCACCGCATTTACTGCATTTAGTATGGTGCTAGGCCAGGGAATATCGATTCCTGTCACCCTTGGCGCTATTTTCCTAATGGGTATCGTGTTTACACTTGTGAGTGTCACTGGCATTCGTCAATGGGTGCTCACTAACCTGCCAACCGGTATTGCTCACGGTACGGGTATTGGTATTGGTTTGTTTTTACTCCTTATTGCGACCAATAGCGTAAAATTGATTGTATCAAACGATGCCGGTTTACCTGTGAAGCTTGGTGATATTAATAGCTTACCGGTTATCGCTACAATTGTTGGTCTTGCAATGACGATTGGGCTTGAACGCCGAGGCATGCCTGGTGGCATATTGCTGGTAATCGTCGGGTTATCGATCTTTGGGCTCATATTTGATCCTAGCGTAACTTATCAAGGCCTATTTGCTTTGCCTGACTTGATGTCTGAAACATCGCTAATTGGTCAGCTCGATATTATGGGCGCACTGAACCCAGTGGTACTGCCCATTGTGTTGGCATTAGTGATGACCGCTATCTTCGATGCAACTGGCACAATTAGAGCGGTTGCAGGGCAAGCGGAACTTCTCGATGATAAAGACAATATTGTTGGTGGTGGTAAGGCACTGACATCAGACTCAGTCAGCAGTATTTTTGCAGGCGTAGTCGGCGGTGCACCAGCAGCGGTGTATATTGAATCCGCAGCAGGAACCGCTGCAGGTGGTAAAACGGGCCTGACCGCGACCATCGTTGGCTTGTTATTTTTGATGATGATGTTTTTAGCGCCGTTAAGCTTTTTAGTGCCTGCTTATGCGACTGCTCCAGCGCTGATGTATGTTGGTTTACTGATGCTAAGCAACGTCACCAAGCTTGATTTTGACGACAAAGTGGATGCAATGGCAGGCTTAACCTGCGCGGTATTTATTATTTTAAGCTGTAATATCGTTACTGGGATTATGCTTGGGTTTGTTACCTTGGTTATTGGCCGCATATGCAGTGGCGAGTGGCGTAAACTACGACTTGGGGTTATGTTAATTACCCTCGGCTTAGTCGCCTTTTACATGGGTGGTTGGGCAATTTAACACCATTATTGACCGAATATTAAGGCCAGCCATCGAGGCTGGCCTTTTTGTTGTCGCCGGAAATATTGGCAACGACAATGCGATAATCTCCCGCCCCAATATCTGAAAGATGGAATCAAAGTCACAACAGCCGACATCGCTAACTTGTCGATTATTCAATAAATCATTTCAACCTCATTACTAACCACCAGCAGTGCCGTTATTACTCATTTCTTAGACAAGGTTAAGCAGAGGTTGAACCGCTCTATTACTCTGAATTGATCTGCGTCAACGCAAAGCACGCCAAAAGGTTTTTAATAAAGTAATGGGCTAAATATTTGCAAGCATTTTGTCAGGATTAATTACTCAGTTTTACGTTGGATATGTGTTTGGTTGAGCTAATGCGTTGGTCTATTCTAGGCTTGTTGACACCTTTAAATAATAACGTCCGTATTTGATTTTTACTGATACTGGTCATCGCCAATCGCATGGTAAAACGGCTCCGCTAGTACTATAACTAATAGACCAATAACACTCGAATAGAACAATTAATTGGCTAACGTCCATAAATGGAGACTGACACTTAATCAAAGTCTAGCGATGCTGACAAATCTGTAAGTCTTCTATTATTTACCTCTATGCACTTCAATCTGGTTATCGGAGATAATCGACAGAATATGATGGATAGAAAAAATGCCTCACCCAATTCAGGTACAGTTATAGCGATACGCGGTAGTGTCGTCGATATTCTGTTTGCTGAGCAACTCCCTCCTATTCGCTCCTTATTAACTACTGGGCACCAGCAGCAAATTTTAATCGAAGTTTTTTCGCAACTAGATGAACATCGAGTGCGCTGCATCGCGCTGACACCAACACAAGGACTAGCAAGAGGCATGTTGGTAGAAGACAGCGGCGGCCCCTTAATGGCACCTGTTGGTAAAACCATTCTATCGCGCATGTTTGATGTTTTTGGTAACGCCATTGATCGTAAGGCCCCCCCAATAGGTACTCAATGGCGTTCAGTTCATAACGAACCGCCGACCATCGCTCAACTGGCGACTAAATCCCAAGTATTCGAAACCGGAATCAAAGTGATCGATGTGTTAATGCCGCTTGAGCGTGGCGGCAAAGCGGGGTTATTTGGTGGTGCTGGTGTAGGTAAAACGGTATTACTGACAGAAATGATCCACAACATGGTCGGCCAACATGCTGGTGTGAGTATTTTTTGCGGTATTGGTGAGCGTTGTCGTGAAGGCGAAGAACTCTACCGTGAGATGAAAACCGCAGGCGTGTTGGATAACATGGTAATGGTGTTCGGTCAGATGAATGAACCACCTGGAGCACGCTTTCGTGTAGGCCATGCCGCATTAACCATGGCCGAATATTTTCGCGACGATGAACATCGCGATGTACTGTTACTGATTGATAATATTTTCCGTTTTATTCAGGCGGGTATGGAAGTGTCCGGTTTAATGGGACAAATGCCAGCCCGTTTAGGATATCAGCCAACCTTGGGCACCGAGTTGTCGCAACTCGAAGACCGTATCGCCAATACTGACAGCGGCGCGATTACATCCATTCAAGCAGTATACGTACCAGCAGATGATTTTACCGATCCCGCTGCGGTACATACCTTTTCGCATCTCTCTGCATCAATTGTGCTATCGCGAAAACGGGCCAGTGAAGGCCTTTATCCAGCCATTGATCCGCTGCTATCTAATTCAAAAATGGCCACACCGAGCATTATCGGCCGAAGGCACTATGACTTAGCGCAGAAAATACGCAGCACGTTGGCACAATACGCTGAACTTAAGGACATTATTTCAATGTTAGGCATGGAACAGCTATCGCCAGCAGACCATAAAATTGTGGCGCGCGCTCGTCGTCTCGAACGTTTTTTTACCCAGCCTTTTTTTACTACCGAACAGTTCACCAGTATGCCCGGAAAGCTGGTGAGTCTTAATGATGCTCTGGATGGATGCGAACGAATTTTACACGATGAATTTAAAGACTATCCAGAAAGTGCTCTGTATATGATTGGTTCAATTGATGAAGCTATTAGCAAGTATCGCCCTAAGATCGACAGAGTAAACAGCCAGTAGTCGTGGCCAAGTCAACAGACAAACAAGGACCGGAATATGCAACCTGCACACATGAACCTGAAAATTTTGCTGCCTTATAAGGTTTTTGCTGAGCAGAAAAATGTGGTGCGCATTGTCGCGGTTACGCATCAAGGTTCGTTTGGCATCTTGCCACATCGGCTTGACTGCGTGGCGTCACTGACAGCTGGGTTATTGGTGTTTGAGTGCGATGGTGCTGATGAAGTGTACGTTGCTATTGATGAAGGTGTACTGGTTAAAACGGGCTTTGATGTACTGATTTCGGTGCGTAATGCCATAGGCGGTTTGGCGTTGAGCGAATTACATCAAGCCGTTGAGCAAGAATTTATGCACTTAGATGAACAAGAACAGCAATTGCGTTCGGTACTGATCAAGATGGAAAGTAATTTCATGCGACGCCTGACTGAGTTCCATCATGACAGAGTTTAGGGCCTATCGTTCTATCAAGATGAATGTTGTCTGAAGGTTAGGCTTAACGCTTTAGTGTTTTTAAACGCAGAATGGTTGTTGAGTGTTGGTTATTGGCTTAAATGGCAAGACACCACACAGAGTTAGTGTCGTAATGTTATCTGAAGAGTTAGACCTTTGAACACATGTTAAATATGGAAAACAACAGGCTCTCACTATGAATCATAAACCAGAGGAAAACATCACTCCGGAAAAGCCACATTCCGAACCGCCAAAGCCTGAAAAAGATAAGTCCAACAACGACAAGTTTAGCCAGCAAGTTGAAGACATGGCGACACGAAAACTGAAGGCGCAGCGACATATCAATAAAACCGTCTGGACCGGTTTTGGGATGATGGGGCTTATTGGTTGGTCGGTGGTAATCCCAACGGTGCTTGGTGCAGTACTCGGAATGTGGCTGGATAAACACTATCCTGGCGAACATTCCAGAACCTTAATGTTATTGATTATTGGGTTATGCCTGGGTTGTTTTAATGCTTGGCATTGGGTTGATAAAGAAGATAAGGAAATTCACCGAGGTGATGAACTCGATTGATTTTTTAGGCCACTTATTTGATGCAACTTATTGACGCAACTTATTTGATACAAAATTAGTTGATAGCAAATGACTCAATAGAAAAGTACTTGATGGAAAAGTCATTATGGAAAACGTATTGGTAGACAACATATTTGTAGAGCTCACATTGGCATTACTGGCAGGTGCATTGCTAGGGGGCTTTTTTTTCGCCGGACTTTGGTGGACGGTTCGCCAGCTAAAATCGACTCAACATGTTGCGTTGTTATTTATCGCCAGTCTGTTATTTCGCTCCGCAATTGTGATCGCTGGCTTCTATTTTATTGCTGGCGAAAACTGGCATCGCCTATTGGCAGGATTACTCGGATTTATGTTAGTTCGCCTCTTGGCAACGCGATACACCCTGCAGCAAGAGCAGACTCCGTCATTGGGAAAAACACTCATAGTCGACAAAATAGTCGATAAACAAGAAGACCGTTTATGAACCTTAGCCCCGACCAAATTATTTTCTGGCAAATGAGCTTTGTAAAGCTCAACGCAACCATTGTATTTACTTGGGTAGTAATGATGCTATTGGTGATTGGCTCAATCCTGATTACCAGAAAGTTATCCAAGGATATGCAGCGTTCTCGCTGGCAAAATTTGCTGGAAGTGGTGGTCATTACCATTAGCAAACAGATTGAAGAGGTTGGTCTGAGTAATCCTCATAAATATCTTGGATTTCTCGGTTCGTTATTTTTGTTTATCGCCACCTCAGCTATCTGTACGGTGATCCCCGGCTTCGAACCGCCTACGGGTTCACTTTCCAGTACCGTAGCGCTGGCGCTATGTGTATTTGTAGCAGTACCTATGTTTGGTATAGAGAAGCAAGGCTTGCGCGGCTACCTCGCCTCCTACACCAAACCAACTGTCATTATGTTGCCATTTAACCTTATCAGTGAAGTGTCGCGTACGCTGGCCTTAGCGGTACGACTGTTTGGCAACATGATGAGTGGGGTGATGATCCTCGGTATTCTGTTGAGTATTACTCCCTTTTTGTTTCCTATTGTCATGACTCTGCTCGGTTTACTCACTGGCATGGTACAGGCCTACATCTTTTTTATTTTAGCAACCGTGTACATCGCTGCGGCGACTCGCATTCAACAACCGGAGCGCGAACTTGCGCAAGATGGCTCGGCCACCACCGAGAAACAAGATACAAAAACGGGCTCTCAACAATGAACCACCACCTTAAATTGATTTAGGAGTGATTATGGACAGCATAACAATTATAGCAATGGTATCGATTATCACCGCAGGGTTTACCATCACCATCGGTGTTATTGGACCTTCACTCGGTGAAGGAAAGGCGGTAGCGACGGCTCTATCCTCTTTGGCCCAGCAGCCAGATGCATCAGCCACCATTACCCGCACACTGTTTGTCGGTTTAGCGATGATAGAATCAACTGCGATCTATTGTTTTGTGGTAACGATGATTCTGCTATTTGCTAACCCTTTTTGGAATTACGTGATAGACCAAGCTGCGGGTATATAGGCTATGTTAATCGATTGGTTTACCGTATTTGCGCAAGTGATAAATTTTTTGGTACTCGTGTGGCTACTGAAGCGGTTTTTATATCGGCCCATTCTTGATTCCATCGATGCCCGTGAAAAACGCATTGCCGCAGAAATAGCAGACACTAAGGCTAAAAGAATTGAAGCAGAGCTTCAACGAGAAGAATTCCAGCAAAAAAATGCCGATTTTGAGCAACAAAAAACCACTCGTATAAATAAACTAAAAGATGAAACAGAAGCCGAACGTGTTCGTTTACTTGAAGCTGTAAGACTGGAGTCACAAGGCCTACGAAAAAAATTACAATTAGCGCTTAAAAATGAGCAACTCAATTTGCAAGTGGCAATCAGCCAACGCGCACGGGAAGAAATATTCTCGATAGCGCGTAAGGTACTTGGCGATCTTGCTGGAACCTCTCTAGAAGCATCCATGACAGATATTTTCATTCACCGTTTGAATACCTTAAACGATGAGGAAATAGCCTCGCTACAATCGGCAATATCCCCAGCAATTAATGCCGCTGCACAACCTATTTTAATTCGAACCGCCTTTGCACTTCCAACACCGCAGTGCTCACTTATTGAAGCGGCTATTAAAAAAATATTGGGTCACGACATACCAATCCAATTTTCAATAGAGCCCGATGTCATCAGTGGAATTGAACTCAGTATCAAAGGTCAAAAAATCTCATGGAGTATTAACGAATACCTCAGTTCATTAGCAAAACGGGTTGACGAGTTACTGCAATCCCCTATGAATATTGAACAAGCTAACGATACTCACTCAACAACAAAGACAGACAGTCATGAAGCTAGCGCCTGATTTACTGCAAGCAACCTTTGAGCAGACATTTTCGATTCTGCAGCAAGCGCGACGGTCTTTTTCGCCACAACTGCAACCACGAGAAATAGGCACCATTACCAGTATAGCTACTGGCATAGCAAAAGTGTCAGGTTTACCTGGGGTCGGTTTTGAAGAAGTACTGAAATTCCCCAGTGATATTTTTGGCATTGCCTTTAATGTTGATGAAGATGAAATAGGCGCGGTACTGCTTGGGGATTACTGGCATTTGCAGGCAGGTGATGAAGTCGAACGCTGTGGGCATCTAGTTGATGTGCCAGTGGGAGAAGGCCTGCTCGGCCGTATTATCAATCCTATCGGTGAGCCCTTAGATGGCAAAGGCAGACTGATTGCCAGTGCACGCTTACCCATTGAGCGTCCCTCTCCTGCCATTATGAATCGAGCACCTGTTAGTGTGCCTTTGCAAACCGGCATTAAAGTTATCGATGCGCTTATTCCTGTTGGCCTTGGGCAACGTGAATTAATCCTCGGTGATAGGCAAACGGGTAAAACCGCCATTGCCGTTGATACCATACTTAATCAGCGTGACAAAAATGTACTCTGCGTATATTGCGCGATTGGTCAGCGCGCCTCAGGTGTGGCAAAAGTGATTTCGACACTGCATGAACAAGGCGCCTTAGAATATACCGTTGTTGTGGTTACCGAAGGCAATGATCCTCCAGGCCTTGCTTATATTGCCCCTTATGCAGCGACCAGTATTGCAGAATACTTTATGCAGCAAGGCCGCGATGTATTAATTGTGTATGACGACCTGACCCACCATGCCAGAGCCTATCGAGAGCTGTCTCTGCTGTTACGTCGGCCGCCCGGTCGTGAAGCTTTTCCCGGCGATATCTTTTACATCCATTCGCGATTGTTAGAGCGGGCAACTCACTTGAGCCCAAATTTAGGCGGAGGATCATTAACCGCGCTCCCCATTATTGAAACCGAAGCGCAGGATATTTCCGCCTATATTCCGACAAATCTTATTTCAATTACCGATGGGCAAATATACCTTTCACCCTCGTTATTTGAACTGGGCGTGCTGCCCGCTATCGACGTCGGAAAATCGGTTTCTCGTGTTGGCGGTAAGGCACAACGAGCCGCTTACCGAGCGGTGGCATCAAACCTCAAATTGGCTTATGCGCAGTTTGAAGAACTGGAAACATTTGCGAGTTTTGGCGCACGATTGGATGACAGCACACTAAAAACTATCGACCATGGCCGACGCATTCGTGCTTGCCTGAAACAAGCAGAGTCCACGCCCATCTCGATGGTTGAGCAAATTGCAGTATTACTGGCATTAACCGCTAATCTATTTGATGAAGTCCCTTTAGATGAAATGAGCCAAGCCGAGCTTGCAGTACGCGCGGCCACTGCCGATATCCCTGTTGAAATTACCGCAAGATTAGCAAGCACCGAAAAATTAACAGATGAAGATCGCGACGGGATTTTGCAGCCGGTCCGTGATGCACTTGCACCATTTATGCACAGTCAAAAGCGAAAGGAAATCACATGAGTGAAGGCGTTACCAGTCTACGTCACCAAATCACCAATGCGGAAGAACTTGACTCTGTAGTGCGAAGTATGAAAGCCATGGCGTCGTCTAATATCAGTCAATACGAAAACGCAGTTCGCTCGTTGGATGATTATTATCGTACCGTGCAACTTGGGTTAACAGCCTGTTTTCAGCAACATAAATCCACCCGTTCCATCGCTAAACAAGCGCAACCAGATAAAGCATCCATTGGTGTAATCGTATTTGGTTCTGACCAAGGCCTGGTCGGGCAATTCAATGAAGTCATGGTGGAGTTTGTCAGCAATTCATTAATGAAGTTACCAGGCAATAAAACCCTATGGGCTGTGGGCGAACGTCTTCAGTCACGGCTAGCAGACACCAAGCTCACACTGGAGCGAGGCTTTATGCTGCCAAATTCCATCAATACTGTTTCGACACTGGTGGGTAACATTTTGATAGAAATGGAAACGCAGAGAGAACAAGGCACTATTGATAAAGTATATCTTTTTCATCATCGTCCCCATTCTGGTTCAATATACACCCCAGTAAGCCAACAACTTTTACCGCTGGATCACCATTGGCAACATAACCTTGCTAGTATTCATTGGCCGACCAATAACTTACCCGAGGTCATGCCTGAGCGGGAGCAAACGTTACGCGCTATGGTGCGCGAATATCTTTTTGTCAGTCTGTTCAGAGCTTGCGCAGAATCACTTGCCAGTGAAAATGCCAGTCGCTTGTCTGCAATGCAGCGAGCAGAAAAAAACATCGACGAACTGCATGCAAGTCTTAAGCAAAAATTTCATAGCCTACGTCAAAGTGGTATCGATGCGGAATTGTTCGATGTCATCTCCGGATTTGGATCAATGGAATAAAAATAGGTTGAATATCAAGGAGCAGTGAACGATTCTGTTTTTGTGAGAAATTGGCAGCGGTTTTGCCCTTAATTCAGCAACAACGTGCTGAGTTAACACCATTAAGTAAACATACTTTTAAATTCAACGGTTAACCAATCAGAGTTCAGGTTAGTTAACCGCATTTTCAGTTTTTTTAATAATTATGTTAGATTAAAAGTTAAAGCATTTTTTGTGGGTACTATCCTGAAAACTCTTAAATTTTACAATTGGTTAGACAGTCTTCCTAAAGTTGTTCAAAATGAAATATTTAACTTGATGACTGAACGAACATTGTCTGACGGTGAAGCGTTATTTCATATCGGAGAAGAGTCTAACGAACTCTACCAGATAATAACGGGTAAAATTAAATGCAATATGTACAGCCATGACGGAAAAGAAGTGGTTATCAGTACATTGCTTTCGGGAGAGACGTTTGGCGAGCAAGGGTTACTGGATGGTTTAACCAGAGCGACTAATACTTACTCTGTGGGAGTTTCTCTTGTTAAGGTGTTAAATAAAAAGCACTTTTCTCAGTTATGTATCAAATATCCTGAGATTAACGCTCAACTTATTGTCATGTTTAGCCATCGAATGAGAATGGCATTTGAAATTAATACCGATAACCTTACTTTGCCTCTACGGCAAAGACTTTTTCGATGTCTACATCGAATAGTGGTCAGTTTAAGCGCTACGCCAACTGTTGATAACGCTCTGTCTGTTGACATCTCTCACGATGAACTGGCAAGAATGGTAGGCGCCTCTAGGCAAAATGTCAGTAAAGAGCTAAAACAAATGGAGCGTGACGGGCTACTCACCATTCAATACGGGAAGATGGTAATTAACAACCTTCAAGCCCTCGAAAAAGAATATTATGCTAGCAATTAATTGCGGTACTGTTTTGCCTGTAAACCATTAACAATGTTAGTCACCTGCTCAGCTTCTTCGCTTGTTAAACTCGGCAAGGGAGTTCTAACCTTTGTATTAATGGGTATCCCCATTACGTTTAAAGCGTGTTTAATTTTAGCGTGTGAACTCGACACATTTTTTACCAGTGGAACCGGGAAAGAAGTGAGCAATTTCAACACCCAATATTGGGTGTTGCCAGCTAGCTGCAACGAATTAATAATAGGCAAAACATCTATAAGTTTATCTCTGCATTTTTTAATACCAACAAAATTATATTCAATAGCATTGTAGTAATCTTGTGCTTGCTGAGGAGATACCGAAGCAATAGGACAAATAGCACCAGCCGCGCCCATCTTAATAATGGGCTCCAACGCTAAGCTTAATCCGCTAAAATACAGTGTTTCAGGTAAACGGGACAATACACTTCTAGCCGTTGGTATATGCAATGAGCTATCTTTTATCCCAATAATGTTATCGATGTCGAGAATGGCAACAAGTTGTTTAACACTAAAAAATCGACCCGTTATTTGAGGAAAATAATAAAACAGTATCGGCTTTGAAGCGTGTTGTGCAATTTGTTTAAGCGCGTGTAAATATTCAGCGAAAGAGCTGTGATAGTAATCCGATAGCAACAGTAAAACATAATCAACATAAGGCGTGTATGAGGTTATTTTATCTATTGCTTGCTTACTACTGTGCGCGTGAATGCCTGCGATAATCACTTTATTGTGATTTAGGTAATGATACGCTGACTCAATAACAGCATATTGCTCACTATCAGATAAATAGGGTAACTCGCCGCCACTCCCCAGTAAGGTAACACCAGGAATATCTGATTGATTGTAATACTCCAAGCAGGCTTTTAGGCCTTGCAAATCAAGGTTTTCGTTTTCGTCTAACGGCGTATGAACAACGGGGTAAATCCCTTTTTTCATCATTATCAATTTTCTCCACAATGGATGGCGCTGTGGCCAACAGTAGAGACAACAGAATCTGAATGTGAGTTAAATTGCTCAATTAAATCGATATTAATATCTTTAATGTTATTCACCCCCATTAACCCCATGGTTGAAGTGATTTCTTGTTGAAATAGCGACAATAATGAGTTGATCCCCGCCTCACCTTGAGCAGCCATTGCATAAACCCAAGGCCGACCAATTAACACACTATTTGCACCTAACGCGATGGCCTTGATGACATCAACACCATTACGAATACCACCATCAAGAAGAATTGATGTTTGACCGGCCACGGCGTTTGCAATGCTGGGTAATTTATTAATGGTCGACGAAACCCCGTCTAATTGACGGCCGCCATGATTAGAAATAACAATTCCATCGGCACCCGAATCTATCGCTGCTTTGGCATCGTTAACATCCATAATGCCCTTAATAATAATATTGCCGTGCCAGTTTTGTCGAAGCCAAGCAATATCCTTCCATGTTGCACTTGGGTCGAACTGACTTTCAACAAATGCTTTATATCGATTAAGATCATTGGCACTTTTTACCTGATGCGTTAGATTTCCTAAGCTGTGTGGCTTACCCATCACACCAATATCAAACAACCAGCCAGGCCGTGTAAGTAACTGGGTTAAATAAGATATCTTTCCTTTTACAGTGTTACCTAGCATACCGTTACGATAATCCCGTAAACGCATACCCGGCAATGCAAGGTCAACCGTAAAGACTAGCGTATTGCAACCTGATAGCGCTGCACGATTAAGGATGTCTAACACTAACCCTCTATCACGCAACATGTATAACTGAAACCAAAATGGCTGTTTGGTGGCTGCGTGTATTTCTTCAGCGGAACAGATTGCAACAGTAGAAAGCGTAAACGGAATAGCGTTATTTTCAGCGGCTTTTGCTGCCATGACTTCGCCTCGCCTAGCAAAAAGACCTGCCATCCCCACAGGGGCGAGTGCCAAAGGCATTGAAAGGGATTCTCCAAACAGTGTTGTAGATGTGTCTATCTCTGATACGTCTCGCATCACTCTTTGTTTTAGGGTGTATTTATCAAAGTCAGCGACATTGGAACGCAGGGTTTGTTCTGCATTTGCACCGCCTTCAATATAATCGAATAAGAAATTAGGTAAGCGCTTTTGAGCTAATTTTTTGTAATCGTTTGTTGAAACGGGAACGACGTCATACATGCTCATTGTTTTCTCCAAGATAAATAACCTGAACTAGGAATAACAAACGATCAAACTGGCATTGCAAACGTTACCATTTGCTTGCAATGCGATATTTCTGTTCCGTTATTTTTTATCTTTAAGAAACTCAATCATTATTCTGTTCACTTCGTCAGGCTTTTCTTGCTGAACCCAATGGCCTGCTCCATCAACAAAATGAATCTCCAACTGGGTAATATTCGCTTTCATTGCCTCAAAATTGCCATAGCTTTGATAAGGTCCCCAATCTTTAGCTCCTGCAATAAACGCCACAGGAACATCAATGCCTTTACCACTAAAGGTTTTTATTGCATGGAAAAATTTAGGGTTGGTCGCACACCGGTACGAGTTCATTGTTCCTTGAAATTGTGTACGCGTAAATTCTCTCGAGAACACAGCAAGTTCGTTGTCTGGTAGCCATTCGCAAGCGTCTATTTGCGCTTGCGTTGGCATAAATTCCATTACCTGCTCTGGCATCGTTTTGTCTAAATCCATCACATAATATTTTGGGATTTTTGAAAATTCTTCTAAGGTTTTCGCTTGCAATGGATGTGGATTATTTTCTGTCCAGTCACCACTTTTGGCGTGATTGTATGCACGCATAAAGTCGTGAACACCTTGTGGTGCATTCATAATTTCTTCGTTGGCGTAGTCAGTGGCAAAATACATTTGATAATGTTTACGTGGCGGGTTAAGTGAGCCTAGTTGCGCCTCCATACTTTGCGTTAACGTTGGGTCATAACTTGTCGCATCTTTAGGTAAGTTAGCCGTATTAAAAGGAAACTGTGGTGTTCCGGGCCAAGGTGTACTCATAATAATCAAAGATTTAAACATGTCAGGACGAATGAAACTGCATAAGGCAGCGGCTGGTGAGCCAAAATCGTGTCCAGCAACGGCTGCTACCGATTTATAGCCTAGCGCATACACCAAACCAATCATGTCCTGTACATTGTTATATAAACTGAATGGCTCAAGATTGCAGTCAAAGCCAGCTTCCCAACCTGTTGTTCTGCCACTGCCACGCATGTCAGGCGCAATAACATGAAAGCCTTGTTCAGCTAAAGGTACAAGTTGTTTTCTCCAGCTATATGCCAACTCAGGATGTCCATGTAGTAGTATTACTAGCGGTCTATTTTCATCCTCAAATCCAGCTTCCAGAATGTGAACATTTAAACCGTTATTGTTATCAACAAAACGCGATCTGATCGCAGGGTCAAGTGTGTTGGTGCCGTATGCATTTTTATTGTTATTTTCAGCGTTGCTCATTATTCACCTCATATTTACTTTTTATTATTGAGAATGTTCAGGAGTTACTATTATGACTACCCCTAGTTGCAAACTAATATATGAACAATTGCGACTTGAAGTTTGTCATGTAACCGACAATTGCACACAATAACCGTCGATGATGGTCGCTAATTTGCTGATCATATGGCTATGGCTAACGCGCAGGACAGTGCACTTACCTTGTTCACCCTTACAGATTTGGAGGGCAAGGCGGTAATGAGAAGATAATGATAGGCGGTGGTATGGTTAAACTATGGCCTGCGGCCATATCTTAAATACACTTTTGCCCAAAAACGAGTTAACAGTCCTAAATTTTATAGGCTGTAAATAACATTACTATCGAGCCATATCATCTAAACAATTCTCCGCTAAAAAATCTTATCGTTAGACACAGATAAAGTTCAGGATTTAAACAAAAGTTTGTTATACTCCGCGGCCGCTTATCGATGGCACTCAATTGGGTGTATCATTCAAGCTTAACGTTTTTCAACTATCCTAAGACGTTAATCAACCTAGTTAAGCATGAGATCTGCCATTAGTAATGGCTATCGGCCCAAATATTCTAGATTGACCTTGTGGAGCTAACTTAGCTTGCTACAACTAAATCGCTTTGTTTTGATGTACATACAGGAACCGCACCATGAAATTCGAATCTTTTAGCTTCGCCCCAGAAATATTACGCGCGATCGCTGAGTGCGGTTATCAATCTATGACGCCAATTCAACAACAAGCGATCCCAGCAATCCGTCGTGGTGAAGATGTCTTAGCAAGCGCTCAAACCGGTACCGGCAAAACAGCCGCATTTGCACTGCCTATATTACAAAGAATGTGTGATAACCCAAAAGAGACGATGCCGTCTAACACTCGCACCTTAATTCTGACTCCAACTCGTGAGCTTGCAGCACAGGTTGCAGACAACATTAGCGCTTACAGTAAGTACCTTAATTTAACGGTATTAACCATTTATGGTGGCGTTAAAATAGAAACCCAATCACAAAAACTTAAACGCGGTGCTGATGTTATTGTTGCTACTCCGGGTCGTTTACTTGAACACATTGTGGCGTGTAACTTAAGTTTGTCGAATGTTGAGTTTTTAGTACTCGATGAAGCCGACCGTATGCTGGATATGGGCTTTAGTGCTGACATTAAAAAGATTCTCCAAGCAGTAAACAAAAAGCGTCAAAACATGTTGTTCTCTGCGACCTTCTCTTCTGAGGTTAAAAAGCTGGCGAATGACATGCTTGAAAAGCCTAAAGTGATTACTGCTGATAAACAAAACACCACTGCCGACACCGTTAGCCAGGTGGTATATCCAGTAGAGCAGCGCCGTAAGCGTGAATTAATATCTGAACTTATTGGTACCAAAAACTGGCAACAAGTGTTGGTGTTCACCGCGACTCGTGACGCAGCAGACAAATTGGTCAAAGAGCTTAACTTAGATGGTATTCCATCGGGTGTGGTTCATGGCGAGAAAGCACAAGGTAGCCGTCGTCGTGCGTTACGTGAATTTGTTGAAGGTAAAATTCGCGTATTAGTGGCCACTGAAGTCGCTGCCCGTGGTCTTGATATTAAAAATCTTGAATACGTTGTTAACTACGATTTACCATTTTTAGCCGAAGATTACGTGCACCGTATTGGCCGTACTGGTCGTGCAGGTAAAACTGGTGTGGCAATTTCGTTTGTGAGCCGCGAAGAAGAACGCACCCTAGCTGATATTGAAAAGCTAATCGGTCAACCAATTCGTCGAGTGACTGTACCGGGTTATGAAGTCGGTAGCCGTGAAGTACTGCTTAAGCAAATTGAAAAGCGTCGTAGTTTTGCTAAAAAACAACAACGTGGTGATAACGCTGGCGCTCAGATGATTGCTGAGAAAAACATGGACGGACGTCGTGTTAAAGTGGGTAAAGTTAGCAGCACGGTTAAATACAAAAAGATTAAATAACTCAGCAAGAAAGAGCTAATGGTAATCGAAAAAAGCGCTTAGGCGCTTTTTTTGTGTTTGAATGAAATGAACTGTGTGATTATAAGGTCTACTCTAGTCGGGACATTACTCTATAAGGACTTATCATGTTAAAAACCCTGCTTATTGCCACAGCACTTATGTTAACCAGTTTAGCCAGTGTGGCTAAGCCCATTGCCAGTGACGAGAACAATGTTATGCCACTGCTCAATGGTCACCAAATACCTGCAGTAACCCTGCTAGATGTAGATGGTAAAGCGGTTGAACTCAGTAAACTTGTGGCCCAAAAGCCGACTATATTCTTCTTTTACCGTGGCGGTTGGTGTCCATTTTGTAATTCGCAAATGGGTCAGTTAAAAGCGATTGAACCAAAACTACTTGAGATGGGTTTTCAATTAGTAGGCATTTCACCTGACACGCCAGAAAAAATGCGCGCGTCGATGAATAAACAAGAACTCGATTATTTGTTGTTGTCAGATACGTCAATGGCGGCATCGCGAGCATTTGGTTTAGCCTATTACACCAGTGCAGATATCACTAAAAAATATACCGCCAGTTTAGCGGTAACCAATGAACTGTTTACTACCCCAGCGGGTGACAAACGCTTAGTGTTACCCGTGCCAGCAGTCTATGTGGCAGATAAAAGTGGTTTGATTCATTTTCAATATGTGAACCCAAACTACAAGGTTCGCCCTGCGCCAGAGCTAATTTTAACCGCTGCTGAGTTACTCGTTAAACCTTAGTTAACGCCAAATTCAAATAGAATCTAGCCAACATTAATCCAATAATGTTGGCTTTTTTTATCTTATCCCCTCCCCTGAATTCTACGCTGTAGTGTTATGACTATTACCCACTCACACTTGGCATTTTCGACCACCACACTTCTACCCCCTATAAATCTAGACTTATCGTAATAAAATACAATCTTTCATCACAAAAAAACCCGAAATACATGCGCTTCTAGCCAATGATTGATTTTTATATTGGATTTTTAACACCTCATCTCGTTACACTGTTCTGTATATAAGAATATCCCTACACAGAGGCTGTAAATTACCATGTCTATTACTACTACATTTGGCACAGCAAATACTTCTGGCACGATTAAGGCGATGCTATTAGGTTGCGGAGAGCTCGGCAAAGAAGTTGCCATTGAGCTACAACGTTACGGAATTGAAGTTATCGGAGTTGATCGCTATCCCAATGCCCCAGCAATGCAAATTGCCCATCGTTTTCATGTGATTAACATGCTGGATGCAAAAGCATTAAAAGATGTTATCGAGCTTGAACAGCCAGATTTAGTGATTCCAGAAATTGAAGCCATTGCCACCCAAACGTTAGTGGAACTAGAGCAGCAAGGTTTGCATGTAGTACCAACCGCTAACGCAGCTAAACTCACCATGGATCGTGAAGGTATACGCCGACTTGCGGCAGAAACGTTATCAATACCAACATCAAAGTACTTTTTCTGTGACACTCTAGCTGAATTTGAACAGGCCGTTACCGACATTGGCATTCCATGCGTGGTTAAGCCAGTAATGAGTTCGTCTGGTAAAGGCCAGAGTGTGATTAAGTCAGCACAAACCATTCAGCAAGCATGGGCTTACGCCCAAGAAGGTGGTCGTGCAGGTAAAGGACGAGTGATTGTTGAAGCTTTTATTCCATTTGATTACGAAATTACCTTACTGACGATTAGCGCCGTAAATGGTATCCACTTTTGCGACCCAATTGGCCATAGACAAGAAGATGGCGATTATCGTGAATCGTGGCAACCCCAATCGATGTCGGCTAAGGTATTACACAAGGCACAAGCCATGAGCCAACGAGTTGTTGAGGCATTAGGTGGATATGGACTCTTTGGTGTTGAGCTATTTATTCGTGGTGATGAAGTGTATTTTTCTGAAGTGTCGCCAAGGCCACATGATACAGGTTTAGTGACCTTAATCAGCCAGGATTTATCTGAGTTTGCCTTGCATGTACGTGCGATTTTAGGATTACCAATAAGCAATATTGTGCAGCATGGTCCTAGTGCTTCTGCGGTTATTCTTGCCGAAGGCACATCCACCAATATCCGTTACCAGGGTATGGCTGCCGCCTTAGCGCCAGCCGATACTCAATTACGCTTGTTTGGTAAGCCAGACATTGATGGCCGCCGCCGCTTAGGTGTAGCGCTAGCCCGCGATAACTCGGTAGAACAAGCGGTCGAAAAAGCGAAAACCGTTGCCAGTCATATCAAGGTACTATTTTAACGTCATTGAATATTGTTTTAACGTCACTGGATATTATTTTAACGTCTAACTTAATGATGAACTAAGCCGTGGAATATCTGCGGCTTAGTTTTTTGCTTTAGGCATTGGTTTAGGTAGAGGTTTATCCGCTAAATGAAAGTGCACTAACATCAATAATCGAAACAGCGCCTTAAGCTTACGATCTTACTCAAGCTTGCCCGCGTTAATCAATTTGCGCAGCACAGCTATTTTCATGTATAGATTTTTAACTAACACATCGCTTTGATACTCTAAGTATTTATCAAACTCTTTATAACCGTCAATGGTTTGCGGAGCCAACTTAGCCTGACGAATATTTAATCCCGACAGCATCGCTTTATCAAACGCTTGAGTTTCTAGCCCCTTGATAATGTCGGCAGCACTGAATTTTGCACCAAGCCATCCACAATAAAATGAATATTCGATTCAATTTCAAATTGCAGTGCATGAGTGTCATGAAGCACGTTATCAAATCTTGTACGTTCTTTATCGACAAAATCAAACAAGATTTTCAGAGTGGCATGTGCAGATCCCGTTCAGGGCTCAATGCTGAACACTAAAGTTTTACACTCAACACATTCAAAGTGAGTGATGAGTGCTCGTGTTTAGTCGTTAATTCGATTCAACACTTTACCTTGTTGAAAATGGCGTACATTTTCAACCGCAATATTGAGTAGATTTTGTCTAGCTTGTAATGTCGCCCATGCAATATGCGGCGTGATAGTAATGTTGGCTGCACTAAGTAGTGGGTTATTGCTACTGGGTGGCTCTGTCGATAACACGTCAACTGCCGCAAAGCCGTTACCATTATTTAACCACTGGGCTAAATCGGTTTCATTAATCAAGTCGCCGCGAGCGGTATTCACTAATAAACAGCCCGGTTTAAGTAAGCGTAAACTGTCGCTATTGATCATGTATTTGGTTGCGGCACTCAGCGGACAATGCAGCGAAATAATATCGGCTTGTTGCAGCAAGTTGTCACGTTCACACCATTGAATAGCATCAGGTAAATTGGTTTTAGGTTTAGCACTGGTAATCAACACTTTCATACCAAACGCGGCACCTAAATGAGCAACCTGTTGGCCAATATCACCATAACCTACAACACCCAGCGTGAGGCCTTTTAATGAAGTTAATGGGGATAAGGTAAAACAAAAATCTCGTTGCGTTACCCATTGTCCTTGTTTTACGGCTTGATCATGTAAAGCAACTTGTTGCTTATGATGTAAAATATGGGCAAACACCATTTGTGCTACGGCATCGGGGCCATAAGCAGGAATGTTAGTGACAACAATCCCCTGCGCTTTTGCTGCATCAACATCGACCACATTGGTTCCAGTGGCTAGAACACCGATATAGGTTAATGCGGGCAGTTGCTTTAAGGTCGCGTCACTCAATAGGGTTTTATTGGTCAGTACGATTTGAGCGCCTTGGCAACGACTGACGATTTGGTCGAGTGTTGTATGGTCGTAAATATCGCATTCGCCTAATGCTTCAAGCGCTTGCCAACTCAAATCACCCGGATTAAGTGTATAACCATCTAATACTACTATTTTCATTTACTGCCCCATTCCATTGCTTACAAAAATACGTTATTAGCTTGCGCTAACGCATTCCTCTAGAGGTTTTAATGCGCTCGTAAGCGGCTTGAATATCTTGTGCTTTGGTGTTGGCTAATTCCATCATCTCTTCAGGTAAGCCTTTAGCCACAAGTTTGTCTGGATGATGTTCATTCATCAACTTGCGGTAAGTTCGTTTTACGTCTTGATCGCTAGCAGATTCTTGCACGCCTAGCAGCACATAGGCATCAGTAAGCGGCATTTTATTACCTTGTGGCGACTGATGATGACTAAACTCAGCTTGCCAACGTGCCAGTAAAGCATCCAGTTGTGCAGCAAGGCCAAGCTTAGTGGCAATAACAGACAATATTTGCTTTTCATTGGCGTGTAATTCACCATCGGCCAAGGCAGTTTGAATTTGGATTTCCAAGAACATTTGCGCTAGCTCAACCCGCCCTTGAGTGGCTTGTCGAAACAGTTCTAGCTGCTTTAGCAAATCAAAATCTGCTTGGCGACCTTGACGAAAAGCCGTTTGCGCATCGATACGTGACTGACCAGACAACTTCATTTGATCCATTAACATGGTAGCAATACGAATATCAGTTTCAGTCACTCGCCCTGACGCTTTAGCAACATGGCCCATTACGGCAAATGTAGAATTAAAAAACATCGCCTGACGTTCACTGCCTTTGCGCATTATCGAGGTTAGTCCTTGGCGCCTGTCAAAAGCATGGCCTAACCATAATCCTAAAATCGCACCAAAAAACCGCCCGAACATATACCCAATGATAAACCCAAAAACTTTACCCCAAATTCGCATGTTGTTTTCCACTACGGTTAATAATTAATACATAACTAGCCATCATCAGATGGCGTAGCTTAAAGCGGTAACAGAGTCTCTATATCGACCAAGCGACGCTGTAATTTATCCAATCGCTCAAGTGTGCCGACATCGCACCAATAAGCATCAAAATGCTCACCTTGTATTTGTTGCTGGCCAATAGATTGTTTAAGCAAAGGACCCAAAGCCTGTTTACCTTCAGGCAACTGACTAAATAATTGAGGATGATAAATCCCCAGTCCAGCAAACGTTAACCTTTGTTCATCGCTCAAGGTTAATTTACCTTGGGCATCAATAGCAAAATCACCCTGTGGATGATGTTCTGGATTATCCACTAACCACAAATAAGCTTGTGCTTCACCTTGGTAAATGCGTTGATAAGCCAAGGTGACGTTAGGCAAGTGATCGATAAAAATATCACCATTGATAACCAGAAAAGGTTCGTCCCCCAACCAAGGTAATGCTTGCTTGATACCCCCAGCAGTTTCTAACGCTGTGGTTTCTTCGCTATAGCTAATCTGCAAACCCCATCGACTACCATCACCTAGCATTTCAGGTAACTTATGCCCTAACCAAGCTTGATTAATCACGACCTCAGTCACACCAATTAACGCGAGTTTTTCTAAGTGATATTCAATTAAAGGTTTACCTGCAACACTCACTAATGGTTTAGGTAAGGAGTCTGTTAACGGGCGTAAACGCTCCCCACGACCTGCAGCCAGTATCATCACTTTCATGCTTCGCTTACCGCCTCATGAGTATTTTTGTGGTTTACTAACGGTAAAATCACCTTGTGGACCCACAGACTAAAATCGGCAATTTGTGGGTATTTAATCCCAATATCTGCGACATATTGCAAGGTTAATGGAATATCAGCCAGATAACCGCGCTTACCGTCACGATGATATAACCGCGCGAAAATCCCCGCGGCTTTGATATGGCGTTGTAACCCCATTAAATCAAACCACTTTGTATAGGTAGCAAAATCAACATTTTCATCAATCAATTGATGAGCTATAGCAAGCTGATAATGATATCGCATCAAGTGATTAACGATATCGTCCGGCCAACGCACGTAACAATCGCGCAGCAATGATACCGCATCATAAGTCACCGGCCCATACACAGCATCTTGAAAATCTATCACTGCTAGCGCTTGATCATTTATCAGTAAATTACGGCTATGGTAGTCACGATGCATACCCACTTTCGGTTGCGCGAGTACATTGTCTGTTAAGGCGGAAAACGTGGTCGCAATCATTTGCTGCTCATTGTCCGTTAATACGTAATCTAAATGCTCTTTTAGTAACCAATCGACAAAAATAGCTAATTCTCTTGCCACGAAAGTATCATCGTAATCTGCTAACGGTCCATTGTCGGTTTCCGTTACCGTAGCAATGACCGGCAATAAGTTTAATGCCTGCTTATAATAGTCGGTTACATTGTCTTTATTCAGCACCGACAAGAGCTGTAATTCGCCCACATCAGTTTGTAAAACAAAACCATAGTCATTGCAGGTTGCAAGCACTTCGGGTACCAGTAATCCTGCATGTTGATAAGCTTTAGCCATTGCCAAGAATGGTGCTATGGGTACTAAGTCGATAGGTGAATCTGAAACGATATAATCAATGCCTTGATGATGAACACGAAAATAACGTCGAAAACTGGCATCGCCGCAGATCAAGTTAATGGCAACTTTATCGCCGAAATATTGGTATAACCAGTTACTTAACGCGACAAATCTTGGGTCAGATAAAATCATCTCAATGGCTCTTAACGAAAAATTGCTTTATTATAGCCAGCATAACATTTGGAAACAGCTAAAGAATGGAATGTTTCATCTAGCTGAGTATCTTTTTCTCTCCAAAACTTTCCGGAATCAGAATTCATAAATTATTGACAACAATGCAGATCCGTTATTTTCTGGCACTAAGCCTACTCCCAAATATTGTGTTGGCTGATGAGCCAACAACGACCGAAGCGCCTTCATTGCAATGCGTTGTTGCTCCTCCTGTGTCTCGTTCATTCGAAGACCGTGAGGCATTAACCGGCATATCAGACGATCAAATTGTTATCATTAGTGATCACTCCAGCGTTGCTTACAATAATCAAGCTGAGTTTTCGGGTGATGTCAGTTTCAGCCAAGGACTTCGTCATATTGCGGCTGATAACGCTGTATTAGATCAAAAAGAACAACGCTTAAATGCAGACGGTAACCTTATCTTTAAAGATGAGTTATTTACCGTTACGGCAGATACCTTAGAAGCCCAGATGAGCACCAATAACGCCACCCTAAAAGGCGCTCAATATTGGCTACATGGGCAACAAGTGCATGGCGATGCTGAAAAACTACAGATCACTTCAGACAATAATCTATTGCTAACAAAAACCAACTTCACTACCTGTCCTCCTGGTGACGAATCATGGTTACTCGAAGCTGACATGATCAAAATTGACAGCAAAGAAGAATGGGGTGAAATTTGGAATGCCAAGCTGCGTATTGCCAATATTCCAGTGTTATATATTCCGTATATGACTGTACCTGTATCAGATAAGCGTAAAACTGGTTTCTTATTCCCAAGTTTTAGTACCAGCACCACTAACGGTGTAGAAGTTAGTACTCCGTATTATTGGAATATCGCGCCAGAGTTTGACTTAACTTTCACACCAGACTTCATGTCTTCGCGTGGGCTATATACCAAAACAGAGTTTCGCTATCTTGCTGGAGAACAGCAAAATGGTCAGTTCAATGTTGAATATTTAGGCAGCGATAGTAAGCTAACATCTAATGCTGACCGTTATTTGTATCACTGGAGCCATCAAGGCGCAGTTAACAAAAACTGGCGAGTGAGATCAGACTATACCGATGTGTCCGATAACAATTATTTCAACGATTTAAATTCTGACGTTAATCAATCAACCGATAACCAATTATCACGGATCGGTGAAGCCAGTTATTTTGAACGCGACTGGGACTTCAACATGCGCGTGCAAGATATTAAAGTGCTTGGCGAAGATGAAAAACCATATCAAGTAATGCCACAGTTAAACTTTAATTATCGTTCTGCAGACATTTTTAACACTATCGATTTTAAATTTAATTCAGAACTGACCAATTTCCGCCATCAAGATAACGAATATAATACCGCAACCCGCTTACATTTAGTGCCAAGCTTAATTTGGCCGATACAAGGGCCTGCAGGTTCATTTACCAGTGAAGTTAAATTACTGCAAACTCAGTATTGGCAGCAAAATATAGACGAAGACTCAACATTAAACGACAGTATAAGCCGTACGATCCCGCAAGCGCGTTTACATGGCCAGGTGAATTTTGAGCGAGCAACCCAATTGTTTGATGAACAATACCGTCAAACCCTGGAACCTCAAATTCAATATCTTTATGTCGGCTATGAAGACCAATCCAATATTGGTATTTATGACACCGCACAATTGCAAGAAGACTATTATGGTTTGTTCCGCGATCGCCAATATTCAGGCTTAGACCGTGTTGCAGATGCCAACCAGTTTACTTTAGGTTTTACTACTCGTTTATTTGATCAAACAAACCGCGAAAAACTCAAGTTTAGCGTAGGTCAAATCATGTATTTAGAAGACTCTAAAGTCAGTATTGACGATACGTACGAAGAAACTGCCCAGTCAACATCGGTATTAGCGGCTGAATTAGATGCCCAGCTATACAACGATTGGTTTGTGAGCGGTTCAGTGCAACACGACACAGAAACGGGTGAAAACAAAAAGAATGAAGTCACTTTGGATTATCGTCCAAGTAGCGACCGATTATTGCAGTTAAGCTACCGATATGTACCCGACTTATTAAATACTAACACCAATGACCAAGTTGATATTTCCCAAGCTGGCGTACGTACCTCGTGGCCTATTAGTGACAACTTATATTTTGTCGGCAACTACTATTACGATCTCAATGAATCTCGTAATATTGAAACTTACACAGGCGTACAATATGAGTCATGTTGCTGGGCATTGCGCTTAAGTTATCACTATCGTATCAAAACCAACTATGACGATGATTTATCAGAAAGCATTGATGGACGCGAAGAGTTTGAAAGCGGTGTTTACCTAAACTTTGTCATTAAAGGTTTAGGTGGTTCAGGTCCATTAGGGGTAGACGACATGTTAAATGAAGGCTTATTTAACTACCGTAAACCACTTTACTTGAGGAATTAGCATTCTTTTGTGATAGATTGCTGAACCTAGCGACAAACTCATAGTCCAATAACAACAAACATGCTGTTGAGTATGAAGTAGTAACCTTATTTTGGCGATGTATTGCCAGTTTATATTGAATCGAATGTGCCAAGGATTTTGTGGATGAAACACAGTAAAAAAATAATTTTTGCATTACTAGCGTTAGCTATGAGTAACACCAGTATGGCTGCGCCAATGCCATTAGATCGCGTATCAGTACAAATTAATGATGGTATCATTCTTGAGAGTGAAATCACCAACATGGTTTCAACTGTTAAAGCCAATGCTAAAGCAGCGAATCAAACATTACCATCTGATGATGCCTTGCGCACTCAGGTAATCGAACGTCTCATTTTAACTCATTTGCAAATGCAAATGGCTGAACGTATCGGCCTGCAGATTGGTGATTTACAATTAGACCAAACGATTGAAAATATTGCTAAAGAACAAAAAGTAACCGTTGCGCAAATGCAGCAGACTATTGAAAGCGAAGGTACGAGCTTCAGTCAATATCGCGAACAGTTACGTCAAGAAGTCACCCTAGGTGAAATTCAGCGCATTCAAGTGCAACGCCGTATTCAGGTTTCACCACAAGAAATTAGTGGTTTAGTGAAATTGATTCAAGAACAAGGCTTAAAAGATGTTGAGTTTCAAATTGGTCACATTCTAATTGAAGTACCAAGCAACCCAACGAGCGAACAACTTGAAGGTGCTAGCCGCCGTGCAGAAATCGTGCTTAAACGTTTAAACAATGGCGATGACTTCCGTAGCACCGCTATTGCGTCTTCATCAGGTCCTAAAGCGCTAGAAGGCGGGATCTGGGACTTTATGAACATTAACGAAATGCCAACCTTGTTTGCTGAAGTTATCAGTAACGCCAAAAAAGGTGACATAATCGGTCCGATTAAATCGGGTTCAGGCTTCCATATTATTAAAGTAGTCGACACTCGTGGTTTACAAACCCAAGAAGTTGAAGAAGTAAAATCGCGCCATATCCTGTTAAAGCCATCTCCGATATTATCGGAAGATCGTGCTAAAGCGATGTTGGCTAACTTTTTAGCTCAAGTTCGTGCAGGTGATGCTGATTTTGCTAAATTAGCCACTCAGTACTCTGAGGATCCTGGTTCTGCAGCTAAAGGTGGTGAGTTAGGTTGGGCAGACCCAAGCATGTATGTGCCAGAATTTACTCAAACACTAGCCAGTCTTCAGGAAGGCCAATACAGTGAGCCTTTCCGAACTACTCATGGCTGGCATGTTGTCCAACTTGAATCGCGTCGCAAAACAGATGCAACTGAACAATTTAACAGTAACCGTGCTCATCAATTAATCTTCCGTCGTAAGTTTAATGAAGAGTTACAAAACTGGTTAGACGAAATGCGCTCTGAAGCGTATATCGAAATCGTTGAGCCAGAAAGCAAACGAGGCTAAGCAAAATTAATGACTAAACGTATTGCCATCACTCCCGGCGAACCAGCTAGTATTGGTCCCGACTTAGTCATCAAACTCGCTCAACAGGCATGGCCTGTTGAGTTAGTTGTTTGTGCCGACCCCAATTTACTCATGACACGAGCAAAAATGCTTGGACTGCCTTTACAACTCCGGCCGTATCAACCATCGCAACCACCGAAGCCGCAAACAGCAGGCACATTAACCATTGCTCCTTTTGCATTAGCAGAAGAAGTTGAGTGTGGTGTACTGAATGAAGCTAACAGCGCTTATGTAGTAGAAACCTTGCGCTACGCTGGTGAAAAAAATATGTCGAATGAATTCGACGCGGTTGTTACCGGTCCTGTGCATAAAGGCATTATTAACCAAGCAGGTATTCCGTTTAGCGGTCATACCGAATTTTTTGCACTACAAGCCAATTGTGCAGATGTCGTCATGATGCTTGCAGCCCCAGGGTTACAAGTGGCGCTAATGACCACACATATACCATTAGCTTACGTTGCAAAAGCCATTACCCGCGACAGACTGCATCACATTATTACCATTTTGCATCGGGAATTGGTCAGTAAATTTGGTTTAGGTTCACCCAAAATTTATGTGTGTGGACTCAATCCACATGCAGGAGAAGACGGCCATTTAGGCCGTGAAGAAATTGATACCATCATACCTGCGCTCAACGAGTTACGAGAACAAGGCATGGATATTGTTGGCCCGTTGCCAGCCGATACCTTATTCCAACCTAAGTATCTTGAACAAGCTGACGTAGTATTAGCTATGTATCATGACCAAGGATTACCTGTGCTTAAATCATTAGGTTTTGGCAAGTCGGTCAATATCACCTTAGGTTTACCTTATATTCGCACCTCAGTCGATCACGGCACCGCGCTAGAATTGGCCGGCAGTGGTAAAGCGGATTGCGGCAGTTTTACCTGTGCATTAAACAAAGCCATCGAATTGGCCTCAAAAAGTAAGTAACCCATTTTAATGAGTAATAAAGTACATTTAGGCCACACGGCCAGAAAGCGTTTTGGACAAAACTTCTTAACTGATCAAGGCGTAATTAGCAGCATAGTCGGCGCTATTGCACCTGATAATGATCATGTAATGGTTGAAATTGGACCCGGTTTAGGTGCATTAACTGAACCTGTTGCTGATATGATTGATAACCTAACCGTTGTTGAATTGGATCGTGACTTGGTGAAACGCTTACAATATCACCCAGTACTTAAAGACAAACTGACCATTCACCAAGGTGATGCGTTACAGTTTGATTTTGGTCAGTTGCAACAGCCTGGCAAGAAAATGAAAGTGTTTGGTAACCTTCCTTACAATATTTCAACGCCACTGATGTTCCATTTGTTTGAGTTTGCAGAACAAATAGAAACGATGCATTTTATGTTGCAAAAAGAAGTGGTTTTGCGCTTATCAGCAAGCCCTGGTACCAAAGCTTATGGCCGTTTAACGGTGATGGCACAATATTATTGCCAAGTAGTACCAGTATTAGAAGTGCCACCAACAAGCTTTACCCCTGCCCCAAAAGTTGATTCTGCAGTGATAAGATTATTGCCTTTTGAAGTCAAACCTTGGCCGTGTAAAAATGTCGATGTATTAAGACACCTAGTCACGACAGCATTTAATATGCGCCGTAAGACTTTGCGTAATAATTTAAAAACCTTACTGTCAGACGAAGACTTTGCAGAACTGCAAATTGATGCGAGCCTGCGGCCAGAACAAATTAGTGTCCCACAATATGTGGCAATGGCTAATATGCTGTGTGACAAAAAAGATTAATTATAAGGGCATGCATATTGAGCATGCCCTTTTGCTTTAGGACATAATATGAGCCAAGTTGAATCGCCTATTAAAATTAAAGTCGACACCCAATACTTAGAACAACAATCAGATGTCGCCGATAATAAATACCTATTTAGCTATACCATTACCATCATCAACCTGGGTGATAACAAGGTGACTCTTAAAGACCGTCATTGGATTATCACTGACGCTGACGGCGAACAGAATGAAGTAAAAGGCCCCGGTGTTGTAGGGGAAACCCCCACAATTGCACCTAATACGGCTTACCAATATACCAGTGGCACTGTAATGGAAACGCCAGTGGGCTTTATGCAAGGATCTTATGGTATGGAAAATCATAAAGGCGAGCGATTTGTAGCAACAATTCCGCCTTTTCGTCTTGCTGTTCCTGGGATATTCCAATAAGTCATGGCACACTATTTTGTCGGTGATATTCAGGGGTGCTATTCAGAGTTACAACTATTGTTACAAAAAGTGGCTTTTAACCCATCCAAAGATCAACTTTGGGCCGTGGGCGATCTTGTGGCCAGAGGTACTGAATCGTTAGCAACACTCCGTTTCTTCCAGTCGTTACAAGATTCTGCAAAAGTGGTACTGGGCAATCATGACTTACATCTTTTGGCTCTGCACGGGAAATTGAAGCGGCCCCATCCACAAGATCATCTTGATGAATTACTCAACGCTCCTGATATTGATAATTTAGTCAATTGGCTCCGCCAACAACCCTTAGTCAGATCGTTACCGGAACACAATATCATCATGACCCATGCTGGTGTGCCTCCACAATGGGATAAAGTCACTCTTGAACATGAAGCAGCGCAAGTCAGCGTTGCATTACAGCAAGATGATTATCTAAGCGCATTAATTGCCCAAATGTACACAGAAGATGCTGAGCACTGGTCTCCATCGTTGCACGGTATCGACAGACTACGTTATTGTATCAATGCATTAACACGTATGCGTTTTTTACACCTTGATGGTCGTCTTGATTTTAAATGCAAATTACCGCCTAGCGAACAGCATTCTACCGAGTTACGCCCATGGTTTGAGTTTGCATCAAAAACAGCGCCGCAAAACACCCTTATATTCGGTCATTGGGCGGCGTTAATGGGCCAAACAGGTAATCCGCACGTTGTCGCATTAGATACAGGCTGCTGCTGGGGAGAGCATTTAACATTATGGCATCTTGAAAAGAATGAAATAATTACCCAAAAAAGGTTAATTTAACGTTAAACTAAAGTACCATTTAGCCGATAGTTAAATGTAGAATTTATTACGCTTGCCTGAGAAACAATCGCCCTTTAATAAATTCAATATCGTGATATGCGATAACACATACAAGATAAAAATCAGGATCAAATAATAATAGCCGGAGTACTGTATGAAAATTAATGTAGCGACCAGAGTCATTGGTGGTTTTACCGTGGTGACACTGTTATTGATGGTCCTCGGTGGCGTGACCATGCTGAGTAACAACAGTATTAAAGACGGGACGACTATTCTTAAGACGATCAGCCTACCTGCACTTGAATCAACGAGTATCTTAAGTGAGAATTTAAGCACCCAACAAATTGAAGCATTACTTGCTTATTACAGTACTCATTCATCAAAAATTCCAGCGATAGAAAAAAGACTCACTGACTTAGATAACGCATTTGAAAAAGATCTAGCTCGCTTAAATAATTTAGTAAGCAAACAGAATCAACTTACTGCGCCGTTGGCAGCGTTAACTAAAAGCTACGCAGTATATGAAACGAGTGCTACAAAAATGCTCGTAGAGCGCGAAAGTGCTCTAGGCTTGCAAGAAAAATTACTCAAAATGCGCAGTAACCTTGAAAATGCTGCAGACGACTCATCATCTATTTTATTAGACATCATCGACCTAGAAACTAGTGAAGATCAAACTGAACGCAGTTTGGCCGCATCAGCCAGCCTCGTTGATAGTACATTTATCAATATCATTACCACAATTTATGATTTAGTCGCCTCAACCGAACAAAGCAAGTATGACCTAATTATCAAAGAACTCGATTACATGGTCAGTGAAGCTTCATCCAAATTGGATCATATTGGCCGTCAAGGCAGTGGTATTGTCAGCAGTTCAATTTTAGAAGATTTAACCACAGAAAGTGCAAAAGTCTTTAAGTTACTAAAAGGCAGCGACTCACTTTTAGCCCTAAAACAACAACAATTAAATCATGAGTTTGCTGCAGCTAAACAGTTAGCAGATACGCAAAGCTCAGCCAAAGACGTCAACAAAAAAATGACCGTGTTAGCAAAATCAATCGACACGTTCGCGGGAGATATCAGCACTACAGCATTAGAAATTATTGATTCTGCAGCCATTAAAACGCTACTGGTGGTATTAACCGCCATCATCGTCGCCATTATTGTCAGTATTGCTGTTGTTAAACCACTGACCCGCTCGTTAGAGAAAGTCAATAAAGCCTTAAATGTTCTAGCATCGGGTGATTTAACCCATAAATTAGATGACACTGGCCATGATGAATTCGCAGAATTAGCCAAAAACTGCAACCGATTAGTCGACAGCCTACGGAGCCTTATTGTTGGTATCGTTGATCGTTCAAATCAGTTAGCTGCTGCGGCAGAAGAAACCTCTGCGATTACCTCGCAAACCACTATTGGTATTCAAGAACAAAAGAGTCAAGTGGACCAAGTTGCTGCGGCAACCACGGAACTGAGTTCAAGTGCACAACAGGTATCAATGAGCGCTGATCAAGCACTGAATGAGATTAAACAAGCTGACCAAGAAACACAGCATATGCGTACGCTTGCAGAAGAAAGCAAAAATACCATTCTTGCTCTTGCTGAAGAAGTTGCTAAAGCTGGTATTGTTATTAATAAAGTCCATTCCGACAGTGCGTCAATCGGCTCTATTTTAGATGTGATCCGCGGGATTGCAGATCAAACTAACTTACTTGCCCTAAACGCTGCTATTGAAGCAGCTAGAGCTGGCGAACAAGGACGAGGCTTTGCCGTTGTTGCTGATGAAGTACGTAACTTAGCGTCACGCACCCAACACTCAACCAGTGAAATTCAGCAGATGATTGAAGTATTGCAACTTGGTACGCAAGAAGCCGTTGCGGTTATGGAATTAGGTCGTACTCAAGCAGAGAGCTGTGTTGAAAAGAACGAACAATCAAATCTAGCCTTAGAGACCATTAGTAAGTCAGTTCACCGAGCCTTTGATTCTGGTAACCATATTGCTCAAGCTGCTCAAGAGCAAAATATCGTTAGCCAGCAAGTTTCAGAGAAGCTCGAACATATTGCCTCTATTTCAGAAGAAACCTCGATAGGTGCAGATCAAACCGCACAATCAAGTCAGCAAGTCGCTATGCTTGCAGAAGAACTGCAAGCCTCGGTACGCGAGTTCAAGGTTTAATCTATACAATATAAGATAGTATTCACAAAAGGCCCTTCGGGGCCTTTTTATTGCCTGTATTATTTGATTACGAGTAACTTACACTCAGATGGTAAATGAAATAATCGATTTATACAGAGCAGAATATGATGCCTGAAGCAGTAGCAGAGCAGCCAACTGAGTGTGCTTTTAACTTCTGTTCGAAACGCGTATGTAAACCTTTACTGCAATAGATAGCTCAACCCAAAATGAAAAGTTTACTTCTAGATCAATAGAAAATGAATTTTAGATTGAAATAGATAAGCAGATGACAGATTACGAGTAAGCAAACTAAAAATTGAAACAAAAGAATAAATAGACATGTATAGGACTGATATTATAGTCATTGCTAATCAACATAATGAGTGAATTATCGACATAAAAAATGCCGATAATTACTTATCGGCATTTTTTATTTACATTGACTGACTCATACGATTACACATCGCCAGAATTAGCCACCAACGCGCTCTTTAATCGCGGTAGTAATCGGGCTACCATCATGACCATTGGCAGCAGCCCAGTCTAGAATGGTTTTACCATCAGCCTCTGGAGTTGCTAAGTCACTTGAAGGTAGACGTTTTGCGATAAATTCACCGACATCATTGGCATTTGAATTGTAGGCAGTACGCAATAAACTGCTGCCATCACAAGAAATACCTGAATAAACATTACGTAATTTAACACGACTTTCTTTCATCTTTTTACGTAAACGGCTTTTGTCGTCTGATTTTACATAATCACAAATATTTGCAACCAATTGATCTGTATCGGCAATAGCAGGGGCTGACACAAAAGATGCTGCAATCAGGGCTGCAATAGCTACAGGCAATAGACGCATCTGACACTCCTTTATATTTTATAGTTATATAGCTATGTATAGAGATCATGCTTTAGATCACGTCTACATATTAATTTCAGGGTTAAACCCGACTAATTTAACATTTTTTAACTAAAGTGTTAAAGCTATATTGCAATCCTTTGTCGTTTGTTGCAGTTACTGAGTTCTGTAAATCCCAAGAACCATCATCCCAAGCAGGAAATACTGTGTCACCATCGACATCGACATCAATTAACGTTAGATATAATACGTCAGCTTGAGGCAATAGCTGTTGGTAAAGTTGACCGCCACCAATCACCACTATTTCTTCACAATCACCTGCTACGGTGATAGCTTCATCGAAACTTTTTACGCAGGTCACACCTTCAATACTCAACTGACTATTACGGCTAATCACTATATTGTGGCGCCCCGGTAATGGTCGACCAATTGACTCATAGGTTTTACGCCCCATAACAACAGGTTTTGACAAGGTCATCGCTTTAAAGTGGCGTAAATCTTCAGGTAAATGCCAAGGCATTTTATTGTCTTTACCTATAACTCTATTGTTGGCCATTGCGGCAATCATTGCGATACGCATTGAAGCTAAAATCCTTATGGTTAAATAATCGGTCTGGTGCGGTAGTAAAGCAAACTTGGTAACGCTAACCCCACGGCCAGCGCGCCTAGGATAAATACTGTTTTTAAACCGTTGACGATGACCTGAGCTGTGAGTTCGGGACTAACCTGACTTTGTGCCGTGAGTTGAATTAATGCTATGACAGTATTGAATGCATACGTTCCTGGCACCATGGGAATAATGGCAGCTACAGCGTACATTAATGGTGGGGCAAGGTGACGTTTAGCAAACTGAATAGTAATCAAGCCAACAATAGCTGCTGCGATAAATGTCGCCCATTCAATTGGCATTGAAAAATGTAATAAAAATGTTCTTGAACTGTGGCCGATAGCACCTGCAATGGCACAATAAATTAAATAGCGTTTAGGGACATTAAACACCATCGCAAAACCAACCGCAGGTATCGCCGAAAAAAATGCATCATGCAGCAACAAACTTAGAAAGGATAACATTAAAAAATCCCTCCCATTTGCATCGCGATCGTAATGCCAATAACCGATGCTAAGGTTAATAGGGTTGCATGACCCCAACGGGAAATACCCACATTCATGTGGCCCTTAACCATATCAGAAATGGCATTAATAAGCGGAAACCCTGGTACTAGCATCAACACGCTTGCCGCCATTGCGGCTTGAGGTGTTTCAGAGAGAGAGCCAAGATAGCCAATTTGAGCAATAGCCGTGATCACAAATGCAGTCAGTGAGAAGTTAACCAATAAATTAAAATGTCTGGATGCTAGAAAAAGACGTACTATCATTCCAACCGATGAGGCAAAAAATGTGATTAAGCATGCCATCATGTCCCCATCAAATAAATGACAGAAACTTGCGCATGACAAACCTATCATAGGAACTACAGCAATTGCGGGATATGTTTTAGGAGAAATATGAGCGAGACGTCTACGAACTTCATTGGCACCATAAATGCCCTTTTCGGCTAGTATACAGATTCGCTGAAGCTCACAAATCACCATCATATTAATGCCATGAGCACGAATACGACGGGTTGTGGTAATGCATCGACCGTGTACCAAGCTAGTTAATACTAATGCATTGGATGATATTGATAATTCAATGCTAGCAATACCGAGCGCTTTACCAAGGCGCTGACTAATCTCTTCAACGAGATCAGACTCAGCACCATATGCCAGTAATAGCTGCGCACAGCGCACTACTAGGCGGGTAATTTCATTTTGGCTATCTTCGTACACGATGTCCTCAAATGAGTTCTTTAACGCTGATATATAACTTCTACATCATAGTCATCATCATCAAAATCTTCGTCAAAGTCATCATCATAATTTTCATTAGCGTTTTCATCTTCAGCGCTATGATAATTATCCCATTTGAATTCAACATCAGCATCTGCGGTAATTTCTTCCACAATAGCTGGTAAACTTCTAATGTAGTCAAGCATCTTGATGCTTAACTCTTCAGTACCAGTTCGATTGTAAGCTGACATAGTATAAACATCACCTTGCCAATCTAACTCTTTGACAATACGATCAATTTTAGCTTGTATCTCTTCATCTAGCAGTAAATCTGTTTTATTAAATACTAACCAACGCGGTTTTGCCGCTAGCTTTGGAGAGTATTTCTCAAGTTCACCGACAATTGCACGAGCAGAATAAACTGGGTCTACGCCATCAATAGGTTCGATATCGATAATGTGTAACAACATACGGCAGCGTTCAAGATGCTTTAAGAAACGAATACCTAAGCCAGCACCTTCAGCAGCACCTTCAATTAGACCTGGAATATCGGCAATAACAAAGCTTTGGCCTGGACGCGGATTAACCACACCAAGGTTTGGCACCAAAGTCGTAAACGGATAATCAGCAACTTTAGGCGTAGCACGTGATACTGAACGGATAAAGGTTGATTTACCTGCGTTTGGCATCCCTAATAAACCCACATCAGCAAGTAACAATAACTCAAGTTTAATTGAGCGTACTTCACCTGGGGTACCTAATGTTTTTTGGCGCGGAGCACGGTTAGTACTACTTTTAAAACGGGTGTTACCTAAACCGTGGAAACCACCTTTAGCAACAAGAAGCTTTTGTCCATTTACAGTAAGATCGCCAAGTGACTCTTCTGTTTCTTGATCGATAGCACGAGTACCTACTGGTACTTGCAGAACCAAATCACTGCCGCCATGCCCGGTACAATCACGACCACGGCCATTGGTGCCACGTTCAGCCATATGAAAACGAGTAAAACGATAATCAATCAGCGTGTTCAAGTTTTCGTTAGCTTGCAGGTATACACTGCCGCCATCTCCGCCGTCACCACCGTCTGGACCACCATCTGGTACATATTTTTCGCGTCTAAAACTCACGCAACCGCTTCCGCCGTCACCTGCTTCTACGCGAATATTCGCTTCATCAACAAACTTCATACTGACTCCTGACGCCACTTAATCTGTAATTATAATCCCAAATCACTGGAATTTGCAGGAAAGCGCTGAAGATAGCATTCATCACGATATCGCCTACTGCATATAAACAAAATCATCAAACTATCAACAACAGTTTAATGATATAAAAAACACAAAAGCCCCACCATAGGCAGGGCTTTCGAGATCTAGCTTAGAAAGAATTAAGCTTCGATGCTAATAAACTTACGGTTATTAGGACCTTTAACTTGAAACTTTACTTTACCGTCTGTTAATGCAAACAAAGTATGGTCACGACCAATACCTACGTTTACACCAGCGTGGAACTTAGTACCACGTTGACGAACGATAATGTTACCAGCTAGAACTGATTCACCACCAAAACGCTTAACACCAAGACGTTTACTTTCCGAATCGCGGCCGTTACGAGTACTACCGCCAGCTTTTTTATGTGCCATGAGTTAGACTCCTAAATTATGCGCTAATCGCAGTGATTTTAACTTCGGTGAACCACTGACGGTGGCCCATCTTCTTATCGTGATGCTTACGACGACGGAACTTGATAATAGTTACCTTTTCGCCGCGACCGTGGCCAACTACTTCAGCTACGACTTTACCGCCAGCAACTAAAGGAGCTCCAACGTGTACTGTTTCACCATCAGCGATCAATAAAACTTGATCGAATTCTACGGTTTCACCAGTAGCAACTTCTAATTTTTCTAAACGAACTGTATGACCTTCAGCAACACGGTGTTGCTTTCCGCCACTTTGAAAAACAGCATACATGGCTATTTTACTCCAAATGACTAACACACTAACTCATATTATTGACGAGACTAGGTGCTAAAAAACTTTTAATGACAATGGGCGCGAATTCTACGCGAAGAATTATCATCAGGCAAGTCTTAATTCACTATCAAATAAAAAAGACCTTATTACTGCACACTATTCATTAATAGCTAATGTGCCTTCTTTAAAATTTAGTTAACATGGCCATGTTCATTTATACCCAAGTTTTATAATTAAATTGGTCAGAATCCTACTAACTATCGTAAAATCAGGATTCTGTATGTTCAATTGTGGAAATACATACTTTGAAAAATAGCACTGATATCCTGTAAGATATGCGCTCTAATTCGATATGACTAATTAAGGGTGCAAGCCTGTCGCCCAACAACCAGAGACTATTATGGATTTAAACGCCATTCGTCAACTGGCTGACACTGATATGCAAGCAGTCAATCAGCTGATATACAAACAACTTGAATCTGATGTAGCCCTAATTAATCAATTAGGCTTTTACATTATCAATGGCGGTGGTAAGCGTTTACGTCCGTTATTATCAGTATTAGCCGCACGAACCGTTGACTATCAAGGCGAGCATCACCTTAAACTCGCGGCGATCATCGAGTTTATCCATACTGCGTCTTTGTTACATGATGATGTTGTTGATGAGTCGACATTGCGTCGCGGCCGTGAGACCGCCAATGCCTTATTTGGTAATAGCGCTAGCGTGCTCGTAGGTGACTTTTTATATACTCGTTCATTTCAAATGATGACCGAGCTCGAAAACATGAAAGTGCTGCAAGTCCTTGCTCATACCACTAACGTACTTGCAGAAGGTGAAGTGTTACAGCTAATGAACTGTAATGACCCTGATACCACTGAAGCTAACTACATGCGGGTTATCTACTGTAAAACTGCAAAATTGTTTGAAGCGGCAACTCAGTTAGCCGGCGTATTAGCCAATGTGAGCCCAGAGCAAGAGCAAGCATTAGCTGATTACGGTAAATATCTCGGCACAGCTTTTCAATTAACTGATGATTTACTGGATTACACAGCTAACGCTGACGAACTAGGCAAAAACATTGGTGATGACCTTGCTGAAGGCAAGCCAACATTACCGCTAATTTATGCCATGGAAAACGGTTCTGACACAGCTAAAAAACTGATTCGAGATGCTATTGAGCAAAGTGATGGCACCAAAGCGATTGATGAAATTCTAGTAGCATTAGAGGAGTCTGGTGCATTAGTTTATACTCAGGAGAAAGCTCAAGCAGAAGCACAGAAGGCCATCGATGCACTCACTGTTTTTCCTGACAGCGACTACAAGCAAGCACTCATTTCGTTAGCTCATCTGTCGGTTAATCGCAGCAGTTAATAGTAATGAGTAACAATCAGTTATTAACTGCATAATCCATCATGAATTCATTTTTTGATGTTGATGCATAAAAAGGTGTGAATACTAAATTCACACCTTTTTTTATGATCAAACTTGCCAATTTATGGCTAGGTTGCCTTGTTCAATTAATAATTGATTAATACTTGAAAAGTGACCGCAACCAAAAAAACCTCGGTAAGCAGATAATGGCGATGGATGCGGGCCGTTCAATACATGATGATGCGATGCCGTAATCAAACGACCTTTCTTGATAGCATGATTTCCCCAACACACAAATATAATCGGCGAAGGTTGTTGGTCTAATCGCAGCAATACATTATCAGTGAATGTCTCCCAGCCAGATTTAGCATGTGAATGAGCTAACCCCTGCTCTACCGTCAGTACCGTATTTAATAGTAAAACACCTTGCTCAGCCCAAGAGGTTAAATTGCCATGTTCGGGAGTCACAAAGCCTTCAATATCATTCGTTAATTCTTTATAGATATTCGCTAATGATGGAGGCGGTTTAATGCCTTTTTTAACCGAAAAAGAAAGCCCATGTGCTTGATTGGGCCCATGGTAAGGGTCTTGCCCCAGTATCACGACTTTAACCTCCGAAAGCGGCGTTAAATCAAAAGCAGTAAACACTTCATCATCAGGCGGATAAACGGTTTTATTATCGGCCCTTTGAGAGGCTATAAAGTGTTGCAAATGTTGATAATATTCCTGAGATTGTTGTTGCTCAAACAACTCTTGCCAATGAGAGGTCATTCAATGAATTCCTTAAAAGTAAGCGATAAATTAGTGAACGGCTCAGTCTTTAGTTACTATTAACAGATTAATCACCATTATGAATAATATGATGCCATTACGTAATAATAAAAGCACCGCTAAAAGTGGTTTTACCCTTATTGAACTCGTCGTTGTTATTATCATACTTGGGATCATCGCTGTTATCGCTTTACCGAAGTTCATCGATTTAGGCCAAGATGCTAAAATCGCCAATGTAAAAGCAACTGGCGGAGCATTTTCTTCAGCAATAACCTTGGCTCATTTGAAGTGGGCCGCGATGGGGTATTCTGGCCCAGCAGATAATTTAGCTATTTTCAGTCAAGCCGGAACCGATGGCGAACTGGATATGAACCAATGGGGCTATCCTGCACAGAATTATCCACCTTACGAAGCCTCTCCAAGACTGAATAACGTTAATGACTGCCTTTCCGTCTGGCCTACTCTGTTGCAGGATGGTCCAAGCGTTTCGAGTAGTGCAGATAAAGATTCATCTGATTACCAAGCGGAATATATCAATCCAGATCAATGCCGATATAACTACAACTCGCTATCACTTATGTCGATATATTATGACTCACGTAACGGCCAGGTCTTGGTAGATTCAGATCCCAATAGCTAATTTTTTACCTGATATTTTCCAATAAAAACGTTACACTCAATGGAAAATTAACTCACAAAAAGTGGATCTGATGTCTGAAGCCAAACCAGAATTAACAATGTATCAAATAGCTGACCAATTTATTGCCCTAGCCAATCAACTAAGCCAACAAGAAAATGATATTGGTAAAGTGGGAACAGCAATGAGATTTGCTTCAGCACGCTTTAATGCGTTCGAAGCCTCAATTAAATCAGCTGATCTTGCTGCTGAAAAAGATCATGCATTAGCTTGGTTCTCTGATGAATTTAAAGCCATGCTAAAAGAAAACTTAGAAGATCATATTGCTAATCCTCCTGTAGCGGCACCGCAACAAGAGCAAAAAAGCGATGATAGCGTGCAAATGTTTAAAGGTGCCTAGCATTCGCTAACAGCGTCACTGATAATTAGCCGTTAATCAATAATCCCTACCAGAGATCTGGTGGGGATTACTTTTTTAAAAATCAGGCACATTTAACACTCCCCATCACCACTTACTATTTCTCTGTTCGCTTTGAACAACTAAACCTATGCATAACCAGCATAATTAATCACAGTAACCCGATTAGACATCGGTGTTATAACAGCGTGTAAATAACCCTAATAGAAAGTAAAATCAATACAATACCTGATAGTCTATCAATCAACTTTGCCTTTTCACGCAACTTAGGTAGTACAGCAGAATGTGATAACACAAATGCGATAACGGTATACCACAAGCCATCAATAATTAACGGAGTAAATACAATTAATGCTTGGCCAGTGGTCGTTTGTGCAGCCAAGACAAATTGGCTAAATAAGGCTAGAAAAAACAATAATATCTTAGGATTAAACAGTGAAATAGCTAGCCCGTCACGAGCTGCAACCCATAAACTAGTGGCTTCCCCAGCGGCTAACTTTTGCTGCATCCCGCCTTTGGAGCCCAGCGCTTGAATACCCATCCAAGCTAAGTAAATTGCTCCGATTATCGCTATGGCATTAAAAATTAATGGAGATGCTTTTAAAATTGCAGCTAAGCCCAATAAAGTCACCAGCGCATACACGCCAATACCAATTGAATGCGCCCAAGCACACACTACACCGTGTAATCTTCCACCACTGAGTGTATGCCTCACTACCATGGCTAAACTCGGGCCTGGAGACATAGCACCCAAACAGCATATCGCTAATAGTCCCAGCCAAGTACTTAACGTCATAACACCTCTTTAAATTACAGTTAGTCTATTTATAATCTTTGTACAAAAACAATTTTAACAACCAGTTAAGTATGCGCTGTTAATGTCGCGTCACTTATTAAGTGATGAATATGATAACGTATTTACCGAGGAAACCTATGACCACATTAATGCTGATATTACTCTTGGTTATTTTTAGCGCTGTAGTGATATTGATTTGGGCTAAAATAAAAGGCAAATCGATTCCGACCTTAGTGATAGCCATGCTCATTTTCATGGGGATCTGTTTTGCGGGGATCATAGCATTTGTTAATAAAGGTGAAGACTATCAAGCATATCAAACATTGAATTGGCAGCCACTTGAACCTGAAAAAATTGCTACCTATGTTGAACAAGGCAATATTGTGTTTGTTGATATTACAGCCGACTGGTGTGTCCCTTGCCAAACCAATAAAGCCAACGTGCTTCGTCGCGAACAAGTCGTAAATCAATTAAACCAACAACACATTATCCTCATGCAAGGTAATTGGACTCAAGCCGATACCGTTATTGAACAGTATATGGGACAGCAAGCGGCTGCTGGCACACCGTTTAATAAAATCTACGGCTCATCCTACCCTGAGGGTATTGAGTTGCCTAAAGCGCTGATTATCGACGATGTGTATCGAGCATTGGCTTTGGTCGTCAAATAAAATACTTAATCTTCAAAAAATATTTAGTCTTCAAGAAAAATTCTTAAAAAATGCTCTCAATAAAAAAGACTGCCGAAGCAGTCTTTTTAGTTTTTGATTGGTTTTTTGAATGTCGCTAACGCTTAGAAGCGGTAATTAACACGGCCGTAGTAGAAACCACCGTTGTAATCAAATGGACCACTCTCGTAGTACACTGCACCTAATTCACCCAAAGTGCCATCTTTTAGCTTCTGCGCTTCTTGATCGAAGATATTGTTTGCGCCCACTGATACCGTTAGGTTATCAAGTACCACATAGCTCACTTCAAGATCGATAGTCACTGCAGCGTCTGCCACTTCAGAACCCCAATCAGAGGTATCATCAGCGTGTGTAGCGTAATATTCACCATACATATTACCACGAACTGACATGCTTAAATCATCCCAGCTTTGGCCCCAAGTAAGGGTTGCACGGTGTGCAGGAATACCATCTTCTAAACGACGAACTTTACCTGCATCTGTTGTTTCAGGGTCATATTTATCAACACTGGTATCAGTCCAACCATAAGCTAAACTGAACTTAGCATCACCTGATAGCATTTCTGTAGTATAAGACGCTACAACATCAACACCTTGAGTCGTTGTATCAAAGTCATTAGTGTAGAAGGTTACCGCAGAGATCAACTCAGGGAATTCAACACCAGCAGCACGTAATGCATCATAGTCACTTGCTTCAACCGAGATTTGACTAGATTGTGCAATACGACCAGTAACTTCAATGTTGTAGTAATCAACAGTTAAGAACAAGTTATCATATTGGTAGACGAAACCTGCTGCAAAGCTAACAGACTCTTCAGGATTAAGAACTTCACCACCATAGAAAGCCGCTAATGGGTTTGTTGGTGGAGCAATGAAGGTTTGAATCAAGTCACCGTTAACAATCGATGTTTGAGTGTTAACTACGTTTTCTTGACCAACAGTTGGCGCACGGAAACCAGTACTGTGTGATGCACGGAATGATAATTCATCGGTTGCAACATACTGCGCGGTTAACTTGTAGTTTAGTGTGTCACCAAAAGTAGAGAAATCTTCATAACGAAGTGCAATACCTAATAAGAAATCTTCGGTTAAATACGCTTCAACGTCAGTATAAATACCAATGTTATTACGGTCGTTTTTACCGGCTGATTCAGGGCCAAAGCCTTTAAAGCCGTGTGAGCCAATATTGAATCCCTGATCGGCATAAGGACCTGCAGTCCAAGAGGCGTCATCACCTTGACCAATTTCGAATGATTCTTCACGCCATTCAAAACCAGTAGCAAAACTAATATCTTCTAAGCTACCAATAGTAACGAAACGGCTAAAGTCGATATTAACAGTTGTTTCTACTTGCTCGTAAGAACCGGTATCAAAGTCAGTTGGCGTGTCTAACCCCAATGATGGGTTAAGAGAATTTTTTAAACCAAAGCTGGCTTTGTTGCTACCGGTACCCGCACTGGCATCATACATCCACTCGCCTAGCTCACCTTTAACACCAGCGAAGAAAGACATATCTTCAATTTTACCGGTAAATTGTGGTGTATACCCGCCTGGACGAATTTGGTTCATTGAGAAACAGTTAGGATCTGCAACCATTGCTTGATAAGCGTCAGTAACTAGCACGTTTCCATCTTGATCTGGAATACCATCACCATCGGTATCTATCTTAGGAATAGGAACATCCATGTTGTTACATGTTGCGACACCATCAGTGGCCAAACCAACATCACCAACTAATAAACTTTCACCACCATCTACTGAATAAACGTTACCGCGGTTATGTGGATTACGATAATAGAAACCACCTGTTGCTTCACGTGATGACACGTTACCAAATGCATACAAGTGAGTGTTATCATTGATATCAAAACCAGAGTTTACGAATACAGTAAAATCATCATTGATCTCTGGATTACCCCAAGTTTGCGCAGGATTAAGAATTGAGGTATTACCCGCATCAGCAATGGCTGCTGCATCTGGACGCTGGACACTTCGGCTAGTCGCATCTGCGGTTTTATATTGTGCACTGATATTAACAAAGCCATCATCAGTCAAAGGTAAACCAATGTTACCGTCAATTGTTGTTGCTGCGCCGTCACCTTCGTAGTATTCACCTTGGCTGACAGTGATAGAGCCACCTTCAGAGGCATCTTTTAATACAAAGTTCATCACACCAGCAATCGCATCCGAACCATACTGAGCTGCTGCACCGTCACGTAATACTTCAACTTGCTTTAATGCCACACCAGGAATAACCGAAATATCTGGCCCTTGTGCACCATCGTTAATGCCACCACCTTGGAAAGCAATAACTGACGCACGATGACGGCGTTTGCCGTTAACCAAAATAAGCGTACTGTCAGATGGTAAACCACGTAAGTTAACCGGACGAACTAACGTTGCTGCATCACTAATCGGTTGTGCACGTGAGTTAAAAGAAGGCACTGATGTCACTAACATGTCGATCATGTCGGTCGAACCGTTTTTCTTTAGGTCATCACTGCTAATGATATCAATTGGAACCGGTGAATCACCAATTGAACGAGGTGCTGCACGTGAACCGACTACTGCGATTTTTTCAACGTTTTCTTTCTTTGCGACTTCTTCATCGGCTGCGAATGCTTGAGCACTTACAACAGATCCGGCAAGTGCAAGTGAAATGGCTAAGCTCAAAGAGCTAATACCAAATTTAGATTTTTTTGATTGCATCATTATTATGTTCTCAACTGCTTATTATTGTTGTTTGTCGACGATATTTTTCACAAAATGAATGAAAAACATGTCTCTCCCTATCGAAATACTCCCTATCTCGACTACATTTTTATAACAATTGAAAAACAATTGCTAACACTTTTTGGGATAAATAAGTAAGCGCTAAATAGCAATTAACAAAAGAATACTCTAAGTAATTGATTTTTGGTGACATAGATCACATATAGAATTATTTTTGAGAAGTAAACTTTTTTAACGAAATCAACCCAAAACACAAGTGTAACTATTGGTTTACACTCTAAATCGTGCTTTGATGACGATCTATTAAATGAGTTATCTAATGTTGATTCAATTTCAGTGAATCTTTGCCAATTGATATTGACCCGTGTAAGTTAGTAAAAATAATCTAAACGGACGTTTGATTTATAATAATAACCAAAAATATCTAAGGTGGTATGCATGGCTTATGATGCAGATTCAGTACTTGATTTACACCAATACACATCCATAGTTGATTTGATCGAAAAAGCCTGTGACAAGTATGCTGATAATGTTGCATATGCATGTCTTGGGAAAAGCACTACCTTTCGCGAAATAGAACAAGGCTCGCGCGATTTTGCCAGTTATTTGCAACATAGCACTTCATTGCAACCAGGCGACAGAGTAGCGATACAATTGCCTAATATTACTCAGTTTGTGATTGCGGCTTATGGGGTAATTCGAGCAGGTATGGTGCTAGTCAATACCAATCCGATGTACACGGAACGTGAACTTATTCATCAATTTAACGACTCAGGTGCAAAAGCCTTAGTCGTATTGTCGGATTTACTACCTACATTAACTAACGTGATCGACAAAACAACAGTAGAGCTGGTGATTTCGACCCACGCAATGGATCTTATCCAACCGCAACCTCAGCCTGAAACCCCTTTTAATAAAGTGGCATTTACCTCTGTGCTCACTGAAGGTGCTAAGCATCCTTATCAGGCGATAAAACCTAACCATGATGATTTAATTGCTCTGCAATACACCGGCGGCACAACCGGTTTATCGAAAGGCGCTATGCTCAATCATGGCAACCTTTTGGCTAATTCTGGTCAAGTAAAATCACGAATTGCTAGCACCATGACCGAAGGGCATGATGTGTTTGTCGCGCCATTACCGATTTACCATATCTATGCATTTATGGTTAATTTGGTGCTGTATTTTGAATCAGGTAGCTGTTCAGTATTAATTCCCAATCCTCGTGATATTGCAGGGCTAATCAATACCATGAAAGCCTATCCATTTACTGGGTTTGCGGGTTTAAACACTCTATTTGTTGGCTTATGTCATCAGCCAGAATTTAAAGCCTTAGATTTCAGTAAAATGAAAATAACCATTTCGGGTGGTACTGCATTAACGAGTGCAGCAGCTAACTTATGGCAACAAACCACCCAATGTATGATTTCAGAAGGCTATGGTTTGTCTGAAACATCTCCTGTTGTCAGCCTTAATGCACCAGGGCATCAACGCCTCGGTACTATTGGCAAACCTGTATTGGGCACTGAAGTTCATGTACTCGATATGGATGATAATGAAGTGGCTATCGGTCAAGCTGGCGAACTCGCAGTGCGCGGTCCGCAAGTTATGCAAGGGTATTGGAATAAACCACAAGAAACCGCTAACGTCATGACAAAAGACGGATTCTTTAAAACTGGCGATATTGGCATTGCCAGCGAAGATGGTTATCACACCATTGTTGATCGTAAAAAAGACATGATTATTGTTTCTGGTTTTAACGTCTATCCTAATGAAGTTGAAGACGTACTTTCAACTAATGAGCTAGTTTTAGAGTGTGCTGTCGTCGGGGTTGAAGATGAACGTTCTGGCGAAGCAGTAAAAGCCGTGATTGTATTAAAACAGCCGCCAGCGGATATCGAGGCGGTCAAAAAGGCGATCAATGATTACTGCCGCAGCCAACTGACTGCTTATAAAGTGCCACGCATTATTGAGTTTACTGAACAGTTACCGAAAAGTGCTGTCGGGAAAATTTTGCGTCGAGAACTACGTAAATAAAAGCTAGGTAAATAAGAGCTAGGTAAGTAAGTACTACGCAAGCAAGAGAAGAGTCAAGCAGGTAAATCTTAATGTGTTTAAACGCTATGTAAGTTACCTCAACCCAGAGCAATAACTGATTATCAAACTGCGATTAATGTCATTTGAAAAAGTTAATTGATTCGAAAATAAAAAAGATGCTTCGGCATCTTTTTTTATTTCTCAACGACACACTCACTGCACCAAGCAGTAACCATTATGACGGCTCGTTATCCATCAATAACTGTAAACTGGCAAATTCGCGATATAGCTCATTGCTGGCCATTAATTCGTTGTGAGTACCACTGGCTATTAATTGTCCTTTATCTATCACGAAAATCCGGTCTGCATTAATAACGGTAGCTAAACGATGAGCAATAATCACTGTGGTACGTTTGGCCATAAGTGAATCCAGAGCCTGTTTTACTTTGATTTCGCTTATCGCATCTAATGCACTCGTCGCTTCATCAAGCAGTAATATTGGTCTGTCGGCAAGAATCGCTCTTGCGATAGCAATACGTTGCTTTTGCCCACCAGACAAACGCACGCCACGTTCACCTAAATAAGTCGAATAACCATCAGTAAATTCTCGAATAAACTCATCCGCTTTAGCCGCAATGCAAGCCTGTTTGACCTCTTCATCGCTGGCGTCTAAGCGGCCATAGCGCACATTATCGAGTACGTTCATGGCAAAAATCACCGACTCTTGCGGTACAAGTGCATACTGTTGGCGTAAATCTGCCAATGCCAAAGTAGAAATATCAATACCATCTAATAATATCCGTCCTTGTTTAGGCTGGTAAAAACGCATCATCAATTCAAATAAGGTGCTTTTGCCTGCTCCACTAGGCCCCACTAAAGCGACTCTTTCACCAGGAGTAATCGACATCGACAACTGGCGGATCACATCTTGCTCAAGATCTGACGGATAAGCAAAGCATACGTTATCAAAACTAAGTAAACCTTTAACAGGTAGCACGACTTGGTTGGGGGTCACTTGCTCGGGTATATCAATCGGTGTTTTGACTAACTCAATTAAACGCTCTGCTGCACCAGAAGCTCGTTGAATTTCGCTAAACACTTCACTGATAGTGGCTACAGCACCTGCAACCATTACGGCATAAAACATAAACGCAGACAGCTCGCCACCGGTGATACTGCCAGACATCACATCTTGCGCCCCAATCCATGTAACAAAAGCAATTGCAGCAATGCTTAAAAACATCACCGTTGAAATAAGCAGCGCACGATACATAATACGGCCTTTAGCCACATCCATTACCGCCTCGACTCTGTCAGCAAATAGCTGGCGGTCTTTAGACTCATGGGTATACGCTTGAACAGTATGAATTTCATGCAATGTTTCATCAATATAAGCGCCAAGATCGCCTACCCTATCTTGACTTTTACGCGACAAGGTTCTGACTTTTCGGCCAAAAAAGATCACCGGGCCTAATACCAAAGGAACGGCTAGCAGCACTAATGCTGTCAACTTAACACTGGTAAATGCCATCATAACAATGCCACCAATCACGGTCACACTTGAACGCAACGCCATAGATAAGCTTGAGCCGACAACGCTTTGTAACAAAGTACTGTCTGCCGTAAAACGTGAAATAACCTCACCGGTACGCTGAGTCGCAAAAAAAGCTGGCGATAATGACAATAAATGATTGTAAACCTGTAACCGAATATCAGCACTAACCCGCTCACCAAGCCAAGTCATCAGATAAAAACGACAGAAAACCGCAGTTCCACTGATTGCTGTAATAGCAATAATAAACAACATGATCTCATTCAATCGCCCTGCATTATCGGCAATAAATCCTTCATCGACCATTAACCGAACACCTTGGCCAAGCGATAACCATGCAAGCGATCCAATAAACAGAAATACAATCGCCGCCACTACCTTCGTACGATAAGGAGACAGAAATTGTAAAATCCAAGGTAGAACAGAATGTTTTAAAGGAGGTTTAGCAGAAGATATAGACTCTGTTGAAGTGGTCGTTGGATTCGTCACAGTATTAACCAGCATATATAACTAAGATGTCCTGATAGTACCAACAAAACACCACATTGTAGATGCCTTAACAATAAGACGTCGACACAGCAGGTTTACGACCGCCGAACAAATGATGCTAGTATCAAATAAAAAATAAGATGAAAAACAGCATGAGTAATAAAATGAAAAATAGCATGACAAATAATATAAGACCATCGCACGGCTTTACATTAATAGAGTTGGTTGTTGTGATTATTATTTTGGCCTTATTGGCCGTTGTCGCGAGCAGTAAATTCATTAGCTTACGCAAAGATGCAATTGTATCTACCATGGGAGGGATGGAAACTGCAATGCAATCAGCTGCGACCTTAGCCTATTCAAAAGCCGCTATTGCTGGAGTAGAAAGACTTGCGACTACGACGCTTAATATTGATGGGGTCAATGTTAACTTAGCTTATGGCTATCCCGACGGAACAGCCGCAGGTATTACAATGCTAATGAATATTCCCGAAGGTGATTGGCAACAACGCAAAAGTACTTTGCCTATAACTGCATGGGTATATTGGCATGGAGTCATTAAAGAGGATGCGGGCGTTGCTGCATGTTATTTACGTTACAGGCAAGTAACATCAGCCACCGTACGCCCTGTTATAGATGTTCAAACAAGCGGATGTTAGGCACAAATAGGTTTAAAAAAACATAACATTAAGACTCAGGGTAACGTTTTTCAATCGCTTTCAGCGATCGTAAAAACAACCCTATACCCCCCACACAAAGTACCAATATAACGATTAAATCAAATGCACTCATGTAAGAAAACCGAAAATTAATCGAGCTTATCACGCCAAAAACCAATGCCACTAACGAGCCAAATGTCAGTAACCACCCAAGTATGTTTCTGCCATTATAAAACATCAATCCAACACCAAACATAAAGGGTATCATCACCATTCCACTGGTAAGCCCAAAGCCGCCCAGCTGATATAAATGGCTGCTAAAGCCAAATGAGCTTGTCACTTTAATGGCATTTAATAGCATATAAAAGCCACCGCACATCATCACTAGCCCAATAAAGAACTGACCCATTCCACCTGACGTTCCACCAGCACCTTTCATCAATATCCCTTGAAAACCATTATTTTAAGTCAATATATTGATGTTACTGAAGCGTGCAATTAATAGCAATCATCTCTGCAGCACGGCCATTTTCATGACGTTAGGTTTTAGTTTCAAAGTTAAAAAATCAATATCACCTTGTTCTGTATCCTAAATTCAACATGTCGCTTAACACGAGTTAAACAAGGAAGCTTTGATAATCAGTTAACTAGCGACACTCCACAAAATTATCCCTATCAACTTGTTTAAGCCTAAGCCTCGCGCTAGTAAGTGTTATCTGAGATAATATCGGGCTATTTTATCGATATTCTTTTTATTAGGTAACACCGTCATGACAACCCAATTTGCTTGTTCAGGTATAGAGCTTGAGCTTTTTCGTTATCCAAGCCAACAAGCATCAAACTTACAAGCATGGGATGCCGCTGATGAACACCTAGTAAAGTACTTAATCGACACCGAAATAACAGCAACCAATACCGCTATTCTAAATGACAACTTTGGGGCTCTCACATGTGCATTAACCATGCAATATCCACACAGTGAATTGCTTGTCGAAACGGATGCTAAAACCAGCTTGTTAGGCTATCAGCAAAATTTATTAAACAATAAACTCGCATCAACCAACATACATTGGCTAAACAGCCGCGAAACGCTGCCACAAAATATTCAATTAGTGCTGATGAAGTTGCCGAAAAACCTACACTATTTTGGCCAGCAACTTGCGCGTTTATCAACGGTGCTTCCAGCAGGAACCCAAATTCTGATTGGTGCTAAAGCCAAGTCAATCAATCCAGCATTATTGGCCAGTATTGAAAAAAATCTAGGTCCCGCATCTGCCAGTTTAGCGTGGAAAAAAACACGGGTAATTAGCTGTATTAGCGATGGTAAAAAACGCTCATTAGCGAAAGCGGTGAGTTGGAATGTCGATGAGCTCAAACTCACTATCAGTAACCTTGCTAATGTATTTGCGGCCAATAAGCTCGATATTGGCGCAAGGATTATGCTCGACAACATGCCCAAAGGTGAATTCAAGCACATTATAGACTTAGGCTGTGGTAACGGTATTTTAGGATTGCACGCAAAGCAATGTTATCCCAATGCGCAAATCCACTTTGTGGATGATTCTGATATGGCTATCGCCTCGGCAAAGCATAATTGGCAAGCGAACGAGTTAGACACTCCATCTCAAGATCTTCAATCCCAAGATCCTCAAACTGAACAAATGCCACAAGCTTTTTTCCATTGGGACGATTGCCTGAGTAATTTACCAGCGGATGTTGAACCAGATTTAGTGATATGTAACCCTCCGTTTCATCAAGGTGAAGCCATTACTGACCATATCGCTTGGCAAATGTTTGTTGATGCACATAAGCGCCTAAAAAAAGGCGGTTTATTACATATCGTTGGTAATCGACATTTAGCCTACCACGTTAAAATAAATCGCATTTTTAAAAACTGCACCACGGTTGCCTCTAATGGTAAGTTTGTCATTTTACAAGCAATAAAATAATGTCCTGAATGAGGTACTAAGTTCATGTTCCCCTACATGGCCCTGCATATAAAACCAAACCAATATTGATAGTAACGAGCAAGGGCCGACACAATTTATGTGCAGCCTTTCACTCGTATGTAATTCAACTCACTACACCTTGTTTATTTCGTACACCCACATTAACTAGCATAAATAACCATTGAACATTCATTAGTGTGAACGGCGATACAAATCTCTTTTTGTTGTAACTAAAAGTAAATAGCTTTGTGATGTTCATATCCCTTGAATAAATAACTATATGTCCGATTGTGTTGATCACTCGTTCGCAATAACAAGGCATCAATAGCCGCAATGATAAGTGAACAGAATGATTAATAAGCACTGAGCTTATGACCAATACCTTCCCTCGCTTAATAACTCACTATCGGTATTACCAAGTCGGTATAATTGGTTAGCGCACAAATAAACTAAATCCTATAATGACATTACCAAAATGAGTATGGGTAGTGGTAACAACACAATTCAATCATATTTATCTAGATAGAACAGCCGCTACACTAACTAATGAGGATAAACTCCTGTAATAATATTGAGGATAATTATGATATTTCTTGTATTTTTAAAGACCAATTTAACAGCTTATTTTCTGAGTAAGTTGACCATAAAGAACATCAACTGACTAACCAAGTTGCTTAATTGGTCGCTATTTATGTGGAATATTACAACTTCAATAGCGCAAAAAAATCATGTAACAAATAGCTAAAGTGCCCGCTGAAAATGCGACACATCGCATTGGGGATAGGATTATTGATGGCGTTAACTAAATTGCTTGTTATCTCAAGCTGGCAGTTGAAATCATGAAGTCATCTTTACCGATATTATGGTCAACATCACTCATAGCATCCCTCATAATATCTCTCATAAAAAACGCGCTAACACTTAAGCGTGAGCGCGTTAGTTTTATCGAATGAGCTAATCCGCTTTAAAAGCAATTAACCTTTTGTTTTTACTAAACTCTCAATTGAATACAAGTCTCGATTAGCACTATTTTTCCGACGAACTTCTTCTAATGCCTGCTGTTCTAATTTATCAAACAACACATTGATTAAGCGATTAAAATGCTTATGCATTGCTAAACGAGCCTCGGCGGCATCGTGCAGTGATAATGCCTGATAAATTGCGGTATGTTCTGCTAAGGTTTTATTATTGTCTGTGCTACAAACAATATTATAATCTTCAATGATTTCATTACTTGATGAACGCAGTGCCCACATGTTTTCAAACAAATTTATCAACGCGCCGTTACGAGTAGAATATGCGATGATCTGATGAAACAGTTCGTCTGCTTCTTCGACATTTTGCATATCTTTCATCATTACTAATGTTTCATGGAGTTTTTCAAGCTCTTCTGCAGTAATGGTTTTTGCTGCTAAAGCAGCTATTTCACCTTCAACTAAAGCACGTGCTTGGGTTAATTCAAATGCGTTAACATTATTAACTGCTACCGGTTTTTGCTGATGGTCAACCACGTATACGCCAGAACCCGTTTTCACTTCCACTTTTTCACGCACTTCTAATGCAATAATAGCTTCACGAATAGTTGGCCTGCTTACTTCAAACTTTTCAGCAAGCTCACGCTCTGGGGGTAAACGACTGCCTACCGGATACTCGCCACTGGCGATAGCGGCTTCAATCGTATCGACTATTCGCCAAAATAAACGACGGTTTTTCATATACCTTCCTTCGAAAAGTAAAACCAATTTACAGGTTAATGCTGACATATTATCGGTTAATACCTTAGCAGCAAACAACTAAATTACATGTTATGTTAATCTCAATATAGAAAGAATAGCACATTGTCATACCTTTAAAAATATTGGTAATAGACTAAAAATGTAAAATCTTAGTAATTGGTAAAACAATTTATTGACATAATCTTAATGATTGGTTAGTTTCTATTCAAGCACAAATGATCATTTAACAGAATAATTTAAATTTTGTGTGTTCGTAAAGAAAAGGAAATCAACTAATCTGGGGAGGTTAACGTGAAATTTACCAAAACAAGCAATACTTTGAGATTAACAGGATTAAAGTCGCAATCAAGATCAGTAATTTACGACGCGGCACTAATATCTCTATTCACCAATCATGAACGTGCAATAGTGACAAACGAGTCAATACAAAAACAGCACGTCACAGTCTCTTAAATGCTAGGTAATTGGACTAGGTTACGCTTAATTACGGTTACGCTTAATTAATAAGACCGTGAGTGTTAGACCCAGCCAAACAGCCTACCATTTCCAGACAGCTCTAATCACTATGCGCATGACAATGGACGACCTCAATTTGTTGGCTAACGTTACAGTGACAGATTACTTGTCACTTTGTATCAAAGCTCTGAACAGGTTGGGTGAACCCCAAATAATTCCCCGTGGAAATAACACCACAGTTGCTGATTATTCATGCTATGGCGCTAACGGAACTCTAAGGTGAAAAAGTGATTTTTTGAGCCTTCCCCCTTGATAACTACTTAATGTAGCCATGGGGATATCATTTAAACAGTATTAAACGAGAGACTAGATGAATCATTCAAATAACAATACGTCATCGTCAGGGCATTGGTTATTCACGCAGTTGTTAGTCTTATTAATGCTTTGCATCCCATCAATCTACGTGCAGGCAAAAGATCGCTTCGTGACTACCAAAACTGAGTACAAACAAGCACTAAAGCTCGTTGAACCTGGCGATAAAATCATTTTAAAAAATGGTACATGGCAAGATTTTGAAGTGTTGTTTATGGCGACAGGCACCGCCAATGCCCCTATTGAATTAACAGCCGAAACTAAAGGTAAAGTAATCCTATCTGGCCAATCGAACCTTAAACTGGCTGGTGAGTATTTACAGGTGTCGGGGCTAGTATTTAAAAATGGCTTTACGCCAAGTAATGAAGTTATTGCATTTCGTAAGAATAAAAATCAGTTAGCCAATCATTCACGAGTAACCGAAGTGGTTATCGATAACTACAGCAATCTAGATCGTCAAGAGTCTGATTATTGGGTCAGCTTATATGGACAAAATAACCGACTTGATCACAATCACTTTGTTGGTAAACGCAATGTAGGCGTAACTGTTGCTGTGCGTTTAGACAGTAAAAGCAGTCAGCAAAATCATCACCGAATTGATCATAACTATTTTGGTCCTCGCCCAATCTTAGGCTCTAATGGTGGTGAAACTCTCAGAATTGGCACCAGCCATTACTCACTAACAGATTCCTTTACCGTGGTTGAAAATAATTATTTTGATCGCTGCGATGGTGAAGTCGAAATTATTTCGGTCAAGTCGGGTAAAAACCGTATTCAAAATAACGTCTTTTATGAATCAAGAGGCACATTAACCTTAAGGCACGGTAACGGTAATATTATCGATAGCAATGTGTTTTTGGGTAATGGCGTTGAACATACCGGCGGGATCCGCGTGATTAACCGCGATCAAACTATCGCCAACAACTACCTAGAAGGCTTAACCGGTAATCGATTTGGCAGTGGTTTTACTATTATGAATGGTGTGCCGAACTCATCAATTAATCGCTACCATCAAGTGGTCAACGCCAATATTAACCACAATAGCTTTATTAATATTGACCATATTGAGCTGGCCGCGGGCAGTGACAGCGAACGTTCAGCGGTACCACTAGACAGTAAGTTAAACCACAATCTATTTATTAGCCCAACCGCACCATTTACTTTACACGATGATATTAGCGGACTTAGCTTTAACGATAACCTCAGTAATTTTGCGACAAAAACGTTAAGCCCATTAATGGCTAAAGGTATTCGTTCAAAAGATATCACCATGGAACGTGCTGCAAATGGCTTGTTATACCCAAGTGATGAAAATTTTGCAGCATACGGTGCCAGTAAAAAACTGACCCCTACATTAAAGCAAGATACCGGCACACTTTGGTATCCAAAAGCAGAGCCTACTGTCGCATTTCAATCTGGCAACACCATCAAGGTTAGCGCCAGTGACGATGAATTAGCAAGCGCAGTTGAACGAGCTCAACCAGGCGATATTTTATTACTCAGTGATGGCAAATATAACATCAGCAGAATACTGGCGATCAACAAAACGTTAAGCTTTAAAGCCGCTAATGCTCACCAAGCAATAATCAGCTTTGAACGCCCTAGTCTATTTGAAATTCAAGACAATGGTAGTTTGCAACTCGATGGTCTGGTCATTACTGGTTTAAATAGCCCTGACGCTGCCGGTAATAGCGTGGTAAGAACCCGCAAATGGGGCATGTTAACGAATTATCGTTTTGAAATGACAAACAGCATTGTTGAGCAACTCAATGTGAATCATTCATTTCACTTTTTCGATTCGGGCAGTCGCGCCTTTGCAGATAGTATTAATGTCAGCAATAGCCAGTTCCGCCATATTAGCGGGGATTTATTTCGCCTCGACAAAGAAACCGACGACCTAGGAATTTATAACACCGAATACCTCATATTGGACAATAACCAGTTTGACGATATTGAGGGTGCTATTGCCTCGGTATACCGCGGTGGTACGGATGAGAGTACCTTTGGTCCCCATGTATCGGTAACCAACAATGTGTTCACTAAAGTCGGTCAAGGTAAGCGCAATAAAACAGGTGCGTCACTGAAATTGCACGGGGTTCAAATGAGCCAAATAGAGCACAATAAATTTAACGACAGTGCCGCTATTATTGTTGAACACACCGTCGGTGAACCACAAACCCGCATTACGCATAATCAGTTTACAGATACACCTAGCCCACAAGTAACGGAGTTAGTTGCAATAGGTAAACACACTGCAGATATCAACAATAATAAAGTGCAAAAACTATGAAAAACTTCAATATAGCGGCCGGCGTAAGCCCGATGACGCGTGTCATTAAGCAGGCAGGAAAAATAGCACTATTGGCGTCAATGACGTGCGCTATTTCATTACCCGTAATGGCTGCGCAACATCCAAACTTAGTCATAAACCAGCAAGATGTGGCAGCCATGAAACAGGCCATCACTCAACCTGGGTCATTTCAAAATGCATTCAATACCACGCAGAGTAATGTGGACAAGGGACTGGCTCAGCCAATTGAAGTGCCAGTACCCAAAGATGCAGGTGGTGGTTATACCCACGAAAAACATAAAAGTAATTACCAACAAATGTATGACACTGGCATTATTTATCAGCTGACTGGCGATAAAAAATATGCCGCATACGTTAAAGACATGCTGTTGCAATATGCCACACTTTACCCAACGCTACCTTTGCACCCTATGCGTAAAAGTAACAATGAAGGTAAACTTTTCTGGCAAGGACTCAATGAAGCAGTTTGGTTGGTACACACCATTCAGGCGTACGACTTTATCTATGATGCGTTAACACCTGCAGAACGTAATACCATCGAAACGGGTGCAATAATACCCGCCGCACTCTTTTTGTCAGAACAATCTCCGCACACCTTTAATAAGGTGCATAACCACGGCACTTGGGCCACTGCTGCTGTTGGTATGAGTGGATATGTACTCGATAAGCCACTTTGGGTTGAACGTGCATTGTACGACTTAAATCTCGCCAAAAAAGGCGGTTTTATGCGTCAGTTGGACGAATTATTTTCACCAGACGGTTATTACAATGAAGGACCATATTATCAACGTTATGCATTAATGCCATTTGTGACTTTTGCTAAAGCCATTGAGCAAAATGAACCGCAGCGTAAGATTTTTCAATACCGTGACGGTATATTACTTAAAGCTATTACGAGTACGGTTGAACTCAGTTATAACAAACTGTTTTTCCCGCTTAACGATGCGATTAAAAGCAAAGGCATCGACACTATTGAACTCGTCAACGGCGTCGCCATTGCTTATGGTCTCAACGGCGATCCACGTTTATTAGATATTGCTCAGCAACAACACAATATTTTATTAACGGGTGATGGGCTCAAAGTTGCACAAGGGTTAGACAACAAACTACAACAGCCATTTCCATTCGTTTCGACATTATTCCGTGATGGCCAACAAGGTGATGACGGTGCATTAGTGGTTATGCGTCAAGGCAAAGCAACCGACCAAGCCATTGTATTTAAAGCAACCGCTCAAGGTTTAGGTCATGGCCATTTTGATAAGTTAACGTGGCAGTTTTACGATGCTGGTAATGAAATCGTATCCGATTATGGCGCTGCACGTTTTCTAAATGTTGAAGCTAAATTTGGTGGCCGTTATTTACCTGAAAATGAATCGTGGGCTAAACAAACCATTGCCCATAACACTTTAATTGTTGACGAGAAAAGTCATTTTAATGGCAAGCTTAAAGCGGCTAACAAAAATAACCCTACATTACACTTCTACTCAGCAAAGCAAGACCTCACCATCGCGTCGGCTTCTATCGATACCGCTTATGATGATGTCGCGTTTAAGCGCACTCTCGCCTTAGTCAACATCAAACAACGTGATGCGGTTATTGGTATCGATATAATGCGTGTTACGGCTAACAAGCCACATCAATACGACTTACCAGTGCATTATCAAGGGCAATTAATCGATACCAACTTTGACAGACAAGCGTCACTGACTCAATTGTCTGCTTTGGGTACCGAAAATGGTTACCAACATCTATGGTTGTTAGCAACTGCTAACCTAGCCAAAGACAAAGCCGCTAATAAACTGGCTAAAGTCACTTGGTTAAATGATAACGGCCATTTTTATACCCATAGCACGTTAGTCAATACTAACTTCAACAATGCCACTAACGAGCAAATGTTATTCACCCAATTGGGTGCCAACGATCCGGATATGAACTTACGCCAACAGCAGTCGTTCATTCACCGAGTGAATGCCACTAATCATACTTATGTCAGCGTGATGGAGCCACACGGCGAGTACAACCCATCAAAAGAATACACCCTAGAAGCCACCAGCAATATTGCAGGGCTGATTCATCATCAACAAGCTGAACTAGAAGCGGTGCAAATACGCTTTACCGATGGACAACAATATCTATTAGCAATCAACCACGCTGATAACGCTGTGACTCAAGAAACACAAAGTGTCATTAGCGTCAACGGGGTGCAATACCCGTTTAGCGGACGCGCCGAATTATTAGACATTAAAGAATTCAAGTAACACAAAATTAAAATAAAAAAGGAATAAACACCATGCAGCAAAGTGAACATTTTTCATTTGGGGAACAAACAGAAATCGAAGATATTGGCGGAGGGTTAAAGCGCCAAATGCTTGGATTTAATCATGAACTCATGGCAGTAAAGATTTGGTTTGATAAGGGAGCAGAAGGCTATGTCCATGCTCATCGCCATTCACAAGTATCGTATGTGGTAGAAGGCGAGTTTCATGTCAATGTCGATGGCGTGATTAAGGTGTTAACGGCTGGAGACAGCTTCTTTGTGCCACCTCATGTAGACCATGGTGCAGTTTGCCCAACTGGTGGCATTTTAATTGATACCTTTAGCCCGGCTAGAGAAGACTTTGTTGAGGGTTTATCATGAAAAAAGTCCCCCTTAAATTGAAGCACCTACGTTGGCTTGTTGTCAGCTTAGTGGCACTCGCTACCGTCATTAACTACATCGACCGATCTGCCCTTGCCATTATGTGGCCAGGCATTGCAGAAGATTTAGGTTTAGATAAAAGTGATTATGCCAACATTATTACCGTGTTCATGATCTCATACGCAATTGGTCAGTCTCTATTTGGTAAGATATTTGATGCTATTGGCACGCGCCTAGGTTTTTTATTATCCATTGTCGTGTGGTCGATCTCAATCGCCCTGCATGCTGTTGCAGCAAGCGTTACCTCATTTGCTATTTTTAGAGCGATGCTTGGACTAGGTGAAGCGGGTAACTGGCCTGGTGCAACCAAAGCGAATGCTGAATGGTTTCCGATTAAAGAACGCGCCCTAGCACAAGGTATCTTCAATGCTGGTGCGTCTTTAGGCTCGATTATCGCACCACCATTGATTGCTTTTTTGTATGCCTTTTTAGGATGGCAGGCAACCTTTATCGTCATTGGTAGTTTGGGTATTCTTTGGATTTTACCTTGGTTGATTGTTTATAAATCATCACCAGACTCACACCCATGGATCACTGAAGAAGAACGCCAACATATCTTAACTGGACAGCAATGCACTTCAGAAAAACAACAGGACAAAGAATACGTGCCCACTATGGGACAGTTATTACGCCACCGTCAAACTTGGGGAGTGATTGCAGCACGTTTCTTTATCGACCCAATCTGGTGGTTATTTGTTGCTTGGCTACCATTGTATTTAAATGAAAAATTTGGCTTTGATGTTAAACAAATTGGCGCGTTTGCTTGGTTACCTTATGTAGGTGCTGCCATTGGTGCACTATTTGGTGGTTGGTTTAGTGGCCACTTGATGAGCCGAGGCTGGTCGGTGAATAAAGCCCGTCGTAGTGCAATTGTCTTAGGTTGTATGGTTATGCTGCCAGCACTGTTACTGACATCTCTTGCTGCAACGCCTTGGATGGCAATGGGCCTTATAGCGCTTATCTTATTTGGTTTCCAAACGGCTATTGGCAACGTTCAAACGTTACCAAGTGATTACTTCTCCGGTAAAACAGTCGGTACCTTAGCTGGTATTAGTGGCACATCGGCAGTACTAAGTGTGATTATCACCATCCAATTAGTGCCAATGATGACCAAAGGCGGTGACTATACGCCATTCTTTATTTTAGGTGCTGCGTTAGTTCCACTAGCATTAATTTCGTTGTGGTTAGGCGGAAAAATTGAACCGGTAAAAAGGAAGGCATAACCGTGAAGAGTCTGTATTTATTTGGTGAGTGTATGGTCGAATTGCAACGTGTAACGGCCAGCAGCTTGCAGCAATCTTTTGCTGGTGATGTGTATAACACTGGGGTTTATCTTAAGCGCACCTTTAGTGATATTAACACCCACCTAGTCACAGCCATTGGCCAAGATAGTTTTAGCCAGGCCATGTTGCAACGCTTTGAAGATGAAGAAATTAATACTGATATGGTCTTTCAAAGCACCGACAAAATTGCCGGTCTGTATGCAATACAAACTGACAGTAAAGGCGAGCGCAGCTTTACATACTGGCGCAACGATTCAGCCGCCAAGCAAATAATGCAATTTATTGACGATGCAGCCATCAGTAGAATATCTCAGGCAGATATGGTGTTTTTTTCGGGCATTTCTTTAGCAGTAATTAATGAAGAAGATCGAGACGCATTTTGGTTACTGATTAAACAATGTAAGCAAGCGGGTGTCAGTATTGTATTTGACCCCAACTACCGCGCAAGAATGTGGCACAGTCCAGACCAGGCAAAGGCACAGTTTGATATTGCGTTTAGTGTGGCCGATGTCGTACTGCCAGGTGTTGATGACTTTAATCAACTTTACGGTATTAGCTCCGTTGAAGACATTATTGCGTTCTGCCAGCCTTACGACATTAACGAGCTGGTGATAAAAAATGGTGAAAACGGCATTAATTATCTGATTAATGGCCAGCAACAGCACTTCTCAATCACACCAGTAACGAATGTTGTCGACACAACATCAGCGGGTGACTCATTTAACGGGGTGTATTTAGGCGCACGCTTAACTGGCGCAGATATCAGCACAGCGATAAAGTTAGCCTCCCAAGCAGCAGGATTTGTGATCCAACATAAAGGCGCCATTGCACCTAAAATTGAGTTTCATCAATTTATTGAACGTCAAAAATTAATCATGCAATAACAGCTAAAGAGTCATCTTTTGTCGCTTGTAAAAAGGCTTGATAACACTGAGTTATCAAGCCTTTTTATTTGTTAAGCAAAAGTAACACATCGCCTATTGAGCCATTCGTGTTTTAGCTTCAAACCAAGTAACATTACTGAATCATTTCGATAATTTACCCCATTAAAGCAATAAGAAGACATTGAACATGGACTATTTAGCCATCAATAAACACGCATGGAACCAGCGAACTCAAATCCACCTCGACTCAACATTTTATGACTTAGAGGCATTTATCCAAGGTAAGTCATCATTAAACCCCATTGAACTTGAACAAGTCGGCTATGTGCACCACAAAAGCCTGTTGCACCTACAATGTCACTTTGGACAAGACCGCTTATCGTGGGCAAGGCTTGGCGCCAATGTCACTGGCGTAGATTTATCAAGCGAATCGATTGCAACTGCAAAAAAGCTGGCTGCTCAATTACACTTACCAGCAACATTCATCAACAATGACATCTATCAATTTGGTGATCACAATACCGAGCAATATGACATCGTATTCACCTCTTATGGGGTGTTAGCTTGGTTACCTGATTTAACTCGCTGGGCGCAAACCATTGCAGGAGCATTACGTCCAGGCGGTGAATTTCATTTGGTTGAGTTCCACCCTTTTAATGATGTGCTGTGTGGTTATGGCTACTTTCCACAGACACAACCGGATATCGAAGATGAAGTCACCTACACCGAAAACCACAACGACCAAATTGAAACGGTAGTCACTTGGCCGCACCCGATAAGTGAAGTCATTAGCGCACTTATTAGTGCAGGACTCAGTATCGAAGCGTTTAACGAACACCCTTACAGTCCCTACAACTGCGTTGAAGGTTTGGAGTTTGTGGTAGGCAAAGGTTACCAGCTAAAACATCAAGACCACCTCATCCCACTTATTTACTCTATTAAAGCAAGTAAAGTGGGATAAGTACTAGCCTGAAGCTTGTTTACAGCGGGCTCAAATATCGGTTTTAGTGGATGACTGTTGATGTTTTGAAGGCGGTGCAAATAATATCCGTAAACGTTGTTTTAGAGATAATTGCGCTTGGGTAACATCACCCCACATGTCGCGCCATTCACTAAACGTTACCACTAACGGGTTAAAACTGTTTACCGGCTTAGTGATGCCGTATTGCACAGTTTCAACCTCAGGCTCAAAAGTACCAAACATTTTGTCCCAAATTATCAGCACTCCCGCATAATTTTTGTCGATATATTGTGGGTTACGTCCATGATGCACGCGGTGATGGGACGGCGTATTAAAAATCAATTCTAGCGGCCCTAACGACTTAATAGCTTGGGTATGAACAAAAAACTGCAATCCCAGATTAAGTAATACTGCAAACACCACCCAGTTAGGATCAAAGCCAGTCACCACTAAAGGCAACCAAAACAGCCACATTCCTGCCAATGGGTACATTAAGCTTTGTCTAAATGCGGTGCTGAAATTCATGTTTTCTGAACTGTGATGCACCACATGCGCAGCCCACATCCAGCGAATACGATGGCTAGCACGATGGAACCAGTAATAACAAAAGTCTTGAGCAATGAGCAATAAACCAAAAGTGAATAATGTCATTTCAATATCAAATAAGCGCCAACCGAAAAAGTGTAAATATATCTTCGCAATAAACAAGCCAGCGATGATGTCCGCCACTTGGTGCATACCAGCCAATACAAAATTACACAATACTTCGGCAGGACGATATTGAGCATTACTCGGTAATCGCTGGGCGCGAACACCAAACCACCATTCCAGTAAAATGCAGCCGAAAAAAATCGGCGCTAACACCAGTAATAACCACTCTGGGTGAGCTATCAGTAAATCCATGTCCATATGTTATCCATTTCTATTTATTATTATTGAGTCAATGTTTGTACTAGTGGTTCACTATTTCTGGTTCCTAATCAAAGTGTTCTTTTGGCGAAACCCATTTGAGCAAACCACTTTTAATAGGTCATTTTAATAATTTGTCGTTAATAATCAGTTGTTAATAGTCCGTTTTTAGTAATTCGTTTTTAATAGTCCATAGGCTAAAAAATCACTCACCGAGTCAACACGGTTAGTCGTCATCACCATTTGGCAAAATGATCTTCTGTTAAGCCTAGCTGGTTGGTTAACCTATATTGATTACCATTGTTGTCGCAAATCACTCCGCTAAAATAGCCAATGTATTGTCTAAAATTATTCTTCAACCAAATTAAATTAAGCTTTTCGCTGCGCTGATTTAATGGTCTAAAATGCAAATCAACATTGCCATCATTAGTGGTGATATGCCACACATCTTGTTGTGAGTGTCGATTAAAATCAAACTGTGCACCACCTAGTAGATGACGCTCGCCATTTATCCACATCACATTTTCTGTTTGACCGGTTTCATTAACGCCAGCAGCTAAATTTAGCCCGATAACCCCGTCGTCAGTTTGGGCATTAATTGAAGCCCAACGCCAACTGGTTTCGCGGCGCATAAATCCGGCTGAAAAGTCATAACCCGCCAAAGCATATTGTAAAGGTTGCGGTTCATGATGAATGGTTAATTGCCCTGTTACGGCTAAGCCATTGTGCTTTTGAGTATAGGTCCAACCGTTATAACCCGTTGGAGTACACAAGCTGATGGGTAAACTCAGTGGCGTCGGTTGAATACGTAAATTGGCTTGTATTTCTGCAAGATTAATCTCAACTTGCCATTGTCCGTCGACAATATCGATAACAATACCTTTGTGTTTACGGCCAATTTCGGCGCGCCCATGCTTAGGAGAGTCACTTAGCTGGCAGCCAAATCCGAATGGTGTTAGCCATTGCGTTTGGGTCAACTTGTTGGTTTTCATGTCATAAAGGTAGCAAAAACCATTGGCGGCATAACGAATATCGGCAATCGCTAGGGCGATAATATAATGAGGAGTGATAATGCTAACGAATTGGAACTGCTTAAAATCAAAATGCTTAGCCATTGCCGACGCAGGTTTGTCCATTACCGTCGAATAAGCAAACTGATTAACATTGAGTGAATCAACAATCCCATCAAAAATACCAAATACTGGCTGGCCATTGGCATTAATCAATTTGTCAGGAGCCAATTGCGGCTGTTTATGTTGCATTACATTACCTACATCATGTTGTTTATCAAACTTAAGTTGCATAACACTAACCTGAATTGATCGGCCATTAATGTCAACAACCAAGTAATATTGTTGCCGTTAACCGGAGTTGAAATGGCGTTGAAAACAGATATTGATGAGTGACAACACCTGCACACAGGGTGATGCATATCACTCTCGTTATCTTTATAGCAACATAACCTTAGCGATACTGGAAACCCAGACAAATTCTGGTATCATTTATCTACCTTTTGCTGGTTATTGTTGTCTCATGAAGTTATTGATCCCTATTTTACTGTCTACATTATTGTTATCGGCTTGCGCAAGTTATGAGCCGACTCATGTTGGTCTTAATCCCACATTGGGTCCGATTCAGTTACAAACTGAAGTCGATTTCCCTGTACTGGTCGACACCATCGATACTCGCGAAGCAAGCTTTGTGGTGCGTTTTAATGAAGAAGGCAAATCACCAAGATTAGTCAGCGCCAGTGAGCCTATCCGCCAACAGTTAGATACACTGTTCCGTAATGGTATGAACAAAGCGGGTTATGTTATTGACCCTGCCGCACGCAATTCAGTGCAGTTTCAGCTAAATTACTTGTTAGCTGACGTCACGGACACCACGTTCAGTTACGAATCAAAAACACGTCTAGTTATCAATGTACTGGCTAAAAACTCACAACAAGAGTTCACCAAATCCTATAACGCTAACGGCTATTTAAAAGGCCCGTTAAGCCCAGATTTTGCCACCCTTGAATTAGATATCACCAAACTCGTTGATAAGCTCACCACTGAAATTCTTAACGATGAAGAGTTACACCAATTTATTCAACGTTAATCTCCCCGCTTTATCAGGTATTGGCATCGAGAGATGCCAATAAAAAAGGACGTCACATTATGATGAAATGGTTATCCACTTGCCTACTGTTATTGACTAGTTTAAGTTCCAGTGCTGCGGTCGACATTCAAAAAGACACTTTATATCCACAAGTAGAGTTGGACACCTCTATGGGGAAAATAGTGGTTGAGTTAGATCGCACTCGTGCACCACTTACCGTAGATAATTTTTTAACCTATGTGGTTAAAGGCGAATATGACAATACTATTTTTCATCGTGTGATTGCCGAATTTGTGGTTCAAGGTGGTGGGTTAACCACGAAATTAGAAGAACGCCCTTCGCTAGAGCCTGTTGTAAATGAGTCCGGTAATGGTTTATCAAACTCCCTTGGCACAATTGCCATGGCTCGAGATAACGATCCTCATTCAGCAACACGTCAGTTTTACTTCAACCTAGGTGACAATAAAAAATTAGACCCTTCTAAACGTCGTTGGGGCTATACCGTTTTTGGTGAAGTGACTCAGGGGATGGATGTATTAGAAGCCATTTCATTGGTACCAACTGAACATAACACCACCCTAAACTGGCCCGATTTTCCGGTTAATACTGTCATGTTGAAAAAAGCGACTCTACTGCCTCGCTAATCTCCCGCTAATCGCCTATACCTACCGATGGTCATGTTAATGCATGCCATCGGCATTTATGTTGTCTCCTTCAATGTAATATTGACCAATCTTATCTCGATTAATAAGTCCAAACTCACTCAATATGATGACGTCTTACATTGTTATCCTATACATATTTACTAGCTGAAAAATCAACTAAGTAGCACTATCGATTGACTAAATCGACACTTTTTTACGTTTTTGACTATCGACAGCCAAATTAACGTCTATACTCTATTTGACTCATTCACCTAGTTAGCTGCGCAATTGTTCGCAACCGCATTTCGAATACTCAAGGACGCAATTATGATGACGGCTAATGATTTTATTGAAACCAAAGCTCCACAACTAGCCTATTTCGGTAAAGCTTTTTTAAACAATCAATTAGATTACAAAGAAATACAGCTCTATATGTGGGATGTGCTGGAAGAGTGGCAATTTATATCAAATAATCCCATCCAATTAGCCGAACAACCTAGCGATACCGAGAAAGTGTTTTGGCACTTATTGTATTGCTTCGATCATTGGTCTGGTTGGGCAATTAAAGGCAATCAATACTTACGCCAGCAAGTTCATGAATGTTGTGACTACATTGATATTGGCGGCAATGTGCCACAAAGTTGTATTGGTATCAGACCTTAAGGCGATTATCTTAAATCTGCTCTGAATGCTAATTTAACCTCAAACTGACTGAATAATCTTTTAGAATGGCTTGAACCTAAACCCCTTGCAACATAAGCTAGAGCCATTCTCCTTTATCCAGTTGTCTTATGTCGGTTTTCTTGTCTCGTACCCGTGAAGCGTTATCGGTTTACTACCACAAACGAGTATTTATTTTACTCTTGCTGGGTTTTTCTGCCGGCTTACCATTAATGTTAGTCTTTTCGACCTTAAGCTTTTGGTTACGTGAAGCAGGCATCGACCGAGCGGCGATTGGTTATTTTAGCTGGATAGCACTAATGTATGCATTTAAATGGGCATGGTCACCATTAGTCGATCGTATGTCATTGCCCTTTTTTACCCGCTTTTTAGGACGACGACGCGGATGGATGCTGTTCGCACAACTGTGCTTAGTCGGCGCCATACTCGGTATGTCTGTTAGCGATCCAGTGGTTAATCTTGAACGTTTGGCCTTATGCGCCCTACTTTTGGCATTTGCCTCCGCCACCCAAGACATTGTTATCGATGCTTTTCGGATTGAATCCGCCCCAGAAAAAATGCAAGCAGCGCTTGCTGCTGCGTACCAAGTCGGTTATCGCAGTGCGATGATCATCGCCACAGCAGGCGCATTAACCATTGCAGCTTGGGTGTCTCCTGGCGATGATGCTTACAACTTAGAAGCTTGGCAGACCGCCTACTTTGCCATGGCGATGTTAATGGGTGTTGGTATTATTACCACGCTATGCAGTAAAGAACCGCAAGTCGATACCAAACAGGCTGACGATAAAGAACGCCTATTAAGAGCCGAGTTTGCTGCCAAATACCCTGCTAAAGTCGCAGGAGCATTAGCCTGGTTATACAGCGCAAGTGTATTGCCTTTTATTGACTTTTTTAAGCGTTATGGCAAAAGCGCTATTCTCATTTTGTTGTTAATCTCGTGCTATCGCATTTCCGATATTGTCATGGGTATTATGGCAAATGTTTTTTATGTTGATATCGGGTTTAGCAAAGAAGAAATCGCTTTTATCAGTAAAGTCTATGGTTTGATCATGACCTTAGTCGGCGCCGCTTTTGGCGGTGTGTTGCTGATGCGTTATGGCACCATGAAGATTCTATTCTTGGGTGCCTTGTTAGTCGCGGTCACTAACCTGCTGTTTGCTTGGCAAGCGTATATTGGCTACAACGTGCCATTTTTAACCTTAGCCATATCGGTAGATAATTTTAGTGCTGGTATCGCAACCGCAGCGTTTATCGCTTATTTGTCCAGCTTAACCAGTAGTGGATATAGCGCGACACAATATGCGTTATTATCTTCGATTATGTTGTTGTTCCCTAAGTTTATCGCAGGATTTTCGGGCTTGTATGTTGATGCTTTTGGTTACATCAATTTCTTTATTGCAGCGAGTTTGATTGGCTTTCCGGTGTTGCTATTAGTGGTGTTGGTGAATCGATCGCAAAACCAAGTGATGATTGCCAATGCGGCATCAACAGAGGGATCTATCGATGTGTCGACAGATGTTGGTAAACCACCACTGTAAGCGATTAATATCCGAACTGTATTGGGTTTAAGTGCAAAAGGGTTGGCCTACCGCAGCACTTTACGTTCACGTTTCAATGGCTATAAAAGTAGTAATATTGACAATATCAAAGACACATGCCCTCTTAAAAGAGGGCTGATGTAAATCCGTAGCCTAGCCATAATTTATAGCTATAAACCATGTGGTAAATCAAAGCGGTAAACGGCTGCGAAATTAACCTTCAAAGGTTAGTAGCCTATATATTTATCTTGTCGCGATCGATGACGTTTTAGCGTTAGCATTTTAACGCTATAATGCCACTCGAAATAATCACCTGCTATCAATATTAATCGCTTCCCGGCGCATTTAACGCCCTTTCTGTTGAAAGCTAATGTTTAAATATGTTGAATAAAATTAAGTAGAAACACCTCATGAGTCCAGAACGTTTTGCCCGAATAAATCAAATGCTTGATAACCGCCAAGTCGACTTAACGGTTTGCCTTGATAAAGTGCATATGACCAATAATATTGCTGCGGTTCTTCGCTCTGCTGACTGTGTGGGCATACATCAAATTCATGCAGTGTGGCCCGATGATGATATGCGGGTATCGGGTAATACCGCTTCTGGCAGCCAGCAATGGGTTGATACCGTTAAACATTACACGTTTGAAGAAGCTCACCAAGCTTTTAAAAAACAGAAAATGCAGGTATTAACCACTACATTTTCTGACTCTGCAGTCGATTTTCGTGAGATTGATTATACTCAACCCACTGCCATCGTAATGGGTAATGAACGCGACGGCGTCAGCGCAGAAGCCATTGCTGCAGCAGACCAACATATTATTATTCCCATGCGTGGCATGGTGCAATCGCTAAACGTATCGGTTGCGGCAGCACTAGTGATGTATGAAGCTCAGCGCCAGCGCGAAGTGGCTAATATGTACGGCAAACGAAGACTTGATAACAGCTACTGCCAGACGATGTTGTTTGAACAAGGTCATCCGGTTTATGCTAAAGCGTGTCGCCGCAAACAGATCCCCTACCCAGCCATTGATGATCAAGGCCAAATTGTTGCCGACAAAGAGTGGTGGGATAGAATGCGCGCGCCAGATCCACAAGCGTTAGTGGGTTGATGCATCACCTTAGTAAATCTACTAATAATTGAGGCTATTACTTGGCCTCAATTATTCTGCTCCATGACTTGATAAGGATATTGATCAACTTGATAGATTATTAACCCATTTAAAATGGAGCGACGGGTTAGCGTGAATAACTTAATTTATCGTAGATCCAAGCAAACTCAACACCTTGCGGCCGATTAATTGGACACTTACAGCTTACTGTCGGCATATTTCATCAAGTTGATATATGAATCAACATAATAAGCATCCCGGTTACTGGCTAAGAACGTTAATAGCTCAGAGTGCGCTTCAGATGACACCGATAAATAATCTCCTCCAACCCCATGAAATATTATGTTTACCAGTAAAGTGTCTGCAGGAATATTACGAATATAATTGATAAGCTCCTTGCCACTTTGGCCTTCGGGATACAATATCAGTGAAAATCGAGCATCATCTCCTTCTCCTTTCACCGCAGTAAATAACTCATTGAGTTGGCTCAGGTATTGTTGACGACTCGACACATCAGCGCCAATCACCATATCGCCACAAGGCAGCGTATAAGTGCGTTCCGATTGACCATCAATGGCCTTTAAAAAAGTATTGGCTACTTCAAGTTCTTCAATCATCTGTGCCACGCTGTAATGATCAAGATTATGATGTGCCTTAACCCAATCTTTGTTCGGTAATGACGCTCGACAAGGATGATAAACACTGTGATTGCCAAGCTCATGGCCATTGTTAGCTGCTGCACGCCATTCATCTAACCTCGCATTCATAACCGGAGAGTTTACTACCACATAAAATGACGCCTTGAAATTATGTTTATCAAGCGCAGGAATCACATTATCTAACTGACTATTAAGCGCATCATCATAAGACAAGCTAACCGCTAACGAGCCTCCGCCAGGCCAGGTAAAAGTATCAGCTTGTGTGTTAACAGTGCTTGGAATTTCGGCATAACTTGATGGTAAAACCAGTAATGCAGCAATCAAAGTGAAGTATTTAATCATAGTAATTTATTGTCCCTAAAGTCACTTGAACTAATTCCTTGTCATTAATTCACATGCGCTTAATCCACATCTGCACGGTTAAATTTTATGTACTCAAAAGCACAATCGCTTGTTGAACTTGAGCGATATCATACATATTAGTCATTAATGTTTATCCTATAGGCAATTGCTGTTATACGGTAGCTGTTCTTTACACAGTAGTGAAAGCTATCGTTTAATCAACGCCTCAAGCAACTTCGGTTCAATTGGTGCAGATTCAATGATTGTATAATGCTGATAAACTATTTAGGATCAGCACATCTGATCGCAAACAAGAATTAACGTAATGACCACTGAGCTTTATTTTATCTACGACTCACATTGCCCTTGGAGCTATGCCACCACACCGTTGGTGAATGCATTGCAGCAAGCCTATCCTGAAATGAATGTACATTTACTGCATAGCGCACATTACATTGGCAAAGACAGTGCTGGCGAAGAGCAAATGGAAGCGGCTGCAAGAATGAGTGGACTAAAATTTGGCCGCGATCATATTCGTTACGTAAACAGTCCTAAAAGCTCAATCAAAACCGCAAACTTTATGGCCTGGTTGCAGGGCAAACAAGCTGACAAGCAATTAGATGTGCTCAATGCGCTACAAAGAGCTCATTTCATTGAAGGCAACCCGCTTAGCAATAAGCACGACTTTAATGACATCGTAGAAAAATTTAAGCTGTCACCATCAAATAAAGTGTTTAAAGATGAGCTCTGTATGGACGCAGAATACGTACTGGAAGGCATTGAAGAGATTCAACAAGTCATTGGTACTACCGGCTTCCCCGTTTTAGTCATGACCGTTAATGATAACGCCATTTTTATCGATCATTCACAATATCTGAGTAGCCCTCATGCTGTGGTTGCTGCGGTTGAAAAAGAAATAGCGGCGATTAAACTCGCGAAAACGGAATCGTAGCGATAAATCGCAACCCGCCAAATACATCATTGATGTGATTGCTCCAGCAGCAAGATCAAAAAAACCACGGCTAATGACCGTGGTTTTTATTTACTAGCGACTTTTAATCGTAAAGGTTAAGCAATACTTTGAACTTGCGATGCCAATAACCAAATCGCTAATGCAAAAAATATTACGCCCATAAACTTGTTTTGATAGGTACGAAACTTTTCATTATTAAGTAGAGGTTTACCCAAACTACCCACTAATGCCACCAACAGCAAATTGAACGTCAACCCCATGACATTCAGCAGCAAACCTAGCGCCAGCATTTGTTCACCTGAGCTAGCACTCAATTGAGTAGACACAAACTGAGGCAAAAATAACACAAAAAATATCAGTGCTTTAGGATTAAGTAAATTGCTCATTACCGCACGGCGATAGAGTAATTTGGCTAAGTTATTCTGTTGTGCAATCTCAGGTGCATCGCTGGCACTGCTGCGCATGCAATCCCAGCCCATTTTCAATAAATACGCCCCGCCCAAGACTCGTAATAGCTCTAACGCCATCGGGTTCATCGCCACTAATGCGGACACGCCCATTGCAGCAAGTAAGGTCAAAATAAGTCCCGAGGTCGCATTACCAAAACTGGCATACACGCCCACTTTGCGGCCATAGCTCAGACTCGAACTGGCAATCAGCAACATATCAGGTCCAGGGATTAATAATAACGCGACAACAGTAGTTAAATATAACGGAAGCAAAGCCAGATCAATCATCATAAATACACAAACAACAACTATTAAGACGGAAAATAAGGCGCGGATTCTACAGTTATTCAACATGAATTAAAATCATGTTGGGCTTCATGTTGTGTTTAAGAAAAATGATGATTGGCAGAGTTTGTTTACGGCTTAAATGAACAAGCATCTGTGGTGTCTGCAAAACATAAACAATAAGTGTGTTCAGAGTTGCGGTCCCCTTGATCTTGTTTTGTTTCGGAAATGGAAATGAACACTTTAAGGATTAAACTGAGAAACTGATCGATAAAGACGTAACCAAAGAAAATGGGCACTCTATCAATGCAATAAAAACAAGATTACTCTCAACACAATTTTCATTCTGTTCACCTACTTATTTATTTTACGCAACATATAGTAAACATTTATTTCATAGAATATTATCTGCTGTCGCTGCTAGAAAGCTGATAAAAACATACATAAATGATTAAAAATAAACTTTATGTATATGTAGTGTTCAAAGTTTACACACTAGGATTAACACCATGATAAAAATAACATCGAAACTTAAATACTTTTTTATTGCGGCTACAGCCTTGCTATTAGCTGCTTGTGCCAACACCCCACAACCACCAGTTGCCTTAAACACCAATTTACTGGCTAACCCAGATTTAAAGTTGGGTATGGTTTATCGTCCTCCAACCAGTAAAGCAACCACCCACATCTATGGCGCTGGCTGCTTACTTTGTTATGGAGTAGCCTCTGCACTCACCGCTAAATTAGATGATCACTTACAAAAAGCGATTGATGACAGCGAATTATCAAAGATGAATGATCTGGTAAAAGCGAAATACTCTCAATATTCAAAAAATATTGAGTACGTAACATTACCTACGTCAATCAACAGACTAAAAAAGTTTAAAGGCGAATTAGGGTTTGCCGAAAAGGATTTTAGACCATTAAAACAAACATTAGGCATCGATGTTTTGGTGGTTTTTGAAATATATCGCCATGGTGCATACCGCAGTTTTAGTAACTACTTTCCAAATGGTGATCCACAAGGACATGTTGCAGGTATTTTGTATGCAATTGATTTAAATACTAATGCTTATATTCACTACAAAGAAATCAATGAAATGATCCAACCCGCAGGCGAGTGGGATGAGCCAAAGGACTTTCCGAGTGTGACAACCGCTTATTATCAAGCTGTAGAAAATGTAAAAAAACAACTAGAAGAGTCAATTTAAGCTTTGAGTTAGGTAGAGTAAGTCATGAGAATTTTAATAACAATTCTATCTCTAATCGTGATGGGGTGTGGCAGCACACCCTACCAAGATGATTATACCAAGCATGTCAATTTATTAGACAACAACTACCTTACTAGTGAGAACTATAAATTTAGCTTTGTTGATGACGATCTAAGCGTCGACTTAAGGGGGTTGTACTCACAAAATGATACTGCCACATCCATTCCAATCATGTATTACGGTGATGCTGGCATTGTCGGTGCGTTAGTTCAATTAACAACCCACAGTGTCATTATTAACTCGCAAAGGGATGCCAAACTCGCTTCACAACAAATTGAGGCAGATAAATTCATTCAACCTTTGATAAATTTATCGCGAGATATCAGCTTAAATGATCTTGTCGGTGAACATCGCACACATTTTGTAGCTTTTAATCAACAGGCTACAGACACTGTCGTTATTAAGCCTATTTTCTTTAGTCTCACAGACATGAGCGAATTATCGATTAAAGCAATAGTGTGGATGCCTATGCCAAAGGATCAACAACAAAAAAGAAAGGAGTTTAAATACCGGAATATGATTCAAGTTTACAGCCCAAAACTAACAGAATCACAGTATCAACAGATACTTGAAGGTGACAAAAATATATTGCCTGAAATTCTGACATCTTTACTCAAAAAGACTTTAGATATCACTGAAGCTGCATTAACCGGTCAATACGATAATAACAACAAAAAAACGCAAACATTTTTAATCAATACTGAGTCTAATAATCAAGTTTTAAGAGGATTCATCGCCGCTGAAAAATGTGATTACCAAGTTATCCAAGACATACATCATTGGTTAGTTGCCTACCCCATCGCCCGACTTGAAAATCAGGCGGATTTACAATGCGAAAAGAACAATAACAACAACGAAATGGGCCGCCCCCTCACGACAATAGAATAAAGCTTACTCAGCCCAAACTTATCAATGCTTATCCTATTCGTTAAGTCTCGCACACAAATAACAAGGCCAGCCCATTGGGCTAGCCTTTGTTTTTTTGACGCTAAGAGCCAGCTTACTCAGTTCTACTTGTAGAACGCTTCAACCTTGCCTTTTACTGTCATCGTAAGCGGTTGGCCACGACGATCTAATGCTTTATGCGAGGCGACTTTTACCCAACCTTCACTGATGCAATATTCTTCAACATCTGCACGCTCTTTGCCATTAAACAAAATGCCAATCTCGTGTTCGAAAATTGCAGCCACATGATGTGGGCTACGTGGATTAACGCTAAGGCGATCAGGTAAAGCGGGTTTAGCAGTAGTGTCGTTCATTGTCGTGTGCTGTAGTTAATAAAACGTGCGCTATTGTAGGCAATACCAGCCTGATGCTCAATAGCGGCTGTCATAAATGTGAGTCGCACCGAAAGATATGGCGAGTTTAGAGTTAACCAGGCAGGACAATTGTTACTCAGTAACATGATAGACAAAGATTTTAAGCGGATCTAAGTAAACAAATTTCGTTAATACCTTGCTCACAATCGCTAAAGTAAGCTGTTCGATTGTGAGCGGTATAAGGCTTATAAATGACTAATCAACCAAAGGGTTCGTTAGTTCATTATTCATAGTATTCACAATAACGTGTTAACTGAACCACGACTTCGTTAAAGCATTGTTCTAAGTCACTCACGTGCAAAGCGGTAACGCTGCCATTGTTAGCCAGTGTTTCAACTTGCTGACAAATGTCGGCTAACAATAATGCCGAAACCGATTTTGATGACGACTTTAAACCATGAGCTTGAAATGATAAATCGGCGTAGTTCTCACTAGTCGCATACGCACTGATTAACTTAACTTGTTCACCAGCCGTTTGTAAAAAGGCATTAAACACCATGCAATGCACCGTGGGATCATCACCTAGCATCGCATTTAATAATGCTAGATCTAACTGATCAAATGAATCAGACGCAACCTCTGACGGTTTTTTAGCTTCAATATGAGCATTAACCATGGTTGTTGAGTGCTCCATTAAAAGCGATTTAAGCTTAGCCAACTCAACGGGTTTGGTTAAAAAACCATTCATACCGGCATCGGAACAAGCATCAATATTCTCTTTAATAATGTTAGCTGTAATCGCAATGATGGCTAAATCTTTAAATCGTTCATCTGCTCGTATCTTTTTAGCCAGGCCTAAACCATCTAAAATTGGCATTTGAATATCGGTTAACAATATATTAAAACGTTTATCTTGCAGTGTTTGCCAAGCTTGCTCGCCATTACTCACAAACGTTGAATGTACCCCAAGCAAGGTTAATTGTTGCTTTAACACTAGCTGATTAGTCACCTGATCTTCAGCCACCAGCACTTCTAATATAGGTAAGGTCTCTGCTGAAACATGTTGTTCGCTGATGTCTGTTCTATCTGATTGAATTGTAGAGTCTGTTTTAGCCAGTAAGTTAGTTTTAATGGGTACATCGGCTTGCTTAAAACCATTAAAAATTAAACTAAAACACGAGCCCTTATTTAGTTCACTTTGTACCCTTATCTCGCCTTGCATTCGCTCAACTAATTCTCGGGTAATAACCAATCCAATACCCGTGCCATTAATATTACTGGTTTCGGCACCTAAGCGATCGAAGGGCTTAAATAACCGAGAAACGTCATCAGCAGCAAAGCCGTAACCGGTATCTGCTACGCTAATTGTGCATTGGTTATTGCTTGATACGCTGCAGCTAATAAAAATATCGCCGTGGGGTTTATTATATTTAATGGCATTGGAGAGCAAATTTAACATTACCTGCTTAAAACGACGCTCATCGATATAAAAACAAAGTCCTTCAAGCTCATTAAAGCCTTCTGTATGAATCGTCATCGACTGTGCCTTTACCAATTCACTCACCAGCGCAACAGACTCTTCAACAACACGTTTAATTGATGCATAGTCAAAACTAAACTGCATATTACCCGACTCAATCGCTGTTAAATCAAGCACATCATTAATTAATAACAGTAAATGCTCACCAGCCCGATAGATGCTTTTAGCATTGTCTTTTTGGACTTTATTAGCAAGATCATCATATTCATATAACTGTGCTAACCCTAAAATAGCATTTAACGGTGTACGCAATTCGTGGCTCATGCTGGCCATAAAATCTGACTTTGCTTTACTTGCCGACTCAGCCTGTATTCGCAGGGTATTTAATTTTTGATGATTACTCGCGACCTCGGTTGCCATGTGATTAAACGCACTAATCACACTGCCCACTTCGTTATTTTGATGCTTATCGACATGACAATCAAAATCACCTTTGGCCAGCCGTGCAAACGCAAATTCTAATGACCGCAGTGGTTTGGTAATTCTATAATCGACCAACCAAGCCAACGCCATAAAAAATAAAACCAGAATCATAAATTGAATGTATATGAGCGTGTAATGCAGCTTTGATGATTCATTAATTTCATTGGTAAAGTTAACCACTAGCGTAATGCTTGCTAATGATTTTTCTAAAAACATAATTTGTTGGCTGAGTAACATGTCACCGCTTTGGGTTGCCCCGTTCCACACATCAAGCGGATACAATTGATTACCAGTTGCCGTATCAACTATTTTAATGGCCTTCCAATTAGGTTGAATGTCTAATTGGTTATCTATTTGCTCGTAAAGCTCAGCGTATTGGCGGGTAAGCAAAGGCGTTTTAACAGAGGTAGAGAGTTGTTGTAATGATCGCTGCGCCGTTTTCGAGAGATCATCATTCACCCAGCGGGCTTGCTCTGGCAGCGCATAAAAAATAAATAAACAGGCAAGTAAAAAACCAAACGCCATTACGGCAATAAAACTCTGTGCCCGTAAACTGTGCCACCAATTAATTTTCAACATAAAATAAGCGTAACCCCCACTGAGTTAACTGCTGATATTCAGCTAAAGTTGCAATGCTGGGTTTAATAATTGGAATACCTGCAAGCAAGTGTTTGTGCTCTTCACTTTGGCCTATATCTAAAATAGCTTGTTGTACTTTTTGCTGAATGGCAGGGTCCACTCTTGGGTGAGCCACAATAGGATGACGACTTATTTTGCGGGTTTTATAAATAATTTTAAGCTTGTCTTGTAGGTTTTGCGGTTGCTGTTTTAGCGTACCTAGCACGCCACCGCCAGCCTTAGTCGAGTTTAATGCCACATTTAAATAAACCGAAGAGTGGGTTTGTACATAAACTGGCTTTATTGTTAGCCCATACAACTGCGCTAAATCAGCACGCATTAATAATGACGCGCCCAATGCATTAGGCGCCGGAAAAGCAATTTCGGCACCTTCTAACTGGCTAACATCGTCTATGCCGCTATTTTTATTCACCACTAACACACCTTGCAGTTGGCGCCCTGCATCTTTTATTAACGGCAAATAACCTTGTTTTTCGTTAGCGATGACACTGTGCCAAGGGTTCATGTAAGCAAAATCATACTCGCCATTGGCAAAAGCTTGTTCAAATACAGGTATAGACTCAACAGTGATTAACTTAATCGTCACCCCCGTCTGTTCACTCACCTGGTCAAGTAAAGGTTGCCAAATTGCATTCAACTTTTGCGGCTCATATTGCGGCACCACCCCAAACGTATACTCTTGAGCCAACAACCACGAGCTTTGAATCAAACATAATATCGCTACTACATACTTCATTGGTGCTCCAAATAATCGTTTGCCGTCATTGATTAGCTTAGTAAAATACTGACCAAGTCACCATAACATTATTATTTGAATTCAGGTCCATTCAATAAGAAATGCTTTGGCTTGCTACTATTTACCGATAAATATTGCGATATAAGTCAGCGAATAATAAGTATGGTCCCCCACTTACTTATTATCTTCCCTCTTCTTTTTATTATTCATTAGCATCACTTTTTCAGATTAGAACAATCGTTTTTATTCGCACCTACCATTTAGATACTTTCCTATACTCTGGTTTCGCCTAGTAATTTAAGCCCTGATTTTAATCCTCGAGTACATCAAATGGATAGTTAATAGCTTGAGTGGTTAATTAGGTTTTGTGTTTTAGCGTAACCATACATCTTCACATGAAGCGAAGATGCGTTAACTTTAAGGAAGCTAACTATGAAACATCCATTATTTAATCAAAAAGTACTCGCGGGTTTTGTCAGCATGCTGCTTATATCCGGCTCTACTTTCGCCAGCAATAACGAAAAGTCAGAAATGACCAAGCCCAAAGGAGCTGTTGGAACTGGTGTAGCATTAGAAAACCAAGCAAGAACGAATCAATTTTGGTGGCCTGATCAACTTAATCTATCTGCGCTGCGTGACCACGATAAGCGCTCTAATCCTTATGGCGAAAACTTTGACTACGCCAAGGCATTTAACAGCCTAGATCTTGATAAAGTCAAACTAGACATTAATGCGTTACTTACCACATCTCAAGATTGGTGGCCGTCAGATTATGGCAACTATGGCCCCTTTTTTATCCGTATGACATGGCACAGTGCAGGTACCTATCGCACCCTTGATGGCCGAGGGGGCGCTGGTGGTGGCCAACAACGTTTTGAACCACTAAACAGCTGGCCTGATAATGCGAGTTTAGACAAAGCACGACGTTTGCTCTGGCCAATCAAAATGAAGTATGGAGAAGCCATTTCTTGGTCTGATTTGATTGTGTTAGCGGGTAATGTATCGCTTGAAAATATGGGCTTTAAAACCTACGGTTTTGCCGGTGGACGTAATGATGATTGGGAACCAGACATGGTGTACTGGGGACCAGAAATTGAAATGCTTGCTAGCGACAGAGAAGATAACGGCGGCAAGTTACAACGTCCGCTTGGTGCCACTCACATGGGCTTAATATACGTAAACCCAGAGGGGCCAAAAGGCGTACCAGACCCATTGGGCTCAGCCAAAAATATTCGTGTAGCCTTTGAACGTATGGCGATGAACGATGAAGAAACACTAGCCCTAATTGCGGGTGGACACACATTTGGTAAAATGCACGGTGCGCACAAGCCTAAAGATTGTCTAGGCGCTGAACCTGCTGCAGCGGGTATCGAAGAGCAAGGCCTTGGCTGGAAAAACAAATGTGGTAAAGGACACTCTGAAGACACTATCACCAGTGGTTTAGAAGGTGCTTGGACTCAAGCCCCAACAAAATGGACCTCTTTATATCTAAGCAATTTACTTACCTTCGAGTGGAAACAAACTCGGAGCCCTGCTGGCGCTATCCAATGGATTCCTACAGACGAGTCGTTGCATAAAGCGGTTCCTGATGCGCATGTTAAAGGCAAGTTTCACGCTCCTGTCATGACAACAGCAGACTTAGCATTAAAGTATGATCCTGAGTATCGAAAAATTGCTGAACGCTTTTTAGCTGATCCAGAAGAATACCGCTTAGCTTTCGCTAAAGCTTGGTACAAACTGACCCATAGAGATATGGGCCCATCACGTAATTTCTTAGGCAAAGAAGTCCCTAAAGAAAGTCTAATTTGGCAAGATCCTATAGATGATAAAACACAATCAAATATAGATGCTGATGGCGTGCAAGAACTTAAAGCACAAATTCTAAAGTCTAACCTAACCGTGTCAGAGTTAGTGCGTGTGGCTTGGGCATCTGCGGCAAGTTACCGTCATTCAGACATGCGCGGTGGTGCAAACGGTGCACGTATTGCATTATCACCTCAAAAAGACTGGTCGGTAAATAATCCGGCTGAAACCGCTAAAGTGATTAAAACACTAAAAGCGATTCAAGAGGACTACAACGACAGCTTGTTTAGTAAAAGCAAAGTATCACTGGCCGACTTAATCGTTCTAGGGGGCACTGCTGCAATAGAAAAGGCCGCTAAAGATGCAGGTTTTACTGTATCAGTGCCATTTAATGCTGGTCGTGGTGATGCCACACAAGCAATGACCGATATCAATGCCTTTAGTTTACTTGAGCTAACATCTGATGGTTTTAGAAATTACTTTGACGCAGAGCAAAGCTACAAGTCGCCTGTGGACATGTTAGTTGATAAAGCAGACCAACTTAACCTATCGGTGCCAGAAATGACCGTTTTAGTGGGTGGATTACGCGCACTTGACGCTAACTACAAAGGGCTAAAACACGGAGTACTCACAAGCACTCCAGGCACCTTAAACAATGACTTTTTCGTCAATTTACTCGACATGTCTACGGTTTGGAAAAAATCGTCTACCGATGGTATTTATGAGGGATTTGATCGTCAGTCAGGTCACAAAAAATGGACAGCCACCTCAGTCGATTTAGTCTTTGGTTCAAACTCAGAGCTTCGTGCAGTGTCTGAGGTGTATGCGTTTGATACATCGAAGCAAAAATTTGTCGAAGACTTTGCAGCAGCCTGGACTAAAGTAATGAACCTAGACCGTTAATGTTAAGCCTAGCGACTAAGTGCGGCAAAACGTAATAGTAGCAGCGTAACAGAGCTTGAATTTACAACATTCAGAAGCGAATCAATCGATTCGCTTTTTTTTATCTATAACACTCAAATAACCTTCGCTAAGCACACGACTATCAGATAATAACGTCTTATTCCAAGTGCGTAAGTAGAAGCTTTAGCCACCAAGTTGGCTAATGAAAACGGCTAATGTCGAGCTGTACGAAAGTGCATGCTGTCATTTACACCGTGACGTTTCACAAAATATTTATGACTGAATTATTTTGCCACTATTACAGACAAAATATGGATACACAAAATAAAAAAGGAGCCTGGTTATGGCTCCTTTTTTGGGGTAAATGATCGATATCAATAAGCTTTTATAAATAAGCTATTCTTAATAGCTTTTTAGCTTAGAAACGGCCAACAACACCCACACCAACAAATAAACCGTCTACGTCAGAATCGAGTACTTTTGCTAGCTCAAATGTAGCAGAGAAAGCGTCAGACATGCGTAACCAGTAAGCTGTTTTAGCAGTAAAGTTATCGTCTGAACCGTTATCGTCATAACCTAAACCAACAGACCATTCTTTGGTTACATACCAGTCAGCATTTACGTTGAAGATATCGTCAGCATCGGTATGAGTCCACTTAGCGCCTAAATCAATACCAGTAGTGCTTTTAAGATCGATAAAGCTGCGAACTTCAAGACCGTAGATTGAATCAATATCGCTACCATCAACATAGAATGCAGCTACTTTTGAACTGTCGTTGAAGTAGTAACCAAGATCTAGTTGATAAGTGTCAGTATCAAAATTGCCAGCATCATAACGTTCGATTTTAGCGCCAACAAACCACTTTGAATCGAAAACATACGTGCCATCAACAGAAAAAATATCAAGGTCAATGTCATCTTGCATTGAGTAGCTAGCACCAACATTAGTAGATTGTGCTAAAAAGCCATTTAAAGCATAAGGGCCTTTTTCTTGTGATACAGAGTCAAGATAAAAACGGTAGTCAAGGTCCCATAGACCATCACCGAATTCTTCAGTATTAGCAGAATATTTTAGACCAGCTTCGTGGTGAAATGGTGCATCTTGTGCAGCCATAGCGGGTAAAGCCACAAAACCTAATACTAGTGCTAATGCAGTAACGTTTTTCATCAATCATTCCTTTATTTGATTATTTTACGCGAGGAGATTCAAGCAGATATAAAGAATGGATAAATCATAAAAAGTGGGGTTATCCATTAATTAAAATATAGCCTAACCTTACCGTCAGGCTAACGTGCTTTCCTAGCGGCGCATACTCTAAAGTAATGAAATGCTAAAATAAACCAAAAATGTAAAATTAATGATATTTTTCAATACAATACATTAGATGTAATGTGTAACGCATCACTATCACCTACTTTAGCAATAGATAAACCTGTAAACACTTAGCTATACAAATGTTAATTAAAACAACTGATATAACAGATTAATCAATGGCAGCAAGGTGAGTAACAGTAAACATAAACACAACAGCGGTGTTAGCATTCACAAAAATGAACACATATAAGCAGTAAATCTAACGGCAATGTTTGAATAAAAGCAGCTTTATCGCATAGGGATATTGTGAGTATTTCAACACAAGGTGCATAACGTTCAACCGGCAATAACAAGCAGGTTAACAATTTGATTTATATTGATGATGGCTATAGGTTATTGGCATTACATCAATTTTATCTACCTGGAAACGTCAATGTCGACTTTGTTTAAGTTCATCAAAGCTGCCTTACTCAGCATCTTTATTATTGTCATCGTTCTTGTCGCGTTTAATTGGCAAAGCGTTAATCGCTTATACAGCGTAGTCACCTTATTTGATGAATCTCTCGTGGTGAATAATTTCTCCAATATGAAGGATGTCTTTTTTAACAAAAAAATCGATAAACAAGGCGAGCCTTATGTGTTCGACATCGCCTTAACGCCTTTGCCTGAATCGTTTAACTATCGAAACAGCTCAACCAATACCGAAGCGTTTCTTAAACGCAGAGCAACAACCGCATTACTGGTGCTTAAAAATGACAAAGTAACCTACGAGCAATATTTTCTAGGCACTAAAAGTGATGACAAACGTATCTCGTGGTCAATGTCCAAATCATTTGTGTCGATATTGTTCGGCATGCAGGTGGATGCTGGCAACATTGATATTGAAAAAACCGTCGGCTTTTATCTGCCCGAGCTTGCCAAGTCTGGTTATGGCGACGTCAAAGTAAAACACGTATTACAAATGTCGTCTGGGGTTAAGTGGAACGAAGACTATCTAGATTTTTATTCTGACATTAACAAAATGGGCCGTGTACTGGCTATTGGCGGCTCGTTAGATCAAATGACCAGTGAACTGGTTAATGAGTCAGCCCCAGGCAAAGCATTTCATTATGTCAGCATGGACACCCACGTGATTGGTATGATACTCAGGCGCGTTTCTGGTAAATCATTAATCGAACTTTTACAGCAAAATATCTGGAACACCATCGGCATGGAAAGCGATGCCTATTGGCTTACCGACTCCCAAGGTAGCGCATTTGCGTTAGGCGGCTTAAATGTTACCACCCGCGACTACGCCCGCTTTGGCCGCTTATTACTCAATAATGGCGCATTTAATGGCAAACAAATAGTGTCAGCTGCTTGGATAAAAGCCGCCACTACACCGCAAGCAGATTACCTACAACCGCAAGTCGGAAAATTAGGTTATGGCTATCAAATTTGGTTACCGCCAGAAGCACAGCAAGGTGAATTCTTTTGTGTCGGTGTATATGGACAATATATTTATGTAAACCAAAAACACAATGTGGTGATAGTTAAAAACAGTGCAGATTTAGGCTTTCTTGATGAACTGAATTCAAAACAAGAAACCATCGAATTTTTCCGTGAGATTGTGGCGTCATTGGAGTAGATGGAGACTCGTTAGACTCTGCCCCACTTTTCGATTGCTCACTTATCTGAAGCTCACTTATCGATTGCGCATTTATCGGCAGATCACTTTTCGATTGCTCGCTTTTCGATTGCTGAGCATCAACCCAGAGACTATGCGACGCAAGATGAAAAGTTAGCTTTTTTAGTCTGATAAGTTTAATAGTTAACGTCACATATTTCGTTTTTGGAGCAGCCTCTGCCGATTTAGCTCATCGAGCTGTTCGCTAAGGTTGAGGATTTGTTGTTGCAGCGCTTGATATTGAGTCTGGCTGGACTCATTAACAGGCTTGTCGCCCAACTCTTTCGTTGCCCACATTTTGGTAAGCTGAATGATCAGATGTTCGGCTTGGCTCAGGTTGTCATGCTCAATCTGTTTGATCATCAGTAACCGAAAGCAGTCGAATAGTATGGTGAGCATAAACTCATGGCTGAGCTGCTGCTCTTGCTCCTGAGTCTCAGCCCCTTGAAAGCCGATGGCTGCGATTAAATTAGAGACTGTGGTAACTGTGGTTGCCCCAATAAAAAGCGACTGGGTCTCAGGCTCTAACATCAGAACCCGCTCAAGCTGTTGCGACAACTTACCTTTATTCCACTGAGCGCCCAGCGCTTTAATGAACGTCATATCAATCCACCCGTTATAAAACCTTGTCTCTTAACGATACTGTCTATTAACGATACTGCCTATTAACGATATAGGCGCGCGGTCATAGGGACCAGATTTAGCCTTTGGATCAGTCGATCTAAATAGGCTTGAGTCAGCAATGCTATGCCGCGATAAAAATCAGTTCTAGCATGTTCATTCATCAGTTCGAGGCAGCGACCAGACCAAGGAAGTAGGTGTTGCTGCAGCAAAATCATGCAGCTTCGTTCTAGTGGTTCGTTATCTTCAGTTTGATCCCATTGGGTAAACATTTGATCCAATACCGCGAAAAACAGACCGATATGATCGACTGGTTGATTACTATCCAGCTCGAAGCTGATCCCTTGTTCATGATAAAAGGCTTTTAGTGCCATAGTCGACTTGTCATTGAGGAGTTGCCTCTCGCTCAAGTAAACCGATCCCCAAGGCACAGCATTGGGCTCGCCCGGTCCATAGAAAAGTTGTGCATAGTCCAGTTTTAAGGTTTGTTGTTTATCTTCAGTCCATTGGCCAAGATAATTGGCCAGCAACTCACGACCACTCGACTCTTTGGCCGATGCGGTAAACGGTGGCCAGCTTTGAGCAACATCATGCTCAATAAATCCTTGGATCAACTCTGGGGTCGGATCATTAAAGAGTACATTGTGAAGAATGCGCGCAATGCCTTGATATTCTAGGAGTTCATTTTCGTTAAGAGATACCATGCTAACCTCGTTTGTTGAACTAAATGTATCGCCATAAACAGCAAATAGAGGTGCCACTCCACATGAGTGGCACCAATCGGGGGATTAAACTTCTGCGTAGTTCAACACTTCTCCATCAGTGTCACCACTTGGGCGAGAATGACGGTTAGGTGTAATAAGTAAGTTAGGTGTAGTAATACTGCTTTGTGGCAACGGAGCAACCGCGGGCGAGATGGCGCCCGGGTACTTAGCCATCAGCTCTTCCATCGGTCCGAAATCGATAGCTCGCATAGGGCAAGACTCCACACATGAAGGTTGTTTACCTTCGGCCAAACGCTCAAAACAACCATCACACTTAGTCATCACCTTACGATCTTTATCTATCTGCGGCGCATCGTATGGGCAAGCTCTTGCACAACTTTCACAGCCGATACACAAATCTGCCGCCACATGGACTAAACCATCTTCGCGGCGTTTGTGCATTGCGCCAGTTGGACAAGCCTTAACACAAACAGGCTCCGAGCAGTGGTTACAAGCGATAGACATGTAATAGGCAAATACGTTTTGGCTTACAGTACCATCACCATGTTCTGTCCATTGTCCCCCACCGTATTCATAAACCCGGCGCCAGTTGATGCCAACGGGGAGATCTTTACGATCCTTACACGATATCTGACAGGTTTTACAGCCAGTACATTTACTTGCGTCGACATGAAAGCCGTATTGGATATTATTACTCATTGTTAACTCCTATCAGACCTTACGGATTTCAACCAGGTTAGTGTGCTGAGGATTACCTTTCGTTATCGGTGTAGTGCGTTGTGTGGTAAGCACGTTCAAACAACCGCCTTTATCCACATTGCCACCAGGTAGGAACCAAGCGCCCTGCCCCAGTGCTGTTACGCCGACCATAATACGAGGTGTGACCTTAACTTCGACTTCGATGGTGCCGCGATCATTGAAAATGTGGACCTTATCACCAGTGCTAAGTCCGCGCTGATTAGCATCGATTGGGTTCATCCACACAGCATCCTGCACAGCTTCACGCAGCCAAGGGACGTTGTGAAAACTAGAGTGGGCACGGCCCTTAGTGTGATAACCAGTAAGTTGTAATGGATACTTCTTCTTGGTTTCAGTATCTTCATAACCTTCCCAGGTCGGCACGTATTTAGGTAGCGCAGATATTACGTCACCCTCTTTGAGCTTCCAGGTACGCGCTTTTTCCGCTAAGCGTGATGAGTAGATCTCAATCTTTCCAGAGGGTGTGCCGAGTGGATTGGTATCGGGATCGGTACGGAAATCTTCCAGTACGAAATAACCCCCGTTCGGCAAATATTTGCGATAGATACCCTGTGTGAGCATCACCTCTTTTGCTGGTAATTCTGGGGTAGCCTCTTTAGATTCGGCATAGAATTGATCCAGCCAATCTTTGCGACTCTTACCTTCGGTAAACTCGGCTTCAACTCCCATGCGTCTTGCTAAGTCGACACAGACCTCATAGATAGGACGGCTCTCGAACATAGGGTCGACACTGCTGCTCATCTGTACCAAGGAGGCGGTATCACCTGCGGCGTAACTTTGGTTAACTAAGTCTTCTGATTCAAGCCATGACACGTCTGGCAATAAAACATCGGCAAACTTAGCACTGGGTGTCATCCAGTTGTCGACCACTAGGATAAATTCACATTTAGTTTCATCCTGGAGTAGCTTCTCTGTTTTACGCACTTCAGAGTGTTGGTTAATTAGGGCATTACCACCGTAGTTGATAATCGCCTTAATATCAGTATCCAACTTACCGTCACCCGCTTCATCAAGGTCGACACCTTGTACTCCATCGGACAGAACGGTCATGTTTTTGCCATCTTCGATGGCCTGAGTAAAGGTAAAGAATGATATCGCTTTCTTCACTGGGTTTGAGCCAGTAGGCATTGATGGCGCGTGTAAAGAAGAGCCCTTACACAAACCACCACAGTTAGTGCCCGGCAGACCCAATTGACCTAACAGGATGGGTAGCATGTAACCCGCACGGGTGTTGTTTTCACCAGCAGCCTGACGGTTTAGCGAGGCGGCAATTTGAATGAAAGGTGCGCGAGCTGCAGCCAGTTCGCGGGCCAATTCGACAATGAGATGAGCTTCGATACCGGTAATAGCAGCAGCCCACTCTGGCGTTTTAGCATTAACACCCGGAGTTAAGTCGCCAACTTTCACGTTATCGAGAATATATGCTTTGTAGCTCTCTTCATATCCAACGCCTTCAGGCATGGTTTTCTCGTCATAACCGACACAGTATTTATCCAGAAAGGCCTGATTAACGGTGTTAGTAGTAATCCACTCATAGGCTAAGGCTTCAAACAGCGCCGCATCGGTACCCGGACGAATTGCCAACCACTGATCTTCTTTACCTACCGCAGAGTCGGTGTAACGTGGATCAATCAAAATAGTCTTAAAGTTATGCTTTTGCTTCTGCACCAAGAAGTCATAGGCTTCGCCCGAACCACTCATGCGGATTTCGGATGGGTTGTAACCAACCATCAGCACTAAGTCTGAGTTTTGCATTTCAGACACACTACTTCCTTGCCAGCCAGGGCCTGCAGAGCCATATGTTTGTCCAGCGGCTTCATAAATTTGTGACCAGCTATAATCGCCATAAGCGTTAAGATAACCGCCCTTAAGGTTCATTAAGCGATACAGGCACTGTTTACCGGAGAAGTGATAACGTGCACCCGAGTTATAGGTGAAGTGAATCGATTCATTACCGTACTGGTCTATAGTGCCTTGCAGTTTTTCGGCGACAAGATCAAGGGCTTCATCCCAGCTAATCCGCTCAAATTGTCCGCTACCACGAGGACCAACACGCTTCATCGGGTATTTCAGACGATCAGGTGCATAAACACGTTTACGCAAAGAGCGTCCTCGTGGGCAAGCGCGCACATCATGATCGCCGTACTTATCTGTGGTGGTAAATTGAGACTCTACCCGGGTAATCACCCCATCGGTAGAAAAAACCTGCACCGGACAGTTAGATCCACAGTTAACCAAACAAGCCGACCAGTTGAGGTTTTCACCGGCAACAGGTGGCGTAGGCGGCACTACTTCAACATCTTTAGAGCTTGAGTTACAGCCTGAAACCGTTGCTACGCAACTTAGTGCGGCACTCATTTTTAAGAAACTTCTGCGTTCCATTATCTTTTCCTCATTGCAGTTATGATTAGCACTGTTTGCATTAGCGCAGCTGGTAGCTAAACGACAACATCACTTGGTGCGCGTTATAGTTATGGTTCAGGCTACCTAAGGTGGTCAGTCCTGGAACTGTATTGACATCAATTTGCGCATAATCGGTGTCGTAATAGCGCTCATACTGGTAAGCCAGCTTTAACGCCATCTCTTCGCTTAATGCGTAGTTCGCATGCAGTTTGAGACTATGGTTGAAAGAGGTGTAATCCCCCTGTGGCGTGGTAACGTCATAGGTGACCAGCGTGTTGCTGGCAGAGTTAGCAAATAAGTAGTCGCCGCCTAGGCTGAGCCTGTCTTCAAGCAGCCCGCTATAGTTGAAACCAGCTCCCAGATTAATAAACTCATCTTCGATATCGGCGAACCAGTCAGGGCTTGAGAAACCCTGACTGCCAGCTTGTGCAGCGTCGATCCACTGCTGACCAGCAAAGGCATAGCCAGATAGGTGTGCATTCAGCTGCAGCCCAAGGTTGATGTCATAACCGTAGTCTTCAGATTCGGTCAGACCCAGTTGAGTCTCGTTATAATCATCTTTGGCATAGCGGGCGGTCATATCCACACTGAGCCACGACGTTGGGGTGTGATTAAACTTGGCTTCGAAGGCAGTGCGCTTTCTATCAGCCAGGTAATATTTGCGTAACAAAGGATTCGTTTCTGATGACGTCAGTTCGCTGGTTTGATATTCGCTGCCGCCACGGTTATCGAGGCTGGCCTTAAATTTAAGCTTGATGTCATCCATTGCACGGACATTGAGCTTGGCCCATAGGGCGTCATCATTGGTCTGTTCACGGTCACCATAACTGCGCTCCATTTCTTTGCGGTCATAGCCAGCCTGTAAGCGATAGTCACTGCTTAGGCGGTAACTGGCATTAAGCTTGAGGCCGCGGCGTTCGGTGTCTAAAGGGATATTCTGTTTAAATGCCCCCGAGATCCCGTTCACTTCATATTGAGCGAATTCCCATACCGATCCCTTATTGTCACGCTTGCTATAATCGACACTGCCGCCGAGTCTGAGCTTGTTGCTTAGCAGCGAAGTGACAGACAGCTTGCCGTCTAAGGTATCGACTTCTCCGTCCCAGTTTTGCAGTGGATTACCCGACATTTGAATCAAATCATCATCTTGGGTTATCTTGCCCGATGCCAAGCGACCACTCATAACGGTGCGGTTTAATTGATATTGGCCAGACAAGCTAATTTGATGGGCCTGATTGTCTGGAGCGGGTGCAAAAACGTCATACAGATAAGGAAGACTTAACGCGTCAACATCGTTTTTATACTGGCTCACAAAATAGTTCAGGTTGGTAGTCCAACTATCGCCAGACAATGACAAACCCGCGGTGAGGTTATCTGTGTTGGCATCGACTGGCAGGCCAAAATTAACTGGACGCGGAGTGACAATACTACTGCTCTGGTAACCGGTTTTATTCTCGTGCTCATAACGCACATAAGCCTGATAAAAGTCTTGGCCATAGCTCAAACCCAAGCCAGCTTTATTCCTCTGCAGCGAGAGCTCCTGAATTTGAGTATGCTCACTCGGTGTCAGTACGCCGTCTTTGTACCATAACTGACTGCGTGCATCGCCAGACTGATAGCGGGTTAGCTGTTGATAATCAGCAACCAGTTTATAGTGGCCTGACTTTCCCGCTTCAAGGTGAGCAAAGCCGTTATCCAAACCTAATTGGTGTGCCTGAAACTTGGCTTTATAGCCTGCGGTATTTCGATAATGTAAATCGGCATCCACACTGCCATCAGCCCCGTCATTGTCGGTACCAAACGCATTACCAGAGTGAATGTCATCACTGTCAATATACGCGGCATTGACCCCGATGGTGCCGGTATAACCAGCAACTTGAGGGCAGCGCTTACACTGAAATACTTGTTGGTTAACGGTACTAGTATTGGCCTTGTTCACGCCAAAGTCAGCCGCCATTGCAGAGCCCGTTATCGCGCCAGATATAGCGAGAAGTGATAACGTGATGAGGTTAAATTTGAATCTCATTTGAGTTACTCCTAATTAGCGCTGCAGCTTGCTGCCGGCTGGGTGATTAGAGCCATGGATCTGGCTATGGCAATTGAGGCAACTCTTACCGCCGCCAAACGCATCACTTCCGCTTTGTTGTACAACACGGCTTGCATGACCATCATCCATATGACATTGCTGACACAGTTGTGGTGCTCTTTGAGTGAGCATGGCTTCGTTAACGCTGCCATGGGGGTTATGACAGTTGGCACAATTTTCTGTCACTGGCGCATGCTCCCATAAAACAGGGCCACGTTTTTCGCCATGACAGCTATAACAAGTGTCATTCACCGTGGCGTGATTCAGCGCACTTTCACTCATAGAACCATGTGGATTATGACAATCGATACAGGTCATTTGATCCCACTTCATCGGGTGAGATGAGCGCTTATTCATGTCAGATTTTTGCTGCGTGTGGCAAGAGGTACAGGTGCCATTAACCGTAAGCTTGTCCATAACCGGATCGTTGTCGGTGTGGATATTATGACAATCGCTGCAGGCCACCTCGTCTAAATTGTGGCTGCTGCTATGCCATGCCATCTGCTTAGGATCGTTATGGCAACCTAGGCAGACACTGTTCTGACTTTGAGCGGAAAGCTTGCTCTCTTTGCCAAAGGCGATCATCGGCTCCTTACCGCCTTTGTTATGCGCACCTAACGGGCCATGACAGGCTTCGCATTGCAGACCCGCCATAGGCGAACCCTGTTGGCTCGGGCTACCGTGCACGCTATCGAATATCGCCATGACCTTGTCATTTTTCTTATGACACATCAGGCAAGAGTCGGCACCTTTGTTAGAGTAATTACCTTGAGCAAATTTCTCCGTCAGTTGCTGTTCTAGTTGTTCACCAGTGAGTTGATTCCAGGGGGCCGCCTGAACTGAGAGAGATAAGCACGCGAAAGCGAATATCCCACAAAGTAACGTAGTGATAATACATTTGTTCATCATCTTGGCCTTACAGTTAATTATTTTATGATTTGTTAACGTTTGTGTTAATTAGTTTGCATTTAAAGTGTAATTTGAATTAACAAAAATACGAACTATTACTTTTGAGGTATTATTAGATCTGTGATTTTTAATTTAAAAATGATTTATTCGGGATCAAGATCTTTATTTAACGCCATCTATTGTATGTGTTTTTTAATATTGAAAACCGCAAAACAAAAACTACAACAACATGATTTAAAAGAAATTAATTTACAGAGCCCTACTGGAAAACATGTTTTAAAATTTGTTAACTATATAAATGAGAATGATTTAAACATAATATAACTTATGAACTTACATCGCCTTTATTCATAACTATTTTTATTAACCCAAAAGCCATTAATAACTATTCACAACCTCGTTAATAACTTTAAATATCTTTTCATATTAATTCATAACTTAATTGGCAAACAAACTTACAATCATTATAAATAAATGATTTCACAACTAACGAATGCCTAATAAAAGACAAAAACAAAAAAGCGACCTTCAGGTCGCTTTTTTGTTTTACATTGATTTATATTTGCTAGGCCGTCAGAGGGAAAAAATTCTGGCTGGAGTTATTAATGCCCACTTCATCTGAATACCATAAAGACTAAGAAAATGGTTACTTTTGCGTTAGCAGTAGGCGCTGGCACAGTTTGACAAAATCTGACGATGTCACAATTCCTAGTACCTTACTGTGTTCATCAACCACAGGTAAACAACCCAGTTTATTGTCGATAAAATATTGCACTACAACCGTCAGCGGTTCATCCAAACCGAGCTTCTGCACTTGGGTATCCATAACCTCGGCAATGGGCGTAAAGCGCTCCTTTCTATCTAACGCCCCTTGGCCATATTTATTGAGCATGGTTAATACAACAGCGATCATCTTTTTATGGGTTAGCATCCCAATGAATTGCCCTGTCGTTTCCGAAATCACCGGCAAATGGCGCACATTGCGAGTTTGCATCAATTGATGAGCATCTTTAAGGCTAGCTTCATTGCTAATGCAAAAAGGATTCGGGGTCATGATATCGCGCACTTCCATGGTATTACTCCTTTTACCGATTTATGCTTAAAGACTAGCCAAATCAAAAATAAATAGCCAGTAATCATGTTAATCGCCGTAGAGGCAAACTAACGTTTAAGGGTCATACGCCCAAAGACACTGGCATCAATAAAGCCTCTGTTTTTGTCACCATTAACCGGAGTAATCTCATGAGAACCCATAAAATGCTCTCTTACTGGGCTGCCATCATTATCGCAATAGGCAAGCATAAAACCGATCACTTTATTCGGTGTTAATAATAAAGGCTTATCTTGCTGGTCTTCTTTAAAATCACTAGGATACAGCTTAATCGCCACCTCCCAAATCACGTTGTAAGGCGCCTCACTACTGCGCTGCCAACGGCTCTTTAAGTGCGACGTATACAAGTGAGCTTGTTTGTCTGGACCATAATCAGCCGCCTGATTGTCTAGGCCAATATGGTAGGCAAATGCACTGTGATTAAACTGATGATCGCCGCCTGAGGCATCGCTATCAATAAACACCTCTAAGGTGTCATCATCCCAATAATTCACCGTTGGGTCGGCATGGGTATCAAGCAACACATCGTCGGTAATTTCAGCTTGCAGATATAAATAGTGCTCATCCCACAGTAATTTATATTTACCGCTAAAATCACTCGCAGAATCTGGCAATACTCCATCCATTAAATACGGCATAGTATGCCATTTAGCTTGCTGCCATGCTGCATCGGCAACCCCATCAATCTTGATAGGCGTTGCAGTATATTCAACATCCATAGCAAACAGTGTCTGGCTACTAAACAGTAACCCCAAAGCGAATAACGAATATTTCATAAAGCTCATTTCTAGTCGGTTTTATATAGACTCGCTTAATCTGACAGCGAAAACAATCATAAATGTGACCAGCGATTAAACGCTCTGCATCTGAAATAAATCGGCCCAACAATCTGGTCAAAACACCGCAGGCTAGCGGGTACTTTAAAAGTTTACTCTGACACCACTTATAAAATGGCCACAAAAAAAAGCCCTAATCTTTGCAAGATCAGGGCTTATTTATTGAGTGACTACATAAACTCAGAGCCGGTATTAACGCTAAAAATTAACCTGCTTTAGCTTTAGCTTGAATTCGATAAGCATGTAGCAAAGGCTCAGTGTAACCAGAAGGCTGAGATTTGCCTTTAAAAATCAGATCGCATGCCGCTTTAAAGGCAATGCCGTCAAAGTGAGGCGCCATATTAGTGTATAGCGGATCCCCTGCATTTTGAGTATCGACCACAGCAGCCATTTTTTTCAACGCCGCCATCAATTGCGCTTCACTGCATATGCCATGCTCAAGCCAATTGGTTAAATATTGCGATGAAATTCGCAAGGTTGCTCTGTCTTCCATCAAGCCGACATTATTAATATCAGGCACTTTTGAACAACCCACACCTTGATCAATCCAGCGCACAACATACCCTAAAATACCCTGGGCATTATTTTCTAGTTCAAAAGTAATTTGCTCATTGGTGAGTGTTACCCCTTCAGCAAGTAAAGGAATGGTCAACAAACTGTCAATGCTAGCACGTGGGCGTTGCTTAATGTGTTGCTGAACGTCTGACACATTAATTTGATGATAATGAATAGAATGCAGCACGGCACCATTTGGCGACGGCACCCATGCTGTATTTGCGCCCGCTTTAGGATGAGCCGATTTTTGTTCAAGCATTGCTGCCATTTCATCAGGCATTGGCCACATGCCTTTACCGATTTGAGCGCGACCTTGTAAGCCACATTCAAGCCCAATATCGACATTCCAATCTTCGTAAGCACTAATCCATTTTTGCTGTTTCATCACCGATTTAGGCACAAACGGGCCCGCGAGCATTGAGGTATGCAGCTCATCACCTGTGCGATCAAGAAAGCCTGTATTAATAAACACCACGCGCTCTTTCGCAGCCCTAATGCACTCTTTTAAATTCAGTGTCGTTCTGCGCTCTTCATCCATAATGCCGACCTTAATCGTATTACGCGGCAGCTTGAGCGCATCTTCTATCTTAGTAAACAGGTCACAGGTAAATTGCACTTCTTCAGGGCCATGCATTTTAGGTTTTACAATATTCACCGAACCTTTGCGGCTATTACTACGACCATTATTGTTACCTTTAAGGTCGTGCATCGCAGCAAGCACAGTGATCATGCCATCAAGTATCCCTTCTGGTATTTCGTTGCCATTTTTATCCAGCACGGCATCAATGGTCATCAAGTGACCCACATTACGCACAAATAACAAACTTCTGCCGGGTAAAGTAACTGTTTTGGCACTCTGGTTAGCATTAGCAGCGGTATACACGCGATCGTCGTTAAGTTCTCTAACGATCTCTTTACCATTTTTAGTCAGCGAAGCAGATAAATTACCTTGCATCAAACCTAACCAATTGCGATAAACTTCAACCTTGTCTTCAGCATCAACTGCGGCGACAGAGTCCTCACAGTCCATAATGGTGGTAACAGCAGCTTCAACCAGTAAGTCTTTAACACCAGCGCGATCGCTGCCACCAATAACACTGCTTGGATCTATTTGAATTTCGATATGCAGACCATTATTAACTAACAAAATAGCACTTGGTGCATCGGCACTACCTTGGTAACCCACACATTTATCGGTTTGGGCTAAGGTTGTGGTAGAGCCGTCAGTTAATTGCACCCGTAACACACCCGCGTCGAGGTAATAACGGGTCACATCGGCATGGCTGCCTTGTGCTAAGGGCGCAGCTGTATCTAAGTGTTGTTTGGCAAAAGCGATAACTTTATTGCCGCGTACCGGGTTGTATTGTTTAGTGAGCTCCGCGCCACCGTCTTCAGATATCGCGTCAGTGCCATATAGCGCATCATACAAGCTGCCCCAACGAGCATTGGCAGCGTTAAGCGCAAAGCGAGCATTTTTAACCGGCACTACAAGTTGTGGTCCCGCTTGCGCGGCAATTTCATGGTCGACATTTTCAGTGCTAATTTGAAAAGCCTCCCCCTCAGGCACCAAGTAACCTATTTCAAATAGAAAAGCTTTATATGTTGCAGGGTCAAAATCTTTGGTGGGATGGTCAATATGCCATTGATCAATTTGCTGTTGTAGTTGTTGTCTTTTTTCTAACAGCTTCACATTAACGGGAGAAAATTCGCTAATAATGTCCTCAAATTTTGCCCAAAAGGTTGCTGAATCAATGCCAGTACCTGGGCAAATGTCACTGTCGACCAATTGCCACAATGCTTGCGCTATGTGTAATCCACCTACTTGAATACGTGCTGTCATTTTATATCCCTACCTTAATTTCTGTGCGTTGACCGTAAACTTAGCCTTAAATCATTGGCTCTAAATCATTAGCCATAAATAACTCGCGCAAACTCATTCCACTGTTAACAGCTTACTGTTCATACGCAGTAATACTTTACTCTATATCAAAGTTATCTTATTTATCCAATTTATGCTCATTATCACCACTATTCACCAAAGATATGGCAAAATGGTGTTTTCTGGTTAATTTGCAACATATACGTAACTAAAAATCACAATAACAATAAGGTTAAACATCCCCTCTATTTATCTCTTCTGCGGTTTTAGTGATCAGTTGTCGCATCCATTGATGCGCGGGATTATGCTGAAGCAAAGGGCTCCAGGCCATAGTTAAGGCGATGGGTTGAATAATAAAAGGCGGCGGAACAATACTCACCCGTTCATTATTGATGTGATGACGTGCCATCTTACTTGGTATGGTTGCGATCAAATCTTGTTGCTCAGCCAACAAACAGGCGGCTTGATAATGGCGTGTAAAAACGGTGATCTGGCGTTTCACACCCATTCGAGTTAATGCTTCATCTACCCAGCCCAAACGCTGAACATCATCTGGGTTCATCCCTACCCCAACACCCATCCCAGTTTTACTCACCCACACATGCTTAGCTTTTAAATAACTGTCTAAAGAAAACTTCTTTAAAACAGGATTACCCTTACTAATCAAGCAGCTAAAATCATCACTCCACAATATTTTTTGATGGAATGATTGCGGAATACTGTCAAAACGGTTGATCACCATATCGACTCTTCCTTGTTCTACATCAGGGAAACTGACATCACTTGGGGTCATGATATCTAAAATAATGTTGGGTGCTTGAGTACGAAGCTTAGCAATGAGCGGTGGAATTAACGTCGCTTCAGCATAATCACTTGCCATAACACGGAAGACTTTATCACTTTCCAGTGGATCAAAATTGGCACGCGGTTGTACGGCTTTTTCCAGCCCAATAATCAGTTCACTGATAATGGGTTGTAATTCATTTGCACGTTCGGTCGGCGTCATACCCTGACTCGTGCGAATAAGTAAGGGATCATCAAACAAGTTTCGTAAGCGTTTTAGGCCGTTACTCATTGCAGGCTGGCTGATCCCAAGCTGGTCTGCAGCTTTAGTCACGTTTCTTTCACGCAGTAAAACATCTAAATAAACAAGGAGGTTCAAGTCGATACGAGATACATTCATATGGTGAATACCGAAGATAGTAAGTATAAATTAGGTTTATTTAACCAAATCTAGCTATTATTTTCAACGTAATCAATTGCCGCTAATCTATTTGTTAAGGAATAAACACATGACTCACTACAAAAATAATATCGATGAAGCTGCCACCTTGATTAATTCAGAAGGTAGTGCATGGAATGCCATCAACCCAGAGTCAGTCGCTCGTATGCGTCTACAAAATCGCTTTAAAACTGGGTTAGATATCGCAAAATACACTGCCAAGATCATGCGTGAAGACATGGACAACTACGACAAGGACTCATCGCAGTACACTCAGTCTTTAGGTTGCTGGCATGGTTTTATCGCCCAACAAAAAATGATTTCGATTAAAAAACACCTTTTAACCACCAAGCGTCGTTACTTATATCTTTCAGGTTGGATGGTAGCTGCACTACGTAGTGAGTTTGGTCCATTACCAGACCAATCTATGCATGAAAAAACCTCTGTTGCTGCGTTGATTAAAGAGCTATACACCTTCCTACGTCAAGCTGATGCTCGTGAACTAGGTGGTCTATTCCGCGAATTAGATAGTGCCAAAGAGTCAGATAAAGCCGCAATTCAACACAAAATTGAAAACTTCGAAACCCACGTTGTACCTATTATTGCCGACATTGATGCCGGTTTTGGTAACGAAGAAGCCACTTACTTAATGGCAAAACAGATGATTGAAGCCGGTGCTTGTTGTATTCAATTAGAAAACCAAGTATCAGATGTAAAACAGTGTGGCCACCAAGACGGTAAAGTCACCGTGCCACATGTTGAATTTTTAGCAAAAATTAATGCGGTTCGTTATGCATTTTTAGAGCTAGGTATCGATGACGGTGTGATTGTTGCGCGTACCGATTCATTAGGTGCAGGCTTAACTCAAAAAATTGCTGTCACTAAAGAAGCTGGCGATCTAGGCGATTTATACAATAGCTTCCTTGAAGTTGAAGCCGTTGATGCAGCAAAACTTGAAAATGGTGATGTGGTATTCAAGCAAGGTGGCAAGCTGGTGAAACCGGCTCGTCTACCAAATGGCTTATTTAAGTTCCGTGCCGGTACGGGTGAAGAACGTTGTGTACTTGATTGTATTACCTCATTGCAAAATGGCGCTGATTTATTGTGGATTGAAACTGAAAAGCCTCATGTATCTCAAATCGGTGGCATGGTTAACGAAATCCGTAAAGTTGTTCCTAATGCCAAGCTTGTGTATAACAACTCGCCATCGTTTAACTGGACGCTTAACTTCCGTCAGCAAGTATTTGATGCGATGCAAAAAGCAGGACAAGACGTGTCAGCTTACGACCGCGCGCAATTAATGAGTGTTGATTACGATGGCACTGAGCTTGCTATCCAAGCTGATGAAAAAATTCGTACTTTCCAATCTGACTCGGCCCGTGAAGCAGGTATTTTCCATCACCTTATTACACTACCGACTTACCATACTGCAGCATTATCTACCGATAACTTGGCTAAAGAATACTTCGGTGACCAAGGTATGTTGGGTTATGTTGCCAATGTTCAACGTAAGGAAATCCGTCAAGGTATCGCCTGTGTTAAACATCAAAACATGGCTGGTTCAGATATGGGTGATGCACATAAAGAGTACTTCTCTGGTGACCAAGCGCTTAAAGCGTCTGGTAAAGACAACACAATGAACCAGTTCTAAGACCGCTTTTACAGTCTGATTTTATAACTGCTTTTATAACTGCTTTTATAACTGCTTTTATAGACTGATGTTGTAAACGGCTTGTGTAGAAAGTGACAGACCCAAATAGTGACTAGCTTAAGCGATGTTTTTGAAGTGAACATGACTAACAGCGAAAACTAAACCCAAAAGGCCTGCTTAAAATAAGCAGGCCTTTTTATGTGTCACACTCAGGTAAAATGGTTACTGTGACGCTAACTCATTAAGATACACACTGATACAAACCATTATTCTGCAATGATATTTTTGACTACTGCAACAGCCCATTTCGCTCAATTGCGACACTTAACGATTGATGAAAATTTCCACTTACAATATTGCCAAACTCGGAGTATATTAATCCAGCAGATTCATGGATTTAGAATTGCGACCGATTGCTTAGGTCACATCACGCGCAAGGACGACAATGACAAGCTTCACTTCCAATCTATTATCATTAGGTATTGTTCTTTCGAGCATGTTTACCACCGTTGGGGTGGTATATGTATTGCTTAAACATCGCGATGCCACGGTAAAGCTACCCGTTGATCGCGATCAACTTCAACGTATTCCCGCTTTTGGTTTACAGCCACTCTATTTTAAAGACAGTCGCTTATGCTTTCCATCGTGGAGCAGACCCAAATTAATTACACAAGCAACGCGACAAACAATACTCGCAGCACTGCCATTCAACCAGTGGTTAACTAACGCTATCAGGAAGGTCATCACTAACAAAGAAATCGCCAGCCAAACAAAAATTTGGGAAATTGAGTCAATTTTAAAAATTTTATTCTACCCTACTTATTATAAATCCATTATCAAGGTGCTAAATTGAACAATAAAAATAACTTAATGATTTCCAGCCTTTTTCATGAAAGAAGTAAATTTATCGTCATTGGCTTAACTGGCAGAACAGGTTCTGGATGTACGACTGCAGCAAATATTCTTGAAAATGAGGTTGCTACATTCCCAAATGTTGAAGATATAAAATTTGATAAAAACCCATTTTTCAATAACTTAGACTCAAAAAGATACAAAGTCGTCTCTCACTATACAAAAAATAATTACAATCCATTTATATCAATAAAAGTTAGCGACCTGATTTCTTCCTATATACTTTCATTATCTTCAGCTCAAGCAATTGATTTTATTAAAACTCAAACAACATTAAGTAGAAATAGAGTTGAAAATTTAATAAAAAAAGGAAGTTTTAGTAAAACATATATAAAAAAAGGCATTTTGAAATCTATATCAAATAAAATATTAATACATACAACTCCTTCAGATTTAACTGAACGAGAAAAAACCAAGTTCTTTTCCTTTATGAAATTGATAAGAAAGTTCACGGATGAGTTCAAGAAAGAATTAAGAGAACTTGACAACGAATTATATATCAAAGTTTATCAAGCCGCGGGGAACTCAATAAGACGAACTGGTTTAGTTCAAAGCAATTATGAAAGTCTTCCATTTGAACCAGAGTCAGTATTTCATCTACCAGAGTCAATAAATAGAACGATTAAAAACATTAGACATATAACACCAAATGGTACTTTTATTGTTATTGATGCGATTAGAAATCCATTTGAGGCAAAATTCTTTAAAGATCGTTACTCTGCATTTTATTTAATATCAATTAATGCACCTAATGAAGATAGAAAAGCATACTTACAAAACGTTCACAAATATACAGTGGATGAGTTTGACGAATTAGAGAAAAGGGAGTCAGGGAAAACCAAAGTAGTTGATGCTGACTTCATTAGCCAAAATGTAAAAAAATGCATTGAAATATCTGATGTACATATTTTTAATCCTAGAAATGAAATAGATAACAATAATGTTTTGAAAGCACAGTTAGCTTGGTACTTGGCATTAATGAAGCATCCTGGGCTAATATCGCCAACTAATTTAGAAAGGGTTATGCAGATAGCTTACACAGCCAAAGTAAATTCTGGTTGTATTTCAAGACAAGTTGGCGCTGTAGTCACAGATAGTAACTATTCTATCAAATCTGTCGGTTGGAATGATGTAGCAAAGGGACAAGTGCCTTGTAATTTAAGGTCATTAGATGGAGTTTTAAACGATTTCGACGAAGTAACTTACAGTTTATACGTAAGCGGTCAATTAACCCCACATACCAATAAAAATCAGCTTTTG
>TARA_R110002167_G_scaffold344363_1_pt1 | contig 102598 bp, 93 predicted proteins | sample TARA_R110002167 | Tara Oceans TARA_R110002167 (sample SAMEA4398238) | marine metagenome | biome: Polar Biome; feature: [MES] marine water layer (ENVO:01000295) within the mesopelagic zone...; material: water (ENVO:00002006), including particulate matter (ENVO:01000060) such...
TTTTCCTGAACCTTCGTGGTTAGGAGGAGGCGTATTATACGCACTCTGTGTGACTTGGCAAGGCATGAAAGCGGATATTTTCGTTTCATTTGAACTCTCCGAGGAGTGTTCGTTTGCTTTGCTTGTACATCTCGTCACAAGGGCGCGCATTATGCCACACAGATTAGATCTGGCAACAAGTAATTGCCCAAATCGCTCACTAATTTGTCATTAAGCCGTAAAGCCTAAGTGGAACAGCTTTTTCCCGCGCTTCAAGACAAAGTACTTGCCAAAAAGGGCTAGGTCTGAGTTCAAAGACATCTCGCTAGATTCCACTCTCTGACCATTAACGCTCACCGCGTTATTCGCAATAAACTCGCGCGCCATCTTATTAGAGGTAGCAAGACCAGTCTCTACTAACACCCCTACTATGCCTTTCGGCAACACATCCAATTGAGTGGAGGGCAGTCCGTCTAGGCGCAGCTGCTCACAATCTTCAGGACTAAGCGCCCCTAGATCACCAGAGAACAGCGCGGCACTAATACGCTCGGCCGCAAGCAAACCCTCTTCGCCATGCACTAGCCGGGTCACCTCTTTAGCGAGGATTCCCTGAGCCTCGGGTTTGCCTTCTGCGGTCTTGTCTGCCTCTTCTATATCCATGATCACGCTTGGCGATAAGAAGGTGAAGTAACGCAGAAAAGTATAGGCGTCGGCGTCGGCCGCATTCAGCCAGAACTGATAGAAGGCATAAGGAGATGTCTTCTTAGCATCCAGCCACACCGTGCCCGTCTCCGTCTTACCAAACTTCTGCCCATCCGCCTTCGTTACAAGAGGAATCGTCAAACCATAGACTTGAGCGCGGTGCATTCTGCGAGTCAGATCGATGCCGCCGGTAATATTGCCCCACTGATCGCTGCCACCGATCTGCAAACTGCAGCCATGGCGCTTATACAGTTCCGCGAAGTCGTAAGACTGCAGAATCATATAGGTAAACTCAGTGAAGGAGATGCCCGACCCTTCGCGCTCGATACGCTGCTTAACCGAATCCTTTTGGATCATGGTATTAACTGAGAAGTGTTTCCCTACGTCGCGAAGAAAATCCAAGACGCCTACATCTTTAGTCCAATCTAGGTTGTTCACCAACATCGCCGCATTACTACCCGATTCGAAATCCAGGAACTGCTCCAGCTGCCCCTTGATCCGACCAACCCAAAGCTCCACGATATCGTTAGAGTTGAGTTGGCGCTCCGAAGCCTTGAAACTGGGGTCTCCGATTAGGCCAGTCGCCCCGCCAACCAACGCAATAGGTCGGTGACCCGCTTGCTGGAAACGGCGTAGCGCGAGCAAGGGCACCAAATTGCCTATATGAAGACTCTCCGCTGTCGGGTCAAAGCCACTATATAAGGTCGTACTTTGCTTCAAAACTGACTTCAACTCATCACCAGAAGTCATCTGCGAAACCAAGCCCCTACTCTCGAGGTCCTTTATAATGTCTATAGATGTAGCACTCATAACGAATTCCTAAACCAAATTTAATGCTTACAGTGTTGCCCGATCAGCCTCTAGAAGGCGAGGGTACTATATATAGGAGCAACGCAGTCTCGCGAAGCGGTCGCAGATTTTACACTACTAATCTGAATAAGACTTGACCTGCCTCCTAAAAGTCATAAGAATCGCCCTTTTGGGCTGCGTTCTGCAGGCCGCCAATATATTCAAAAGAAGAGATTTAACATTAGAATTTTTATGGGCTTTTGGGATTCGGCAAAACACACTATAAGCAAGCACTACCCGCGTAATCACCTTATGCTGGCTAGCGTATTGAGCTTAGGGCTTACTGTCACCATGGTGTTTGCACCCGACGAATCCGCACACGGTGCGCGAATCGGTGCTACACCAACGCTGCCATTCCCTCAGGATTTAAGCGCAAACTCCGCAAAAGCCTTAGCTGAGGCGGAGAACATGCTCCCCGTTCTCGTTATCCCTAATAATGAGCCGTCACAGCACAATTCAGAATGGACCGACCTCGAGGTGCAGTCTGGGGACAATCTCTCCGCGATATTCACGAAAGTAGGCCTTAGCGCACAAGAAATGTACAAAGTGCTCAATAGCACCGAAGACGCAAAAGTTCTTAATCGACTATATCCAGGCTACCAACTCAGCTTCCACATCCCAGAGGCTGGCAAGCTCGCGCAGCTGAAAGTATTGAAGTCGCCGCTAGAAGGCTATCTATTTACACTGAATGACAGCGGCTACCAAGTGGAACCAATCCTGCGTACCGCTGAGGTTCGCCCAGTATTTAAGGAAGGCGTCATCAACGACAGCCTGTTCATGGCGGCAAAGCGCGCCGATATTCCCGCAGTTTCGATTATGGAGATGGCAGACATCTTCGGCGGCGTGATCGATTTCATTCTCGATCCGCGCGATGGCGACGACTTCAGTCTCTTCTACGAACAGAAATTCCTTGATGGTCAGTTTATTGGCAATGGCGACATCATTGCGGCGCAGTTTACTAATCAGGGCAAACAGTTCATTGCGGTACGCTATATCAACGAAGATGGCGAAGTAGGCTACTACAGCCCAGAGGGCGAGAGCATGCGTAAGGCATTCCTACGCACACCACTCGATGTATTCCGCATTAGCTCCAATTTCAGCCTTAGCCGCAAGCACCCTATCCTCAACACCATTCGCGCCCACAAGGGAACGGATTATGCCGCGCCAAAAGGCACGCCAGTGCGCGCAACCAGTGACGGCGTAGTCACCTGGGCAGCTCGTAATGGGTCTTTCGGCAAGTTAATAGTGTTGCAGCATCGCGGTCAGTTCGAGACCAAATATGCCCACCTGAACGACTACGCCTCCGGCATCAAGAAAGGGTCACGCGTAAGACAGGGCGACATCATCGGCTACGTAGGTCAGACCGGCGGCGCAACAGGCCCCCACCTACATTACGAATTCTTGATTGGCGGCATACATAAAGACCCACGCACTATCGTAGGCCAGCTTCCTCAGGCAATTTCACTTGAGCCGGCGGAAATTCCGCGCTTCAAAGCACAGACTCAGGATTTATTACAACGCTTCCAAAAGGAGAGCATTGACGCTCGCCTTCTTAGTTCAAATATGAGCTCGGAAACGCAGACTCGTTGAGCTAAGCTCAAAACTCGCCCTCTCGATGCAGGATGCCCTAAGATGTCTGCACACGAATACTTTATCGGCGTACTCTCTGGCACCAGCATTGACGGTGTCGATTGCGCGTTAGTTGATTTTGCACAGTCTCCGCCAACACTAGTGGCGACGCATTCCCTTGCGATCCCTGCCCCCCTGCGAGAATCCATCCTTACGCTATCTACCGACGAGAAGGTTTCGCTGATAGAGCTAGGGGAGACAGATATCGCACTAGGCCGCCTATTTGCCAACGCAGTTAACCAACTACTCGCTAAATGCGACGTATCCAATCAAGAAATCTTGGCCATTGGCAGCCATGGACAAACCATCAAGCATTACCCATTTGGCGAGAATCGCTTTACTCAGCAGATTGGCGACCCCAATACTATCGCGCTGCTGACTGGCATCTGTACGATTACCGACTTCCGCCGCAAAGACATGGCGGCAGGTGGCCAAGGCGCCCCGCTCGCCCCGCTGTTCCATCAGAGTTTCTTCGCGGATCTCGATGGCCGAAGGGCTATATTGAATCTAGGGGGTATCGCGAATATCTCATTGCTAAGCCATGGCGAGCTGCCGCTGGTAGGTTTCGACACAGGCCCCAGCAATGTCTTGATGGACTCATGGATTGATGCAAAACAAGACCTTCCCTTCGATAGCGACGGTGAATGGGCTAGGTCCGGCACGGTTAACGAAGACTTACTAACGCTGCTATTGGCGGAACCCTACCTACACCAAGCCTCCCCGAAGAGCACAGGGCGCGAATTATTCAACGCACACTGGCTAGGCGAGAAACTCTCCCACTTCGACTTACTGGCCGATGTAGACGTACAAGCAACTCTATTGGAGTTCACCGCCCGCAGCATCGCCGAAAGTGTCGATTGGCAGGGCGAGCAGGTAGTAGCACTCTACGCCTGTGGAGGCGGTGCTAATAACGTCTATCTCATGGAAAGATTGCAGAAATTAATTGCGCCCGTGCCAGTAGCCAGTAGTTCCGAGGCGAAACTCGACCCTCAGTGGGTAGAGAGCATGACTTTCGCCTGGTACGCCCGCAACGCATGGTATGGCGACCCAGTCGACACAAGGTCGGTTACTGGCGCGCAACAGATCTGCATACACGGTGCTATATACGAGGCTTTATCTGACTAAGGGTCAGATTGAGAAAGAAGAGCCGCAACCGCAAGTGGCGCTAGCCAAAGGGTTGTTGACGACAAACTTGGCGCCCTGCAAACCCTCCACATAGTCCACCTTAGCACCCGTCAGGTACTGATAGCTTAGCGGGTCAACGACCAGTGCAGCGCCGTGATTCTGCACAATTGTGTCGTCATCACTGAGTTCTGGGTCGAAGCTAAAACCATACTGAAACCCAGAACAACCCCCACCGGTTACGAACACCCGCAATTTAAGCGCAGGATTGCCCTCTTCGCTGATCAGGGTTTTAACCTTCTCGGCGGCGTTCTCGGTCATTGAAATGATCGTAGGATCATGAGATTGCACTGCAGACATTGGAATACCATCGCTTTATTGGCTGCGCGAAGAATGAATCGTGATACGCGGCGCAGCAGCGCGATTATGGCTAAGTCCGACTAATTCAGTCAACTATTGTTTCGTCATTCGAATCTCGCGAACGTCGCTCGGACTCTCCACCAAAGCCCGATGCCTCGTAGGCGAGGGACTTCGCTTGCGAACCAGACAGGCGCTTCGCGTCTTGTTGAGCACGGGCGATCTGCATGAGGCTGCCATTTACCTCTGAGCCCATCACCATCTCGATCAAGTTGTAGAAGACATTCCCAATCACGACTGACTTGGCTGCCAACTCCAAGTGCTTGGAGGAGTGTAGGTCCCCTTTCACCAAGCCATTAACCACCGCGGAAGGCACCCAAATCTCGCCCTCAACCACCCCTGTTTCGGCGATACGAATCAACGCACCGGAATCATCGTCGGCGTAGACATTACCTTTGATCTTGCCCTCAACGATGAGTTCGCCGTTAAAACGCAAATCGCCGATGATCTCCGTCTGGCGCGAGATCAGCGTATGCGCGGGGCCAGTTACGGCGGTAGTCTTATTGCTCGAACCAAACATCCTTATACCTCCACTACACTCCAGCTGAATATTTTCTCAACCTTGATTGCTGTTGGCTTACTAGATTCCGCCTTCACCTCTACTTGGTCGGGCACAAAACCCTCGGGCAGTATGAACTCGCCTTCCAAGTTCTGGAAGTATCTGAAATTGAGCGCCGGGTCGAATGTCCTATTTTCAGGAAGGATGTCCGTAAGCGGAAGCACCTGACGCTGCCCATCGATTCGGCCTGCAATAGCGATCTGCACTTTGCCCTCCAAGACTCGGTCACCGGCGCCGGCCTGTCTGAACACAGCCTTGTAATGGAAACGGCCAACACCCTCTAAAGGCGTGACATCGAACTCGGCGATGATTAGCCCCAACTCATCACTGTCCGGCGACATTACCTGGCGATAGAAGGATACATCCTGCTCTAGCTGGGAAATGCGCAGGCGTAGTGCGCTCACAGTGCTCTGCACTTCCTCGGTTGCCCGTTGATCCACGAGATTGCTGCGCCCGGCGATAGTTAATTCTGAGCGCAGCGTATTGAGCTCGTTCTGCGCCTCCCGCAGGGAAGCGCTGAGTCGCTCATTGTCTGCACTGGTGACGAGATACTCACTGCCAGCCTCGAAGCGTCCGTAGAAATACCCGCCTAACGCAACCACTAGCAAGGCGATGACGATCGAGATCGACACGAAGGTGCGATACCAGCGCCGATAGGGCACCACCACCATTGCTTGTTGCTTACTACCTTTTACGACATTGGGCATAACACTTGGGTCTCAAGAACCTAAGGAAGCATGGCGATATTGCGCAGGCCTTCACTCTCATCCAAACCAAACATGATATTCATGTTCTGTATTGCCTGCCCGGATGCGCCTTTGACAAGATTGTCGATCACCGACAGCACCACTACCATATTGTTGGCCGGCAGATGGCACACGCCGATCTGGCAACGATTGCCACCACGCACATTGCGCGTGGCCGGATACTGCCCGCTGGGCAATACATCGACAAATGGCTCGTCTTTGTAGCGGCTCTCAAACAATTGCTGAATGCCGGATGGGTCTTGACCCGCCTTCAAGGGCGCGTAAAGAGTGGCATGAATGCCGCGGATCATCGGAGTGAGATGAGGGATGAAGGTCAGTTTCACATCCTTGCCCGCATAGGCATTCAGGCCCTGAGAAATCTCGGGCAAATGTCGATGCCCCGAGACACCATAGGCGCTAAGAGACTCCGAGGCCTCCGTCAACAGACTGCCCACTGCCGCCTTTCGGCCCGCACCACTTACCCCGGATTTCGCATCCGCGATCAACATATTGGTATCGACCATGCCCGCCTCGAGCAAGGGGAGGAAACCCAATTGAATCGCGGTGGGGTAGCAACCAGGCACGGCGAGAAGCTGCGCATCGACAATCTTGCTGCGATTGACCTCTGGCAGGCCATAGACCGCCTGCGCTATATACTCGGGGCTCTCGTGCGTAACCTTGTACCACTTCTCCCATAGCGCAATATCGCGCAGGCGGAAGTCGGCGGACAAATCGATCACGCGTACGCCACGCTTAAGTAGAGTCGGCACCGTCTTCATCGCCACAGCATGAGGAGTTGCATAGAAAACTACGTCGCACTCGTACAGCGCTTCCGAGTCTGGCGCTGTGAATTCTAGGTCGACGAAACCCCGTAGATTGGGGAATAGATCGGCGACTGGCGTACCTTGCAGTTCGCGAGACGTAATAACCTCTAGGCTCACATCCTGGCGTGGCGCGAGCAGACGCAGTAACTCTACTCCGGTGTAACCTGTTGCTCCGACTATTCCGACCTTGATCACGGGGTCCTCCTTCGCTTAACTATGGGGCATAAAGCCGTGTTTTTCGAACCCGGCATGATACCCCTGTTTTCCGACTGTATCCATTTTAACAGCTGTGCTAGTGTAGCCGGTCTTGGCATTGCGCCTGTTGATTTACACAGGCACTAAGGGGGGAATAATGCTCTGGGTTAAGGCTTTTCATATCATCGCGGTGATCTGCTGGTTCGCGGCCATCTTTTATCTACCCCGCCTGTTTGTCTATCACGCAACGGCGCAAGATCAGCTCAGCAAGGAACGCTTCGTCATCATGGAGCGCAAACTTTTCAACGGCATCGGCACCCCATCGGCGATCGCGACTATCGTGCTGGGCTTCTGGCTCATCAGCTTCAATGCCTCCTACTATATGAGCTCCCCGTGGATGCACGCCAAGCTCGGCTTAGTGGCCCTGCTAATCGTCTATCACATTTTCTGCTGGCGCTTCCTGAAACAGTTTCGCGACGATAAGAACACTAGAAGTCATGTGTTCTATCGCTATTTCAATGAGATCCCGGTATTCATGCTAATCGGCATCGTCATATTAGTAGTCGTTAGACCGTTCTAAACACAATTCCTCGTCAACCTCCACAGGTCACTGCGCGTGAACAGTTCAACCGCAAGCAAGCCTAACGTTCTGTGCTTCTCCGGTCTCGACTCTTCCGGAGGAGCCGGCATACAGGCAGACATCGAAGCGCTGTTCAGCGCCGGCTGCCACTGCCTACCCGTCGTTACATCCCTTACTGTGCAAGACACCTGCAACGTCATGTCTGCGCAGGCCGTCTCGCCTGCCTTGCTGATTCAGCAGGCCCGAGCCGTGTTGGAAGATGTGCCCGTGCACGCGGTGAAGATAGGCCTACTGGGCAGCATCGGCACTATAGAGGTCATCCACACCATTCTTACGGACTATCCCAAGCTTCCGGTCGTGCTGGACCCGATTCTTTGGGCGGGCGGGGGTTACGAGTTCTCAGAGGAGGACATCGTCTCAGCCTTGAAGACTCTGTTAATACCAATGAGCACCGTACTGACCCCGAACACCCACGAACTGCGCGCCCTTACCCGTGGCGCAGACACACTCGACGCAGGTGCCAGCGCCCTAATCGATATGGGCTGCGATCACGTCTTGCTCACTGGCACACATGCCGAGAGCAGCAATGTGGTGAACACCCTGTATACCTCGCACCAAGACCCACAATATTTCGAGTGGCCGCGCCTGCCAAACGAGTATCACGGCTCCGGCTGCACCCTCGCGGCCAGCCTCGCTGCGTATCTAGCCCATGGTTGCGATATCTCCGAGGCTGCCCGTCGTGCCCAGCAATACACTTGGGAAGCCCTGAACGCCGGCGAACGCCCGGGCTTTGGGCAATGGCTGCCCAATCGAAGCTATTGGAATAAGTAGTAGCGATGCACTCTCCTCTGCGCGGCGTTTACGCCATTACCGACGAAAACCTGCTAGCGGGCCCAGCCTTGTTCTCGGCCGTAGAAGAGGCGCTAGGTGCCGGGCTTGCACTGCTGCAATACCGCAATAAGAGCGCAGACTGGCAGAGCAAGTGTGCAGAGGCAGCGCAGTTACTGCGCCTGTGTCGCCACTACGACACCCCGCTCCTGATCAATGACGACGTAGAGCTCTGCCTCGAGGTCGGCGCCGCCGGCGTGCATCTTGGGCAAGCGGACACCAAATTAGTGGAGGCCCGCCAGAGACTGGGAGAGGAAGCGATCATCGGCATAACATGCCACAGCGACCTAAGCCTCGCGCTGCGCGCCCAAGCCGCTGGTGCCGACTATGTCGCCTTCGGACGCTTCTTCCCCTCACACACTAAACCGAGCGCGCCACCCGCCTCTATCCAAGTGCTGCAGCAGGCCACGGCTCAGCTCGCCATCCCGATTGTTGCAATTGGCGGCATCAACGCCGAAAATGGCCAGGCTCTAGTGACGGCGGGCGCGGACATGCTAGCGGTCATTCACACTCTTTTTGCTAGCGCCGATGTCGAAGCCGAGGCTAAAGCATTGAACGCCCTTTTTCGCACTACCCCAAATACTCGCTAATTAGTTTTAGAGGAATTCAAGTCTGTGACAGTATCCAAGCCAGAGAACATTACTAGCCGCTCCGCCGCACTATTCGAAGAAGCCAAGCGCTATATCCCAGGCGGCGTAAACTCGCCCGTCCGCGCCTTCCGTGGCGTCGGTGGTAACCCGTTATTCTTTCAAGGTGGCGAAGGCGCTTGGCTAACTGATGAGGACAGCAATCGTTACATCGACTATGTCGGTGCTTGGGGCCCCTTAATTCTCGGCCATAGACACCCCGATGTTATCGAAGCGCTACAAGCGCAGCTGACCCATGGCCTCGGCTACGGCGCCTCCACAGAGGCTGAGGTCACCATCGCCAAGACTATCTGTAAGCTCGTGCCATCTATCGAGCGTGTGCGCCTCGTGACCTCTGGAACCGAGGCGACGATGAGTGCCATTCGAGTTGCCCGCGGCTATACGCGACGCGACAAGGTCGTAAAATTTGAGGGTTGCTACCACGGCCATGTCGATGGACTTCTCGTAAAGGCCGGCTCCGGAGCACTGACTCTTGGCGAGCCTGACTCCCTCGGCGTGCCTAAGGCCTATACCGACCTAACCTATGTATTGCCCTATAACGACGCAGCCGCCCTAGAGAAATTATTCGAGACTAATGGCGACGAGATTGCCTGCATTATCGTCGAGCCAGTCGCCGGCAATATGAATCTCGTACCACCTGTGCCCGGTTACCTCGAGACGATGCGCGAGTTATGCACCCACTACGGTAGCGTGTTGATCTTCGACGAGGTGATGACCGGTTTCCGCGTAGCACTCGGCGGCGCCCAAGCTCACTACAACGTAACCCCCGACCTCACAGCTCTGGGCAAGGTGATTGGCGGCGGCCTCCCTGTTGGGGCCTTCGGCGGCAAACGCGAGATCATGGAGATGATCGCACCCATGGGCCCCGTATATCAGGCGGGCACTCTGGCCGGCAGCCCCTTAGCGGTAGCCGCGGGAATGGCCATGCTCAATGCTATTCAGAAGCCCGGCTTCCACGATGAATTGAACCGACGCAGCAAGGCCTTGATGGACGGGCTGCAAGCGCGCGCCGACGCGGCCAACATCCCCTTCACCACCCATCAGCTGGGCGGCATGTTCGGTTGCTTCTTCAGTGAAGAGGAGTCCATCAGCACCTTCGAACAAGTCATGGCCTGCGATGTCGAGCGCTTCCGTCGTTACTTCCACCTCATGCTGAACAATGGCGTTTACTTGGCGCCTTCCGCATTCGAGGCGGGTTTCGTTTCTGCCGCGCACGGCGATGAGGAAATCAATAAGACACTAGACGCTGCCGAGATCGCCTTCGCCGCACTCTAATTAACTGAACTAAAAATAGGCTGCGCAATTAAGTGCGCGGCCATTAAAGGATTCACGCGCATGAAAAAATACGATGTATATGGAATTGGTAACGCCCTGGTCGATAGCGAGTTCGAGGTAGACGATCGCTTCTTTATCGACTCCGGTATCGAGAAGGGCTTTATGACCCTGATCGACGAGGAGCAACAGCAAAAAGTGCTCGATCTTCTGACTGATCGCTACGGCTTGATTAAACGCGCCGGCGGCGGCTCCGCAGCCAACTCCATCTACGCCATGAGCCAGTTCGGCGCTAAGACTTTCTTCTCCTGCAAGGTCGCCAACGACGAGGGCGGGCACTTCTATGTGAAGGAGTTGGGCCAGCACAACGTAGAGACCAACCTCTCTGCCGAGCGCGAGGCAGGCACCACTGGCCGCTGCCTAGTTATGGTGACGCCGGATGCCGAACGCACCATGTTGACCTCGTTAGGAATCTCTCAGTTAGTGTCTACAGACGAGCTTCACTACGACGCAATTAGCGCCTCCACTTACGCCTATACCGAAGGCTATCTCGTGACTTCCCCCAGTGCCAAGACTGCCGTTCTGGAGCTCAAGAAGCACGCCAAAGCGGCGGGCGTTAAGTTCGCGATGACCTTCTCCGACCCAGCGATGGTCGAGTACTTCTCCGAAGGCATTAACGAGTTCATAGGCGACGGCGTCGACCTGCTGTTCTGCAACGAGCAAGAAGCGAAGCTATGGTCAGGAGCAGATAATCTAGACGATGCCTGCAAGGCACTAGAGGGCAAGGCGCAGCAATTCGTGGTGACCTTGGGCGCTGCCGGCGCGCGCCTTTTCGACGGTCAGCAGTACAGCAATGTTGCCGCCCACAAAGTGAAAGCGGTCGACACCAATGGCGCAGGGGATATGTTCTCAGGAGCGTTTATGTACGGTCTATCGAAGGGCTATGACTTCAAGACTGCCGGAGAGATCGCCAGCCTTGCATCGTCAATAGTAGTCGCGCAATTCGGGCCCCGCCTCACGCCAGAACAACACGGGGAAATTCTGGCGCGATTAGGGCTTTAAGCTCAGGCACGCAGCTCGTCGACGAACTTCTTCACGCCATCGAACCATGAAGTTTTCTTCGGCGACTGCGCCCCTTCGGATTCCGCGATGTCGTGGAACTCACCGAGCAATTCCTTCTGGCGCTTAGTCAAATTCACCGGCGTCTCAACCACCACACGGCACAATAGATCGCCAGTGATGCCACCGCGCACGGGTGTTACACCCTTATTGCGCAGGCGGAACAACTTACCGGTTTGAGTCTCTGCCGGGATCTTCAGCTTCACGCGTCCATCTAGCGTTGGCACTTCTAGCTCGCCGCCTAGCGCTGCATCCACAAAACTAATCGGAATCTCGCAATGCAGGTCGATGCCATCGCGCTCGAATAGCTTGTGCTCGCGCACGGAGACTTGCACATAGAGGTCGCCATTGGGACCGCCGTGGCTGCCCGCTTGGCCTTCGCCGGTAAGGCGAATGCGATCGCCCGTGTCTACGCCTGGCGGCACTTTCACGGAGAGCGTCTTCTGCTCTTCGACACTGCCGCGGCCGTGACAGCTGCCACATGGGTCTTTAATCTGCTTGCCGGCGCCTTGGCAGCGCGGACAGGTCTGTTGAACGGAGAAGAAACCCTGCTGCATGCGCACTTGGCCCATGCCATTACAGGTGCTACAAGTTACTGGTGCACTGCCCTTCTTGGCGCCACTACCGTCGCAAACCTTGCAGCGCACGGCGCTGGGAATGCGAATCTTAGAGGTCGTGCCGCGCACGGCCTCTTCGAGATCGAGCTCGAGTGTATAGCGCAGGTCGCCGCCTTTGCGCACATGGCTGCGGCCACCGCCGCCACGCTGACCACCGAATATATCGCCGAAGATGTCACCGAAGATGTCACCGAAATCACCTGCGCCACCACCGCCGCCGCCTTGCTGATTCACACCCGCATGGCCGTACTGGTCGTAACGCGCACGTTTGTTTGCGTCGGAGAGCACCTCGAACGCTTCGTTAGCTTCCTTGAATTTATCCTCGGAAGTAGCATCGTCCGGGTTGCGATCGGGGTGGTGCTTCATCGCCACGCGTCGATAGGCTTTCTTCAATTCTGCTTCAGATGCATCGCGGGAGACTCCCAGCACCTCGTAATAATCTCGTTTGGACATAGTCGTATTCTGTCTCGTTTAGCGAAAAGGGGACCGCTCAATACGCAGGTCGTACAACGCAAAAAAACCAGACGAGGAGCGCTCGTCCGGTTTTGTGCATTGACTCGTACAGCTAGAGGCGCCCGGGCGCTGCGCCTCCTGCAACTTACTTGTCGTCTTTAACTTCTTCGAACTCCGCGTCAACCGCATCATCGTTGTCAGAGGACTGTGCCGAGTCGGGGCCTGCAGCATTCGCCTCAGCCTGCTTCTCTGCATACATCTTCTCGGCAAGACCAGAGGAGACATCGGTCAACTCTTTCGTCTTCGCTTCGATCTGCTCGATGTCGCCAGACTTGATCGCCTCTTCCACTGCAACTACGGCAGCTTCGATCTTCTCTTTCTCTGCAGCGTCTACCTTGTCGCCAGCCTCTTCAAGAGTCTTGCGAGTGGCGTGTACTAGGCCGTCTGCAGTGTTGCGCACGGTTACCAATTGCTCGAACTTCTTGTCGTCCGCTGCGTGAGCCTCGGCGTCCTTGACCATCTTCTCGATCTCTTCGTCGGACAAGCCGCTAGAGGCCTTGATGATGATCGACTGCTCTTTGCCCGTCGCCTTGTCTTTCGCAGACACGTTCAGGATACCGTTGGAGTCTAGGTCAAACGCTACTTCGATTTGCGGCATGCCACGTGGTGACGGTGGAATGTCGGACAGATCGAATCGGCCCAGTGATTTATTCTGTGCCGCTTGCTTACGCTCGCCCTGCACAACGTGAATAGTCACAGCTGTCTGATTGTCGTCGGCAGTAGAGAACACCTGCGTCTTCTTGGTTGGGATAGTGGTGTTCTTCTCGATCAGAACACTCGCCACTCCGCCCATTGTCTCGATACCCAAGGAAAGAGGCGTTACGTCTAGCAGCAATACGTCGTTCACTTCACCGGAGAGCACGGCCGCTTGAATCGCAGCGCCCATTGCAACGGCTTCGTCAGGGTTCACGTCACGGCGTGCTTCCTTACCGAAGAAGTCGGCTACTTTCTTCTGTACCAATGGCATGCGGGTTTGACCGCCCACCAGGATTACGTCGTCAATCTTGGACACATCTAGGCCAGCATCTTGCAATGCCATCTTCAGTGGCGCCATGGTGCGATCCACTAGGCTCTCAACCAATGATTCGAACTTCGCGCGGGTCAGCTTCTGCACCAAGTGCTTAGGGCCGCTCGCATCTGCCGTGATGTAGGGCAGGTTGATCTCTGTTTGCTGGGCCGAGGACAGCTCGATCTTCGCCTTCTCTGCCGCTTCTTTCAGACGCTGCAGTGCCAAAGGATCGCTGTGCAGGTCCATGCCTGATTCTTTCTTGAACTCGGCCGCTAAGTACTCGATCAGCTTAAGGTCGAAGTCCTCACCACCTAGGAAGGTGTCGCCGTTGGTAGAGAGTACTTCGAAGGTGTGCTCACCATCGGTCTCAGCGATCTCGATTATGGAGATATCGAAGGTACCACCACCGAGGTCGAACACGGCGATTGTAGAGTCGCCACCTTTCTTGTCCATGCCGTAGGCAAGGGCAGCAGCTGTTGGCTCGTTGATGATGCGCTTAACTTCTAGACCGGCAATCTTGCCCGCATCCTTAGTTGCTTGACGCTGTGAGTCGTTGAAGTAAGCAGGCACTGTTACTACCGCTTCGGTCACTGGCTCGCCGAGGTAGTCCTCTGCCGTCTTCTTCATCTTCTTCAATACTTGAGCGGAGATTTGTGGAGGCGACATATTCTCGCCATTGACTCTTACCCACGCATCGCCATTGTCTGCCTTAACGATCTCGTAAGGCACCATCTTGATGTCTTTCTGCACGACGTCGTCGGCGAACTGGCGGCCGATCAGGCGCTTGATTGCGAACAATGTGTTCTTCGGGTTCGTCACCGATTGACGCTTAGCAGGTTGGCCTACTAGCGTTTCGCCGTCCTTTGAGAACGCGATAATCGATGGCGTGGTGCGATCACCCTCTGCGTTCTCAATCACTTTAGCTTTGCCGCCGTCCATGATTGCCACACAAGAGTTCGTGGTCCCTAAGTCTATTCCGATGATTCTACCCATTTCGTTTCTCCACCTTGCTAGTCCAACGCGCGATTTACGCTTGGAAGAGCTGTTTCTCTAAATTCGATTGACTGTGCTTGGTTTTGCCTTCCCGCATCGTGGCGCGAAGATTTTTCTAACTATGGCCATCTATATTGGCCCGAAGCCGATGATTTCAAGTCTGAGCTTGCTTTCACCTAGACTTTTTCATCAACGCCGCCCTCGGGCGCTTTAGATACCATGACCATGGCGGGTCTAATCACGCGGCCATGCAGGGTATAGCCCTTCTGCATAACTGCTGTGACCGTATCGGGCTCCACATTGGGGTTCTCCTGCATCGTCATCGCCTGATGAAGCTGCGGGTCGAAGGGCTCGCCGAGCGGGTCGATCTGCTCGATGCCGAACTTGCGGAAGCAGTCCACGAAGCTCTTCAGAGTTAGCTCGACACCTTGCAGCAGTGCTTTGACCGACTCGTCTTCGCGGTCCATGTCGACCTGCAGCGCACGCTCTAGGTTGTCCATCACCGCCAGCAACTCATTGCTCAAGCGCTCCTGGCCAAATTTATGGGCCTTCTCGATGTCTTGCTCGGTGCGGCGGCGCAGGTTCTGCATCTCCGCTTGCACGCGCAATACCTCGTCTTTCTGATGGGCAATCACGCCCTCGGCCTGAACCAGTTTCTGCATCGTCTCGATCAGCTGGGATTGCTCGTCCGCCGGCTCTACCTCTTCGGCAGAGTCCTGATTGTTTTCCATGTTCTCTTCCATGTCTTGCTCCGCTTCAGGGTCTAGTTTCTTATCGTCACTGCTATCGCTCATCTTTCCACCTGTTCTATGTCTTGGCTGCGCTCCGCGCAGGATTCGCATTCTACAAAGGGGCTATTTACAAAAGGGCTAATTACAAAAGGACTATCACAATCCAACTTGCAGGCGAATATTGGGGCAAAGCCGGGCAGTTCAAGGCGAATACCCCGAAAAGCGCTAAAATTGCGTTAGAGAGTGGGGGCACTGACAAAATGACCAAGGATGCGCTATATTCAGCAGCGCGCCCAGCCGCTCACGGCCCTACGTTCGCCCTTATAGATTACAACGGAATCACCGCCCCACCATGCTGACCCAGCTCTCAATTCGCCACTACGCTATCGTCGACTTCCTAGAGATAGACTTTACGCCAGGCATGTCCGTCATTACTGGCGAAACTGGCGCCGGCAAGTCCATCATCCTAGGCGCGCTGGGCCTTAGTTTAGGGGACCGCGCAGACAAGGGCGTAATCAGTAATAACGCCACGCGCACCGATATCAGCGCGCACTTCGATACCCGCGATCAAATGCTTGCCAAGCAATGGCTGCAAGAGAATGAACTGCTCAGCGAAGACGAGCCCGAGCTCTGCCTACTGCGCCGCGTGGTCTCCGACGATGGGCGCTCCAAGGCCTGGGTCAATGGCTACCCCGTGACCCTGCAGATCCTCAAGACCGTGGGCGAGATGCTGATCGACATCCATAGTCAGCACGAACACCAGTCACTACTCAATCGCGGCACCCACCTGCGCCTTCTCGATGCCTATATCGGCGAGCCCAAGTTGGTGGAGCAAGTGCGGCACACTAGCCGCGAGTGGCGTAAAAATTTCGAGGCCATGACGGAATTGCGCGAGCAATCCGAAGCCGCCTCTGCACAGCAGCAGCTACTACGCTATCAGCTCACCGAACTTGACGATCTGGCACTGCAAGAGGGCGAGCTAGAGGCTCTGGACGAGGAATACCGCCTGCTCAATAGCATGGACACTAGCCTAGCCACCGCACAACAACTCCTGGCTCTATGCAGCGAGAACGAAGAGATGACGCTGCAAGAGGGGCTCAACCAAGCCTTGGCTTTGCTGCACGAGCTGCAAGTCAAATCCCCCACTCTAGATGCAGTGGGCGAGATGCTCAGCACCGCGGCGATTCAAGTGGAAGAGGCCACGCGGGAGCTGCGTCGCAGCATCGACGATTTCGATGCCAACCCCCAACGCCTCGAAGAGATCAATCAACGCCTTGCCGATATCCATCAGCTCGCGCGTAAACACAAGACCAAGCCCGAGGATCTGCTAGCCCTGCAGGCGAGCATGCTGGCCGAACTTCAGGCCATGGAGAGCAGCAGCGAAGAGCTGGACAAGCGCGGCGCCCAAGACGCCATTCTGCGCGCCGACTATCGCAAGCAGGCAGAGCAATTGAGCAAGTGCCGCGCCAAGGGCGCCAAGACACTAGGCGAACAGATCAACGAACAGATCGCCGAGCTGGGCATGAGCCAGGCACGTCTCACCGTGGAGCTAAGCCCCCTGAACAAGGACCAGCCCAGCGCCACGGGGCAAGAGAACGTGGAATTCCTCGTTAGCACCAACCCCGGCCAGCCACCGCGCCCGCTCATCAAGATCGCCTCCGGCGGCGAGCTCTCGCGCATCAGCCTTGCCATTCAGGTGATCACCGCACAGACATCGAGCACACCAACCCTCGTATTCGACGAGGTAGACGTGGGCATCGGTGGCGGAGTCGCACGCGCGGTTGGCGCGTTGCTTAAACAACTGGGCGAGCGCGGTCAGGTGCTATGCGTAACCCATCAGGCCCAAGTGGCCAGCCAGGGCCATACCCACTTATTCGTGAGCAAGTCCACTAGCGACGCCACTACGAATAGCGGCACACGCATCCGTGCCCTAGAGGGCAAGGAGAAGGTGGAGGAGATAGCGCGAATGCTAGGGGGCGAGTCGACGACTCAGGGCTTTACGCCAGAGTCTCTTGCGCATGCGCAAGAGATGCTCAACGCCTGATTAGGCTTTCTGGCAGGTGCCGCAGATACCGTATAGATAGAGGCTGTGATCGGTGATCTCGAAGCCGAACTTCTTGGCGATTTTCTCTTGCTGTGTCTCGATCACTTCGTCGTAGAACTCCTCTACCAAGCCGCATTTGCTGCATACAAGATGGTCGTGGTGCTCCATGGTGCTAAGCTCGAATACCGAGTGGCCACCCTCGAAATGGTGGCGCATCACTAGCCCAGCAGACTCGAACTGAGTCAGTACGCGATAAACCGTGGCAAGGCCCACATCCTCATCGGCCTCGATCAAGGCCTTGTACACATCCTCAGCGCTCAGGTGGCGTGTCTCGGAGTTCTCCAGCAGCTGCAGAATCTTGACTCGTGGCAGCGTGACTTTGAGGCCAGCCTTGCGTAGTTCGTGGTTTTCAGATGACATGGTTCTCTCTTTTCGCACTGACACTGCGACATTATACGGTCGACGGAATCCGGAAGGGTTCGCTTTCATACACGCTAGTGCATTGACCCGTGGAGCAAGTGAGGTATTATGCCCCGTAACGAATGCAGATGAAAGTTGACCTGCGTGTCACGCTCTGCCAGCTAAATATTGAGATCTATTATGTTTTCGCAGCAAACGAACAGCTCCAAGGCCCTCCTAGTCCGCAAGACCCTACAATGCCTCATCGTACTGGCCAGCGCCCTAAGCATCAGCGCCTGCGCTATACCTCGTCTGCAGTTTCCCGGCGTGTATAAGGTCGATATCCAGCAGGGCAATATCATTACTCAAGAGATGATCGACCAGCTGCGCCCCGGCATGACCAAGCGCCAAGTCATCTTCGTGATGGGCACGCCACTGGTGCGCGACCCCTTCGATCAGGACCGCTGGGACTACATCTATAGCTATCAGCCCGGCGGCGGCATTCGCGGCCAGGAAGGCGTGACGATGTTCTTCGAGAACGACCTGCTGACCCACTTCACCGGCGACTTCAAGCCCACCGAAGAGAGCACCGCCGAGGCCGCCTCAAGCGCCCCGGCAACGTCTAACTCCTAAATCATAGCTCTGATCGCCAATAGATAACCCCAAGCCTGCAGAAGCCCCCACACCAAATCGAAGGTGTAGGAGCCTGCCCTGCAGGCGATGGCCCAAATCCTCTGCAGATCTTGAGCAATCGAACCATCCCCTTAGCTAAAGCTAAAGCTAAAACTCAAACCGCATCCCCAACACGAGGTTGCGCCCAGCCTCCGGCGCCACATCCTTGAGTATCGATGCGTGATTGCGCACCTCCTCGTCGAGTAGATTATTGGCCTTACCGAACAACGTAAGCTCATTGCCTAGCAGATTCGCATGAAAGTCCACAGACGCATTGACCATCGTATAGCCGTTGCTAGGCCGCTCGCTGAACGCCATGTCCGACTGCTTGGCAACGCGAGTGACGCGCAGCTTGTACTGCCAGTCCGAATGATTATGCGCTAACTGCGCACCGAAGCGCAGGGGCGGAATGCGCGGCACATTGCCGTTAGATTCCAGCCTTGCCCGCACATAATCTCCAAACACCGACAGCTCTGTAAAATGCCGATCGCCCTGGCTAACAGGCATAGTCAGCTCCGCCTCTACCCCCGTGAACAGCGCATCGTCTTGGGTCATTCGCGCAATCTGCACGCCGTCCACATACACCCCGGTATCGCGCATATACAGATAGTCTGCGATGTTGTTGTAGAACACATTCAAGTCTCCGGTCACGGTGCCCATGTGGCGGCGCAGGCCGATCTCGATGTTCGTAGACTGCTCTTTCTTGGCGCGCGGGTCTCCCAGCTCAAAGCGCTGTGTCGCTGCGTGGGCGATGAAGTCCTCGGGGTCTGCCGACTCGGCACAGCTGCCATTGTCGATATTGGAGTAGCGCTCCTCCACACTGGCTGCGCGCTGCGAGTGAGCTAGCGCTAACATCAGATTGGTATCTTCCCGGAAACGCCACAGTGCCGAGGCACTGCCACTGAGGCTGTTGGTGCTGTCGTCGCAAGCCGAGCCGGCCTGATCCCAGCTCTGCCGCTCCGCTCGCAAGCCGAACTCATAGATGAAGTCCCCCACCTCCAGACTCTGCACGGTAAACAAACCGAAGGACTCGATATCCGTTTCCGGAATATAGGCTTCTTCGCCGCGAGCACTGAAGGTTTTGCTGCCCATCTGAAAACCCGTAACACCTGCGAGGCTGCCAATGGGACTATGGGTAAGAGTAAAGCGCCCCTCGCTGCCCTCATTGGAATAGACGGTACCGACCTCGCCGTTAGCCTCTAACTCCGCATGCTGATAATCCACCACGCTGAGCTTGCCCTGCACCTGGCTAAAGAAACCATCCAGCTCTCGCAAGCCCTCGAAGTCGTAACGGTCTTGCTGCATCGCAATGCGGATGCCCCCCTCCTCTTCGTGTACTAGCTCGTCCTCATCGTGCTCGTCGTGGCCCTCCTCCTCATGTTGCTCATGTGCCGCCGAGGGCAGGCCATAGTTACTGCGTGAATGCCCGACGGAGGCGCCGATGTAGCCACCATCGAAACTCCAGGAGAAGCCGCCGGTATTGGCATGGGCGCGGGCGGAAGAGTTATCGATGCGCCCCTCGCTATCTAGCAGTTGCTCCAAAGCCTCCTCGTCGCCAATATCGACAGTACGCGGATTGATGGCAAAGCCATTGATGCTGGTGTCGTTACTCTCGCGGTAGGTGCCATCTAGATGGAACGCGAAGTCGCCCGCCCCAGCCTCCAGCTTCAACACCGTAGTCTGTTGGTCCGAGACGCTGTCATTGCGGGTTTCCATCAGGCCCGTGAATTGCTCCGGCACCGATGTCGGAATGCGGTTATCGATCATGTTCACCACGCCACCGATGGCACCATTGCCGTATAGCAGAGTCGCCGGGCCACGAATGACCTCGATGCGCTCGGCGAGGATAGCCTCGACACTATTAGCATGGTCTGGGCTTATCGCGGAGGCATCCATATTGCTCACCCCGCCCTGCAATACCTGCACCCGATTACCGGTTTGCCCGCGGATGATCGGCAGGCCAACCCCAGTGCCGAAGGAGGCGCTATTCACCCCTACTAATTCCTTCAGGGTTTCCCCTAGAGTGGCGGCCGCCTTCTCTCGCAGCGCCTCGCCGCTGAGTACGTTGACCGGCAGCGCCGTTTCTGCCCGCGAGCGCTGCAGGCTTGAGGTGACGATGATCTCGTCGACTACTTCATCGGTATGGGCATCTTGGCCATAGGAAAATGGCGCACAGGCAGTCGCGATGGCGGCACAGAGCACGCGTGTTCTAAATGTATTCATTGCATTGAACCTCTATTCGTAAATCTTAATAGGCATACAACATGGCCCACGCTCCCTAAGCATTAGGGGCAGACGGGCACAAGCCGAATTAAAACCGCATGGCGCGGCTCAGAAGATTCAGACGAGAGGAGGGGGCGAGCGCGATTTTGCAGGGACCTGCGCGACGACGATGGCAGTCTCATGCACCGGGTCGAAGCTGTGGCTCAGGGCGGGGATAAAGAGAGTAACGGAGCTGGCGGGCAGAACATCGTGGCCAGAGCCGATCTTCAGACACAGCGTACAGTCGATGTGTTTATTGAGATCGCCGCCATGGGAGTGCAGCAGGGTGCTGCTCTGAATCGCCAAGAAAAACAGGGCGAAGAACAACACAAGGTACTTACTAGCACCTCTTCTTAGGAGTTCTCTTGGCTGTTTGGCGTAGGCCATTTGGTCTGGGTTCGCTCGATGACACTCAGATTAAGACTAAGAAATAGTACCGCAAACCATCAATAATAAAACCCCCGTAACATTGCGCTATGCCTAGCACACAGGGCAATGTTACGGAGGTTATCTTGCGGGTACATTAGATTGACCGTGCGCCTTAGCAAAAGTTTCCAGCCCTCTCACAAATAAATGCACTTAGACCAAAGTTTTCGCGAAGCGCTCTAGAGCCTCTAGCCCCACCACATCGTGCGCCACTAGGGTTAGGTCTTTGCGAGGCAGGTGCGGCAAGGCCTCGGCGAGGGTTGCCAAGTGAATCTCCTCCTGCGTGCGCCGCTCCGTGAGGAACTCGCCTAGGCCATCGGGCAGGCGCTTGTTCACGATCAACGCCCCAACCTTCACGCCGCTGCGCTGGAGTTGGCCGTTCAACTGAATAGTCTCCAACACCGGCAGACGCTCGGCCGCTAACACGATGACGAAAGAGGTACGCCCGGCATCGCCAAGGGCCGTACGCAGGTCGCCAAACCTGCGGCGCCTCCTGTTGAGCAGGATGCGGATCTTATTCTCGCGGCTATCCATGGGATTATCGTCGTCGCTGCCGCCGAAGATGGCGTTGCCGACGGACTTATCGTTGCCCAGGTTACGCAGCACCGCACTAAAACGCTCCGCCTTCTCGCGGCGCTGAATCAAGCCATCGGTCCATGCCGACATCATCTCCGGCAATGCGATCAGGCGCGCCGTGTGCCCGGAAGGGGCCGTGTCGAACACTAACAGGTCATACTCTTTAGCAGCCTGCTCGACTACCTCGGCGATGCGCTCCATGATGGCAGCTTCCTGCATGCCCGGTGCGTCTCTGGACAGCTCGATATGCTTGTCGACCTCGCCCGCCAGCTGCGGCGCCATGAGCTTGCGCAGCGACTCCGACACTTCGGCCAGATGCTCGTTAACCGTCTGCTCTGGGTCTAGCTCCATGCCGTCGAGATTGGTGGCCAGCTTCACAGGCTTGGGGCCGATCTCGCGATTGAATAGATGGCCAAGATTGTGGGCCGGGTCGGTAGAGACCAGCAACACGCGGCGCCCCTCCTTCGCCATCGCCAAGGCCGTGGCCGCAGACACGGTGGTCTTGCCCACCCCGCCCTTGCCGCCGAAGAATAGAATGCTTTTTGCGCGTGCGAGTTCTAACAGCATGACACGTGATCCAGGGGCGAGCGTTCCATACCCATGCGACGATGCCAGTCGTGGAAGCGGTCGTACACTACCGGCAGCAGCTCCATCGTGTAGTAGGTGGCGGGGTTGGGAATGCCGAGGCTCTCTGAGAACACCAGCATCATGAACAGATCGTCCTCGTCGCGCTGGGCGCGGGCGAACTCGCGGCGGTAGGGCGCCACATAGTATTCGCGCAGCCCCGCCTCTAAGCGGGCGAAAAAGCTCTTACTCTTATCGCTACCGGGGATGTCTTTGTCTTCCATATCTTACTCCTTACAGTTCGTTCTAGGCCTTCTTAGCCTTAGCCGCGCGGCGCAGACGCGCCTGCATCGGGTCTATCAATAGTGGCCTGTAGATCTCTACCCTGTCGCGCGGCTGCAGCACATATTCCGCGGCGGTAGGATTGCCCCGGCCATCGAGCAGTTTCGAGAATATACCAAAGCTCGCCTTCTCGATGTCGATCTCGGGGAACTCCTGCAGGATGCCGGAGCGCTGCACCGCCTCTAGAGCAGTTGCGCCAAGTGGCACCCTTAGGCCGATCAAGCGCTGCCGATCTGGCGAGGCGTAGACCACCTCGACCTCTAGCAGCCCGTTCTCTGGATTGCTATTGGCCGTCATTTCGAGCCCGCCTGACCATACACCTGGTTGGCGCGGTTTACTAATGCCTCGACTAGATTGTTAGCCGAGTGATTGAAGAGTTTCTCGAGCGCGAAGCCCATAATGCCGCCCGCGAAATCGAATTCCATCTGCAACGACACCTTGCACGCCTCCGGGCTCAAAGCCTTAAAGTGCCATGACGCCCCAAATTCGCGGAAGGGCCCTTCCACCAGATGCATCTGCATCTCCTGGCCCGGCACTAAGGTGTTGCGAGTAGCAAAAGTATGGCTAAGGCCGGCGGCCCCAAGCGTGAGCTCCCCCACTACCTCGTCTTCCGTTCTACTAATGACCCGCGCCTTCTGGCAGCCTTGCATAAACTGCGGGTAATCCTCTATATCGTTCACCAGCTCATACATCTGCTGGGCAGAATGCATCACCAGTGCGCTGCGATCTATCCGGGTCATAACAAGCTCAGAAGGTCGAACGCGAAGTACTTCTGTGCAACCGAGTTCAGGAACACGAACATCAACACAACGGGAATAAAGGTGCGCAGCGAGAAGTTCACATAGCGCTCCATCCACGTGCCCGAGTAGTGTTCGTCGCCGCGGTTAAGCTCGGCCGACAGGCCACCATTGCGCCAGCGATAGGCACACAGAATACAGGCTAGGAAGCCGACGAAGGGCAGGATCACCTCACTAAAAGTGTCTGCTATCAAGTCGAAGAAAGACTTATTGCCGCCGCCATAGGGGATGAAGTCTGTCAGGAAGTCCGACATGCCGAAGGACATCGCCGCGAACAACGCGAAGAAGCTGACCAGTGCCGCTTGAATCAGCACCGCCTTAGTACGGGGGATCTCCCACTCGTCGATCATATAGGAGATCGGAATCTCGAGGATCGACACCAGCGAAGTCACCGCCGCGAAGAACACCAGCGCGAAGAACACACTCGCCACGATGCTAGCCCCCACATAGCCCACCGCCCCCTGCATCGACAGGAATATCTGCGGCAGATAGGTGAAGATCAAGCCAACGCTGCTGCTAGAAAGATCGTCTGGGTTGGTAGCAGGATTGAACGCGAAGATGGCCGGCAGAATCAGCAGGCCCGCGAAGAACGCCACCGAGGTATCCGCCAGTGCCACTAAGCGCGTGGAGCCCGGAATGCTATCGGTCTCGCTGAAATAGGAGCCATAGGTAATCATGATGCCCATGCCCAGAGACAGGGAGAAGAACGCCTGATTGAGCGCCGCGTTGATCACCGTGCTATCGAACTGACTGAAATCCGGCACTAAGTAATAACGTACCCCGGCCGACGCGCCGTCTAGTGTCATCACAAATATAATCAGGCCCAGCAGCATTATCGCCAGTGTCGGCATCAACACCTTCGCCTGCCGCTCGATGCCCTTCTTTACCCCGCTGATCAACACCGCGAAGACCAACACCTGCAGGCCAATGAAGTAGGTGAAAATGGAGGGAGAGCCGATGATCTCGCCGAAGGTATTGGGCTGCGCTAACATCTCCAAGTCGCCAGTGGCGGCCTGTAGGAAGTAGATGATGAGCCACACGGTGACGATGGTATAGAACACCGCGATCATGAATGGCGTGATGATGGCCAACTTGCCCGCCCAGCGCCAGGCGCTGCTGCCACCAGATAATAGCGTGAATGCCCCCACCGGATTGCGCTGCGAGGCCCGCCCCATCGCGATCTCCGCCATCATCACCGGCAGGCAGATCAGGGCCACGAACAGCACATAGGCCAGCAGAAACACCGCCCCGCCATTTTTAGACGCCATCACAGGGAATGCGACGAGATTACCAAGGCCGACCGCGGAGCCCGCTGCTGCCAGAATGAAGCCAAGTTTGGAGCTAAAGTGACCGCGCTCAATCGCCATGGAAAACCCTTTTATGTCAATTGCTTAGATTTGTTATGAGAAAGCTTCTGGCGGATTCTAACAGCGCCCGCGAACGCTCGCCAGAACTTTGCGGTAGAGGCAAAGCTCACATCGCACTTCTTCAGGCGATTGCGCATGCACCCTATGCAGGACAGGGATTGCGGTTATAATGACCGGCTATGGCTAAACACGGTAAAGCGAAAACTACAGACAACACCATCGCCCGCAACAAGAAGGCTATTCATGATTACTTCATGGAAGAGAACTTCGAGGCAGGCATGGTCCTTCTCGGCTGGGAAGTCAAAAGCATGCGCGAGAAGAAAGTGCAGCTGACCGACAGCTATGTGATTATCAAGAACGGCGAGGCCTTTCTACTGGGCTGCAACGTGGTGCCACTGAACACCGCCAGCACACATGTTATATGCGAGCCCGACCGCACCAAGAAGCTATTGCTGCACCGCAAAGAGCTCGCCCGCATCTTCGCCAGCACTGCACAGAAGGGCCACACCTGTGTTGCCACCAAGATCTACTGGAAGGGCCACACCATAAAGTGTCAGGTATCTCTTGCTAAGGGCAAGCAGGATCACGACAAGCGTAATGTGGAGAAAGACCGCGAGTGGGCAATCGAGAAGCAGCGCGTAGTGCGCCACGCCAACCGCTAAGACTCCCGAGCACCCCTATTCTGATACTCCGCGATCGCAAGGCCCGCCGCCACACTGGTGAACGGGTCGTGCTCTACCACCTTGCCCGGAAACACCCGATCTAGGCTGCGGCGCACAGCTGGTATCAGAGAAGACCCCCCGGTACTCACCACCACATCGATAGACTCCGCCGGCAAGCCCGCCTGGATCAAAGTATCCGTCACCGCCTGCTCGAACTGCGCCAACTGCCCCGCGATGATCTCCTCGAACTGCCCCCGCGTGACCGTGATCTCCACATCGATCTCCGGAATATCCAGCACCGCCTCTGTCTGCTCCGACAGCTTCGCCTTCATGTCTTTGATGCACTGGAACACCAGATAGCTCTGGTTCTGCTTGATCAACTCGTACAGCCGCTGAAACTTAGGCAACGCCTCACCGCCCATCTCCAGGCACTGCTGCACCGGCGTGGTGTACTGATTCTGATTGAGCAGATAGCTCACCGCCCAATTCAAGATTAAGTCTTCATATAGTTCGAACGGGAACAGCGTCTCTATCTGCCTGTCCTCCCCCTTGCGCCGCCACATCTCACCCTTGCCCAATAGAGGAAACAACAGAGCGCGGAACAAAGCCTGATCCACATGATCGCCCCCCAGCCCAACCCCGTGGATCGCGATTACATCGAAGCTCAAGCCATCCCGGCGCAGCACACACAAGTCCAGCGTGCCCCCACCGAAGTCCACCGCCAATAGATGCTTAGCGCTAGAGTGTGGGTTCGCCTGCATATAGCTAAGCGCCGCCGCCAGAGGCTCTGGATAGAACTGCCTATCGACGAAGCCAGCATGCTGACAAGCCTCTGACAGCCGCTCTAACGCCACCTCGTTATGGTGCGCATCCTTACCCTCGAAATTAACCGGATGCCCGATACAAGCATGATCCGCCTGAGCCCCCGGTGACTGAGCACTCACCAACGCCTGCGCCCCTTGCTGAATACGCACCAGAATAGGCGTGATCAAAGCCACCAGGCGAAACGCCTTCTCGAACACCATCAAGCGCGGTACATCCGCCCGGCCCAGCATTCGTTTAACCCCTCGAAACAGACGTCCCTTCTCACCCGAATCCACAAACGCCTGCCCATAGATAAGGTCCGTGCTCGCCGTCTCCGGCAGACCATCCCCACCAGACTGCCCAGTGCTGGTACGCCCCTCACCCAGCACCTCCACACCCAGCTCTACCTTGCGGCCCATATTGTTGCGGATGTAGGAATCGATAGCCTCTTGCCCCGTACACACCTGAAACTGCCGGTCGATATAGGAAGCCGAAGGCATGGTGACGTTATTGCGCTCCAGCTGCACAAGCGCAATACGCTCCCCATCGAACACCGCCACCGCACTATTACTGGTACCGAAATCCACCCCAATACCCAGCCGCTTGGGCCCAGCAGCAGGAGCCGCATCGGGAGCTGAAGAAAATAAATCGCGCTGAGAATTCGGGTTGGGCATAGGAACAAAAAACCACTGCTTTCAAAAAGGGGCAACCGTTATAGCTGTAACAAACCGCGGTGTCAAAGACTACCACCCGTAGGAGCGGGCTAGCCCGCGAAGGATTCAATGCGGCACCAAACCTATTCGCGGGCTAGCCCGCTCCTACCCCTCTGCACCAGACAAAGAAGATCACCACAACCTAATATTGAAAAATGAGCACAAGCCCCCACATAAGCTAGTGTGCTAGAATGCACGAACACAAAGGGGGCGCTTTGGATTCGACGCCGGTATCAAACCCTAAGGTGCATGTCGAGAGAGTATAGGCTCTCGTAAATCAATCTATGCAACTTTTTAGTTGCCAACGACGATAGCTACGCTCTAGCAGCTTAGTGCTGCTAGCGATCGCCCCGGGATGCCTGTAAACCGGTGTTTTGCGATTGTCATATAGAACAGGATCGCCAGCCTAGCGCGCCCAGCGCGAAGCAGCTAAAAGTACTGGGCTCGCCCGAACTACCCTGCCCGTCGGGCCGGTAAGGGTTAACTTAATAGACGACGCTAAACATGTAGATCCAAAGGCAGCGGACTGACGGACGGGGGTTCAAATCCCCCCGCCTCCACCAATCATACGCTTTACACCATCCAGCAAAGCACATAACGTCCTGAAAACCCTGATAAAACAAGGTTTTCAGGTGTTATACCATCCAACTAGATATTGTAACAACCAAAAGCTTTAGCTACACTCTTAGCTACACAGAACACCACCACAGCGTTGGAGTGTAGCTATGCCTCGAACCACCAAGCCTCTTTCAGACCTCGAAGTGAAACAGGCAAAGCCACGCGACAAGGAATACACACTCTGGGACGGAGGCGGCCTGTGCCTTCGCGTGAAGCCCTCAGGCAGCAAATCTTGGATACTTAGCTACTACCGCCCCACAAATGGCAAACGCGCCAATATTAGCTTTGGGAAGTATCCAGCCGTGTCTCTCACGAATGCTCGGGACTCCCGCCATGAGTGCCTAACCCTTCTTGCTCAAGGTCTCGATCCACAAAACCACAAATCAGAGCAAGAACACCTTAAGCGTGTAGCTAACTCCAACACTCTCGAGCAGGTCGCACACCTATGGCTTAAAGTAAAACGGTCCAAGGTTAGTGAGGACTATGCAGATGATGTGCTGCGCTCACTCGAACGGCATGTATTCCCCACCCTAGGAGCGATCCCAATACACAAACTGACTGCTCGAGATGTAATAGCAGAGCTCCAGCCGATCAGTGCGAAAGGCACTCATGAAACCGTGAAACGCATCTGCCAGCGCCTGGGCGAAGTCATGGATTACGCAATGCTTTCGGGTCTCATAGATTCCAACCCTCTGACAGGAATCAGCAAGGCGTTTGAAGCACCCCGCAAACAGAACATGCCCACCTTACAACCTGATGAATTATCCGGGCTCATGTTGCGAATAAACCAAGCCAGCATCCGTATAAGTACCCGCTGCCTCATTGAATGGCAACTTCATACCATGGTGCGCCCCAGTGAAGCGGCCGGGGCCAGATGGGAGGAAATCGATTTTGAAAAAGCTCTCTGGACTATCCCTGCCAGCCGCATGAAAAAGCGTAAAGCCCACACTGTACCGCTATCACCACAATCGCTAGCGATCCTAGAGCGCATGAAGCCCATTAGCGGCAATCGAGAACATGTATTTCCGGGAGACAGAAACCCGAAAGCGCACACCCACCGCCAAACGGCAAATATGGCAATCAAACGCATGGGTTATACAGGGGAATTGGTAGCACACGGACTGCGATCAATCGCCAGCACCACATTGAATGAACAAGGCTTCGACCCCGATGTGATCGAATCGGCTTTGGCGCACACAGATAAAAATGAAGTAAGAGCGGCCTACAATCGCGCCGAATATTTAGAGAGACGCCGCACAATGATGTACTGGTGGTCTGATTTCATCGACGCCGCGACCACAGGTAGAGCACCGCGCTCTGGCACCAAGCATTTACGGGTAGTGGGCAGTGGCCCACAAACCGCCCAGAATTGACCGTCATAGGTCGATAAGCGGGGGCAAGGGTAGTCGAGTACCCAAACCCCCTAACCACCACTCGGACACTCAAGGAGTCCTAATAATGGCTAGAACAGATAATACCATCGACCAATCGCAAACCCACCTTAACGGCTTCGAAGTTGTTACCCGCAAAAGTCTCGAAATGGCCACAGAGAGCGCCATAGGAGAGCTAGATGCAATCCGTAACTTACTTAAATCCATCATAAGGCTTTCTGGAAACGACCAAGATATAGCAGGACTTGCGGCGCATGGGCTTTCAATCACTGATAGCACTCACAATCGGTTAGATGTAGTTAGAGAGTGCGCGCTTGAAGCCGGTCTACAAAATGAGCTGGTAGCAGAGAGCCAACCCCGAAATGCGCACAAGCCAGAGCCAGAATCCAATGCGGAGTCGAAGCAGTTGGCAGTCCTTCTCTCAGAGATCGGCAACGAAGCGTATATTCTCGAACAGATGTTGCTTGAGCACGCACAAGAAGCAAACAACGACAGGTTTCACGCGACAATAACTGTAACCCAGAAAATAGGCTATTTAGCCGATAAAGGCGCGAATATGCCGGGGGGCATAGCTTCGAAAGGTGGTGCCGAAAACTGGTTTCTTCCCCCTTCGTATCACTGGGCTGGCGAAAGCCTCGCTGGTAACGAGTCATGAGCGGGACTGTTGATCCAAATTCAACAGTCATCATCGATGAGCTACAGAAGCTAAACGGTCAAGCTGCGGGGATTCTAACCATCTTGATCGAAGATCAGCACATCGATGAAAGCATACAAAACGCATTATCTGCGGTTCGAGATATTGTTCTTCGCATGGACCCATTGCAAACTGAGCTCCATTACCTTCAATCTGCGCGAAGTCGCTAATAATTGAGATATTTGATACAGAGAAGCTAGATGGGTGAAAACAAAAATAATACTAAGACCTTCTTGAAGGAGCATCCAATATGCGCGTTTTGCGGTGGGAATTCTCTTGCAACCACACAAGAGCATTGCCCACCGAGAACCATGTTCGACGACAAACAATGGCCTGAAGGGTTCGTATTTCCAGCTTGCTCAAGCTGCAATAGCGGCACCAGGTTAGATGACGAATTAATTGGTTTAATGGTTTTGTTGGAGCCTTTTGATAATCGAAAAGTAGATCCAAAACGAATGGACAAACTTTTCAGGTCCGTGAATATGAAGTATCCACATATCGGCAAACAACTAATACCAACAACTCGGGAAGCTCGAATTATCAATAAGCAACTCGGAATCATTCCAAGCTTCGGACATACACACGCACAGTCCTCTGGAATCAAAATTCCTCCTGAATTCCATAATGCAACTAGAGTGCTTGCGTACAAACTATCCAAAGGAATGTACTACAAGGAAACAGGATCGATTTTCCCTAACTCTGGCTATCTCTTTTATAGATGGTTCTCGAATATCGAGCTAGTAAAAAACGGCTCTTATGCGATTTTCGATATGATACGAGAACTGCATGGCTTTACGCGCCCAATTATCCGAAACGGAAAACATCTCAATAACCAATTTAATTATAAAATCACCTTTACTAAAGATAACGAGGCAATGCTGCTTCAAGCGATTTTCGGCTTCTCCTTTAGTTTCCTGGTCATCGGTGCCGTTGACGGTCGGCGCATGGAGCAAACAATTGCAGAAATGGAAAAATCAATTGATGCTCCAAATCCATTTGTAACCCTTCAAAATCCAACTCATGAGTAGGTTGATCATTACATTGAAATGGTTCGCTATATTCAAAATCTAATTTTGACCGTGCAAAAAAATAGGCTCGTTGTGGTCTATGTCAGCCCATACCCAAAGAATGAACCTACCCCCAGCACTTGCGTACTTTTTAGCGTCATTTTCAATCAATTTTTAAATTGGGGTACGCGCCTATCGTCAATCGAATTACCCCTTCAAATAACACTGAGCGTTAGCAAATCAGCACCTATTCGGCCTTTTGTTGCTCCTTAGGACTAGCAAACAGTGCGTACCGATCGGCAAGTGCGTACCCCAAAATGCGTACCGAAGGATTTTTTCCCTAAATGCGGTGGGTGCGGTACAGGTGCGCACAAAGGCTCCAAGGAATTTCGGTACCCTCCCCCTCCCGGCTGGTCACAATGACTGCAGTGACGGGCCGTAGATACTCACTCAGTGAGTATGGAGGTCAGCTATCTGGCCACGTATCGGGAACTTTCAATCGCTCACTAGCGAAGGCTAGGACGCTATCAATCTCCCTCTCCCACCGATCACGCAGCTTGCTATCGCCACTAGACAGCAATTCCGGAAGTCGCTTAAGCCCTCGTTGAAGTATTTCTAGGGACCCTTCATAGAGGGTTTTCACGTCCTCAATTGGGCAAAGCTGAATCTGTCGCGCAGCGCGCTCTAACTGGAGCTGTGTTATTTCCTCGCGTAACTTACCGAGTCTCGCTTTCTCCATAGGTGTCCTACCGCTTGCTCGATCCATTAGCCACCTCGATAGAGCTTCGGTATCGACGAGCGTTGCCTTTCCTTTAGAGCCTTTGCTGACTACTGGCGCCCCTTCCTCACTTATCCACTGTCGAAGAGTTTTCCTGTCGTAGCCGAATATCTTCGACGCTTCGTTCACGCTTACGATAAGAGCCATATCAATTCCTAATCGTTGATTGAACCTACGCAACCTGAGTAACTTGGGTCGCAATTCTGGCAGAATATTTTTGTTAAAACCCGACATCCCCGGGCCCGTAGTGTCGGCCTTAGCTCTGGAAGAACCTATATCAACGCAGCCCTAGCCACGCTGACGAGAGACCACAGAATATCCACGCGCCTGGTGGATAGATTAGGCCTATCCCGTATCCGGCAGCACCTATGCCACCGAATACAAGGAAGTCTCGAATATCTGGCAACCAGTCAAACACTGATTTCCTTGTCGCTGTTTCAGGATGCATTTAGCCAACCATCTGCCTGCCGGCGCTTAGGTGCTTTGCTGTCTGGAGCGCTGGCCATAGAAGGAACTAAGGGTCGGACAACTACGGGTAGATCCTTCATCTCGATATAGCCATGCTGAAGCGCCTCTATCAAGTAACGAACGATTGCGCTTTGACTATCCCTAAGATCGAACCCCCGCATAGGCATAGGCCTGATTACTGCAGAATACGGCACACTGTTGTCCGAAAGCTCTGTACGAAGGTCCGTTTCAGCCATCACTGCCTTTGAAAGCAAAAGTGCGGCCTCTTTGATCTGGAGTACAAGTTCTCGATGTCTAGGTAGTAAATCAGTCGCTATCTGCTTACCGATCGCGGTCCTCAATGTTTCGATATAGGTTTGTTGCTGGGTGACTGCCTCTCGCAGCACTGCCAGCTTGTGCCTAAGTTCATCAAGGTTCCTAATCAATTCCTCTCTTTTAACCGCGTTAGAGTCCCTGTCAGCACATAGGGCTTGCGCCTCATCAACGATTCGCTCTCGAATTGTAGGAAGACTGCTTAAACCTGTATTCGCCTCATCAATCTGCTTTTGCCTCAAGTCTCTTTCAGTCTTGAGCCTTGTTAGTTTTTCCAGCGCCTCTACATATCGAGGGTCTCTAGTCAGTTTAGTGTCGATTGTTTTCATTTACTGGTTACTCCTTTTGCTCGCAGCGCATTGTGTCGAGCCTGTAATTGAAGTGCTGCAGATGTCTGGTCTGGACCTGCAGAATTGAATCTCTGTCGTTTCGCCCAGGTGTCGTAGTCGATACCCTCGCGCGCTAAGTGCATTTTGAATTCACTAAGCTGGCGAATATCCACCTCACCAAAACTTTGCGCCATTCGAGCACCTGATGCTTTCTCCATACGTTACTCCTTAGAACTAGCTGCCACTTAGTGAAGCAATTACCGCGGGCAGTGTTACGGCAATGCTTTGAACTTATCCCCAGACACCGCCTTTAAAATTAGACAGGTGGTGGCTTCCGTAGGTGTGGGTACTAATTTGACCCTGTGGAACGCGCTCCTAGTGTGGGTACTAATTTGACCCTGTGGACTACTCTCTAAAACCTACAGGGTACTAATTTGACCCTGTGGCACTTCTACAGGGTGCGTTTTTGCTCCGGTTGATCTAATTTTTCCCATTCATTTGTAGGCGGTTTGTCTTTGAAAGGTAGCCAAGTTAAACGCCACGTTCTGGACTTACTTTGCGTCCTGCTACTGAACAAAGACTCATCTACCATTTCAATGAACCCAGACTCCTGTAGTTGTTCAAATGCTTTTCTAGCAGTCAGCTTCGCGCATCCGATCTTATCCATTGCCTCCCTGATTCCGTAATCAACTGCTTTATCGTTTCTCCAGTGAAGCTGCAGCAATGTCATTAATTTTGTCGCTTGCGGTGGAAGGGATTGCCAGGCATTCGATTCATACAAACTTCTTCTATTTACAATGACTGCCCCGCGCCGATCGAAGGGCAGTCCCTTCTTTCTACGGCTCATAGAGACCACCCTACGCGGTAGCGCCTATTGGTCCTTTAACATGCCGCTGCGCCTTCTCTAAGCTTTTCCCTTCTAACCAGTAACGGCGAACACGAACAGGGCCAAATCGCCCTGAAAGGCTTTGCCAGTCTCGAGAGAACTTAATTCCGTGTCGCGACTGAAGTGTAGACACTGTGGTATGCAAACATGAATCGCCATGGTCTCGCGCCTGAAAGGTGTTCAGTCGGTAGCCTTTGGAGAATAAGGACAGCATCCGATCTAGTTTGCCGGGCGCCTTTTTGGTAGGCTTTCGTTGTGTGTTTTGGGGATTGCCCTCTGTGGCGGGGGGCAGCTTCGACAGATTACCCATCACGCACCTCCAGCACTTGCCAGTTGACTGCGCGACTCGATCAAGCCCTTAACTAACGTCCTAATTCCGTTGTCGTTTAATCCCTTCGCACGAGCTGCTAGCACCTCTGTGACTTCATGCTCTAGCCAACCAACCGAACGAGCGCCAAGACTCACCGGAGGGACAAACAAACCATTGTTGATTCGATTGTGCAGGGTTGAATTACTGACACCAGTAAGCAGAAGCACTTCTGCTCTGCGTTGATAGCGGATACTTTTCATTCGACTTGCTCCATGATTAGAAACACGGAGCGGATTGGGGAATAATACTTTGCTCCGTGTATGTCTTCACACGTTAGCAATGCTCTTAGAGCCAAGGTAGGTACATAATTAGATGAATTAAATCTATTTTGTTTTCTCTTCGGAGTGCTGAACATTCAATAGCTCTAAAGCATAATCGACATGCCTTTTAGCGTTTACAATTCCAGTCTTCATCACGTCAGAAAAAAGATAATCAATGAGCAACTTAAATGGGGCTTCACTAGTTGAAACTGGTTCTATGTTAGGAATTCTCGCTTTAAAGAAACGCACGAGATCGAGCACCAACGCCACATAGCGATCAGCTCTTGCTCTACCTTTTGAAGGTCTAATTTCATTCTCGAAGCTTTCAACAGCATCATCGATCGTACTAATTATCATCGAAACGCCTGAGCTATAAGGGGTAATGCCTGCGAGAACTTTCAGCATGTCCGACCTAGTCACTAATAAGAAGTGGTCATCTATGAGACCGTCGAAATCTCCACCGTTGCGCAATGACTTCAGAGACCTCTGCACTAGACCCAGCCTATCCCTAAGAATCTTCAATTCCTTCCTTAAGTCTCCCGGTGAAAGCTCTCCTTCGCGATTCCGAATCGGATCAATAGACCAGGCATGCTCTATTTTGAGAAAAAGAGCATCAAGCGTCACTTCGTCAACTTTGGGCAATATGTATTTCGCAATATGCTTCTTTTGCTCGGCATTCAATGCCCTGTGCTCAACCCAATTACTACCCACTGTGAACCCTCCGTTCACAACCTCAAAGGATAACTGGGAAAGCAGTGAGGCGCCGCCTTGTCATCGGAGGGGATCAGCCCCCGACTATCCCAGTCAGTTTTCACGATCAGTTATAGCACAATCAAGTAAGAGCCCTAAACACACGGCTTCAACCTAGCGAAATCAGATAAAATTGCTTTGCCTAGGGCTAGAAAGTCACTTTATACAATCTTTACAGCCAACACGTTTAGCTACACCAGTAGATACACCGCGATGAATTCAAAATTATTGTTCCGTTATATTTCAACCACTTAAGCGCCTGATTCAACTTCCCCCGCCTCCACCAATCACGAAAAAGGCCCTAGTTGCGCAAGCGACTAGGGCCTTTTTCGTGATTGGCCGAAACCTGGCGGTTTCGGACTTGCATAGTCGGGGTGAGCGCCGCGCCCCAGGCGCGGCGTGAATGCCGGAAATGCGCAAGCATTATCCGGCGCAAATCAGGCGTCGTAAGACGCCCCGAGTCGGCACTCAACTAGATAGAACAATAGAATCAATTAACGATGCCCTATGCTCGCAAGGCAACACACATCAACGTGCATAAATTTCTAGTTTTTTTATACATATCACCGAAATATGCATAAAATATTCGCTTTTCTATACATAAGGCAGGCGAAGTCGTCTACACGCCTCCTCAGCATCACGACGAAATACTGTCACTGCTCAACAATCTAACTGCGTACATCAAACACACCACACTGTGCGACGCCGATCCATTCGTGAAAATGGCACTTATTCATCATCAATTTGAAAGCATTCACCCATTTTACGACGGCAATGGCCGCACGGGACGAATACTCAATATTCTGTATTTGGTGGCTCACGATCTATTCGAGCTACCAGTGCTGTATCTCAGCCGGTATACCACCCTAAACAAAGCCGCCTATTACCAAGAGTTGCAGAATGCGCGCAGAACAGGCCAATGGGAACCCTGATTGCTTTACATGGTGAAGGGCGTTTCCGTGACGGCGCAGCACACGATGCAAATGGTGGAACAAATCAACGCCCTGATGGAAAGCTTCAAACACACCGTTCGTACCGAACAACCGAAAATGTACCGCCATGAACTGATCAATAATCTATTCAATCACCCCCTACACCAAAATCGAGTTTGTCATGCAAGACCTTGAGGTAAGCCGCCAGACCGCAACCAAATACCTTGATCAGCTCGTCAGCATGGGTCTGCTCAAAAAAGAAAAATTGGGCCGCACCAATTACTATATTAACCAGGCATTATTTAATCTATTCACCGGATAAAGCACCCAATGACCCACAACGACATAGTACAAAAACTCTGAAACCTCTGTGACGTGCTGCGCGACGACGGCATCAATTACAGCGACTACGTCACTAAACTGGTACTACAGCTATTTACTAAAATGGTGCACGACCACTTCTCCAGTAGGCTATTTAACGGATACAGAGTCCCATTTTGGCTAAAAATGCAGATCACGATCTCAAACAGTAAATTTAAAACCGTATCCCACATCAGTTTAGTGTTGGGCTCCATATTTCCAAAATGAAACCGCCATACCAAACTCCTCGAAATTTAAAGTCGATAACATTTCAAAGGTACAAAAACTGACTGTAACTAATTGCCGTAGAGCCAAGGTGCAATCTCATCCCAGCATATGCCTAACAAATTCTTTGTTCTAGACTGAATAACATCTACAGACCACTCGTCAACTTGCGAAATGCCTTGTGCTACTGGCAATTGCCGCATACTCCTTAACATTGTTTTTGTATTGTTACTAAATGAAATCCCCTGTTCCGTAGCATTTTCAATAGCAGATTCAACTTCCTCTAACCTTTTCGCTGAAAATGCAGTGTAAAATAGTTTTTTACGAGCCCAACTATAATTTGCTACAGCAGAATTTTGCTCTTGAGAAAGGAGAGTCAAATTTCCAATTGTGTGTCTCAAATAAGGCAGCTCGTAAATGGATTGAGCCCAGTTTCTGTCCGAGTCACTTTCCGGAGCAATATGTTCTATTGTAAATAAATCCTCATCGTACCACCTCTTGTAGCATAGATACTCTAGCTCAGAACTAGGTCTAGTCTTCTCCAACAACAAAGGAAAAGTGGTAGAAGGGCGAGAATTATGCGCGGCAGCAAATACGATAAAACGGCATAAAGGGCGAGAGCACTGGTAAAGTGGTTGCTTTTCAGCTTGAACAAGCCACGAAGCTCGGTCAGTGATTTTAACCGGCGATCTAGACAACCTCGCTTGAAGGACAAGCTTAAAGTTCTCGATTGAAATGACTGGCCTGTCGAAAAGCGTGCCCGTCTTCAATCCAAGATCTATACCATCTACACCTCCTTTCTCCATTACCCCTCTTAGATCACCATCTATGTTTGCTGTGCCTCCTGTTGCGCTTCTCCTTAGCACTACAAAAGCCGTTAACGCCTTTACGCAGTTCGCGAAAAAGTGCATATCTTGAATTTCTTCGGAATGAACGAGCAAGCGAGTAAGTATAGGTATAGTCAGTGTATTCTTAAGGTCAACAAGGAAAGCAATACACATAATTACCAGGTCCCTTTCTCCCAATCCATGAAGCTGACGAGTTACATTATCCTTATTCCAAAATTGATTTTTAAATCTCGCAATATCCGCAAGGTTTTTAATGTATTTGCGCCTTGCAATATGATTAGCAGATGGAATTGATTCGTAATGAGTTCGGAGATAACGTCTTTGATTAACAAGGTGTCGAGAACATTGTTCACCAGTTGTAAGTAATGCAAAAGGAAGAATCAGATCACGCGATTCATCTTGTTTATCACTATTCTTACTAAATTGATCAATATATTTTTCTACCACAACCAAGTGTGATTCGCTGTCAGAGCCCTTATACCTTCTGGGTTGTGTTTCTTCGAAGCGAATAATCAACGGTTTAAATGTCTCGATAGCAGTAAGTGGTTCCCCTGTTGTGTTTAACGAATCAAATATATCAAAAGCATATTTTTCAGCTCTTGTAGTTACAACTGTAAGAATCAGCTTCTCTAAAAAGTAATTCGCAAATATAATAAGTCTAACCAAATTCTCTGTTTCGTTTGATTCCTGTCGACATATCAATTCAAATTTTCGATTAATGTCTTCCTGGCTATCAGGTAAAACTTGAAAAAGCTTTCTAATTGTAGCTTCTTTAAAAGCATCTCTGTCTAACAATTTGACACCAAAGTCTACTTCTTGTGCACTAGGACAAATACTTCTTATACATTTTTCTACAAATTTAACATTTTCCAGAAATCTCACATCAGAACCATCATTGTCATCTGCAAAAGGCTTAGTATAGGACTGCCCAGTCCTGCTTCTAACATGTTTCGCATAACCGAATAAATATTTCGATGTGAGAGATAAATACTCACACTCACTAGACACTGCTGATCTGAAATCATTTGTTCTTGTAATTCTTGGAAATGGATAATTGTCAATTCCATCTATTAACAAATTACCAAAAACACATTGCAATAACATGCTACAAGACCTATTTGCTTCCCTTGTCAACCAGTCTTTCAAATTAGTATTTATTGAAGGAAGTATATTCAGCTCCAATTGAATAGCTTCATGTAGATGGGTGGCCACCAATGAACACGAGGTAATTCTTTGCTGACCGTCAACAATTTCCATAGACTCACCGTCAAAGCCAGGTTCTCGTAAATCCGGATTTTGAATTAGAATAATCGAACCTAGGAATGTAATAGAGTCTGCGTCTTTAACTAGCGACGACAATCCAGAAAGCGCATCCTCAAATAACCTTTGAATATTAGGCTCCCCCCAATCATATTTTCTTTGATACTCAGGGACTTTAAACCCAATTCTATTAGCTTCTCCCGTATACAATTTTAGTAGAGACTTTGCTTCTGCATTGAATATTGACATGATTTATTTTAGTTTTTCCTTATTTTTGGGATTTCCAATATGCTATTTTTCTACACATAGTTCGGCAGCAAGGCACACTCATAGATCGATATGCCAGAGATCACCTCGATTGCTAACGTAACGTAACTAAATCTTAAAAATAACCTACTTTTAACTTGCAAATCTCTAGAACCAATCATTAATAGAAACGATGTTTGTAGTAGTTCAATAGCCACATACACTAAAGAACACTCGCATAACTAGCAACCAACAATTTTTAAACTTCGATTCTTTAAATTTTTAGCGGTATTATAGCCCTATAGTGATAAGGCCCTAGTTTTCTAGGGCCTTACCACAGGGTCCTTTTTCAGAAGATCTTTGCTAAAATCTCTAGGAACAGACCACATTCAAGCAGCCCAACCCGGCTATGGAGTACCTTCCGTGAATAGGCTTTTATCCACCTTTTTTCTCCAAAGCGGAAAATCGACATCATATCGTTCGTTCTTCACAATTTACTACCTTTTAACCTAGAACTCTGCGTATGGAATATCTCCAATATAAGCAATTAGTAGATCAAATTACTATTGGGAAAAAACTCCCCGATTCCATATACACCCACGAAAGTGCAATAAACTCGGTACCCGAAACTCTGGCCAGACTGATACTTAGGATAGCCGACGCCCTTAAAATTCCCGATGACGGCTGGAATATCATCAAGTTTTATCGCCGTGATTTTAGGATTACCTTTCTTTCTTACCCATCATTCGAAGAGGAAAGCTACCCCACTTTGAGACATAGTTACACCGTAGATCTTGCAAAACTTACAGTAAGAAAATCGGAATACTGGAAATCTGATAACCCTCCTATTCTTCACCGGAAAGAAACTTTCGTAAGCAACAGTTATCCTCTATTTCAGTTATTTAAATCTATTACCAAAGAGGGAGAAGATGCTGGCCTATATAAACATTCCCGATCTATTGGATTCAAGAAGAATTGGGAACGACTAATTTCCCATAAAGGCTATCTCCTGAACGAAGAAGGAAGACTTATCCCTAAAGCTTCGATTCAAGTTAGTAATGAGATACGTTTAGAAGAAAGCATTAATGAGATTATGCGCCATCGAACAGCTATTGATCGGAATCAATTGTCACAACCAATGCAAATACTTGCAAAGCATAATTACCTTAATGGTCAGTGGTCCATTTTGGATTATGGTTGTGGCAAAGGTGATGATTTGCGAGAGTTAGAGGCTCATGGGCTAGATGCCTGCGGTTGGGACCCAGCACATAACCCTGAAGGACTATTAACCAACAGTGACATTGTGAATCTGGGGTTTGTACTCAATGTCATCGAAGATAAGGACGAAAGAGTTGAGTGCTTGAAACGCGCCTGGAGTTACACTGAGAAACTACTCATTTCGTCAGTTATGATCGCAGGAGAAAGTGTGATCAGCCAATTCTCCCCATATAAAGACGGAGTTATAACCAGCCGAAAGACATTTCAGAAATATTTCTCTCAATCAGAATTCCGCTCTTTCATAGAATCAAACCTTGACGAAAGTGCCATAGCTGTGGGGCAGGGAATATTCATTATTTTCAAAGACAAGATGGAAGAGCAGATTTTCCTTTTAGAAAGACAACATGTAAGGAGAGATTGGCAACAAAAAACACAACGCGAACTACGTACACATGTTCCATCAGTAAAAAAGGATCTAATAGATGCGAACCTAGACCTTTTCAGTGATTTTTGGGCAGTTTCCTTAGATTTAGGACGGATTCCATCAAACAGCGAGTTTGAATATTCAGAACAAGTTAGAAAAATAGCGGGTTCTCACACTAAGGCGCACTCCGCACTAAAAGACCATTTTGGAGATTCACTATTTTTAGAGGCTGCTGAAAGACGAAAAAACGACCTCCTGGTCTACTTCGCGCTAGGACTATTTGGTCGACGTAAGCCTCAGACTAAAATGCCTGATAGCCTCAAAAGAGACATCAAAGTGTTCTACACAAGCTATGACAACGCGTTAGAAGAAGCAGAGAAAACATTATTTTCTGTAGGCAAACCGGAAGTTATAAATAGAGCTTGCATTCAAGCACACGCGCAACTTCCAAAAAGTGAGCTTAATGAGGAGCACGACCTAATTCTCCATAAGGACGCCATAAACGATCTTCCGATAGAACTAAGAATATACATTGGCTGTGCGACTCAGCTTTACGGAAATATTTCAGATTTCCAGCTAATAAAGGTTCATATAACTTCAGGCAAGGTTAGCCTATTGAGGTATTCTGACTGGGACACCGATACTCCAATGCTTGTAGAGAGAATTAAAATAAAAATGAGAGAACAGGAAATCGACATATTTGATTATTCTGGAAATTTTGAGCCTGCCCCTTTGCTAAATAAAAATAAATTTATTTAGCAAAGGGACAATCGCGAGCACAAAGCACCTATTCAAGAGAGCTAATCCTCAATATTCGCGAAATTTTCCAAACTAGACTAACATTTTTATAAAGAAATCATCCTGCTCAGCTCCGTCAGGGTTATTCTCGATTTCCTCCGCAATATAATTGAATCCTCCATTCGCATAGCTTTCTATAGTATTTTTAATTTTGTTTATCTCTCTTGTTATATCAGAATCCTTATCCAAACTCTGCACTAAAAGCATATCAAATTTGGATTTAGCAATAGCTGAAACCAAGAGACTTTCGACAAGCTCACTAGGTTGCCAGTTCCTTATTTCCCAAAAATCTTTAAGCTTATCTTCTTCAGATATTTCAACAGCTCTATTTTTGTAGAGACCAAGAAAGAACGCATACATATAAAACTCATAAACGTTCGAAAAAGCTCTCCCTTTTATAAATTTTTCCTTTTCAGCACCACCACCAAATTGAGCGAATCTTTTCAAAAGAGCTTCATGCTGTGCCAAATATCGTGGATTTATACCATAGAATTTCTTTTCAACAATATTCACAGCGAAACCTCGCTAATTTTTATACTTAAGTCAGATCGATCCTCTCTATCACCAGCAGGGTAATTAGACTCAATTCTATAAACCGACCCAATTTTAAAACTCTCTAGAGATCGCCTATCTTCATCAGTTAAAAAGTCATAGGTCATAACAATACTTTGATAAAAATTGTCACCAAGTGCTTTGTAAAACCCATGAGAGTATTTTTTCGCCATTTTAGATGTAGGAGCATCCGATACTAAACAGTAGTTTGTACTCCATGTATCTCTTGAAGTTACAACAGCCATAATAAGCGATAGTTTAACTAAAATAATGTTCGAATCATTACTTCCCGACATCAAGTAACCGTCCCTATCAACAATCTCTGGAATACAAGAATCCTCAGATAGCATCCTTAACTTCAATCTCCCAGTTATCGAATTATTATCCGAGGTCATTTGCTGAAATATGTCGTTTGCGGATGATTCGAGCTTTCCTATCAGATTAGAAAAAACATCACCCCGTGTAGCTATGGCTATTTTCCGCAATTTCTCAAGGATATTCATAGCAACGGTTAATTTTTTATCGACCTCGCCATCAGCTAGTTTTTCTATTTGAGATTTAAAACCATCCAAATTTTGTCTCAATGACTCTAACTGTCTACTATCAGCTGCTAGAAGCGAAGTAAATTGTTCGATTTTTCTCTGATGTGTTTTAAACTCTCGTACAATATCCTCAGAGCGATCGGAACCTATCAATTCTTCAAATTGAGAATCAATGGCTTTCATTTTTTCATTCTTTTCTTGCACTAACGATCGCAGGTCATTTAGAGAAACAAATTCAGCGGCGATATTTCTATCTATATTTTTCACCAATTGCTCAAATCCTAATGAATTATTATAGAGCCTCCCGAAAAACTCAGAACAATCATTGACGAATACCTTCTCCTGCTTTACCTCTTTACGTTCCAAAAGATTCTTAATATGAGCGTGCTCCTCCGTTCCAAGTTTGGCATCTCTTCCACAGACAAAACACTTTTCATCCGCTATCATTTTTTCTACGTGAATTGGCTGAGGGACGTTAATCGGTAACTTAAGAACAACCTCTCTATTTACATTGAGCATTTCGAGGTGCTTTTGAGAGAAATTGTTATATTTCTCGTAAAATTCCTTGAATACCGGTTGAACCGATTTTAATAACCAAGATTCCGTAAACATCTTCTTGGTGAGACCCTCAAGCTTTAGGTTCAGTGCAGAAGAATCAGAACCTATCTCACTAGCTAATCTATCCTTTTCGCGTTTTAGCAATGCTTTACGCTCAGCGTCTTCAATTTGATTGATTAGACTATCGAATAGTAACTGGGCGACATTCTTCTCTTTTTGATTGTGCCCTCTTTCATCTTCAAGTTGTGAAATCTTTCTCTCTGTCTTCGCCACTTCGTTTGTCAATCGGTCAGACTCAGTCTTATTTCTACTCAATTTGTTAACCGCAGTAAGATATTCTTTCTCGGCCTTTGCGCTTCCCGATTCTGCTATATCAATGATGTCATCATAATCTGAAATATTTGAAAGCAAACCAATCGCCTGCATAAGTGAGGATTTATCTTTGAAGTCCATTAAACCGTCAACTTGCTCACCTTGAAACCACATGTACGGCTTTAAGTGACCGGCGAGCACCCGCTCAAGAATCGAAGCATGGGCCTCAGGCGACACAATTTGCCAACGAGTGACTTTGTACTCATATATGAGCAATCTTGACGCATCCTCACCTTGCCAGGTTCGCTCATCATTTTTCTTCGAACGATAGATACGGGTAATTCTAAACAATGTGCCTCGGCTATCTTCTACTTCCAATGTTACTTCTGCAGAAGCGGATTCACCTATTAAACAGGTCTTTTTCGCATTATCGCAAATTAGTTTTTCTTTGTAATTCCTAGTAGATACAAATACACGCTCATCTGTGTTAAATACTTGATCGTATAGAACCCAGTAAAAAGCATCGAAAAGTTTAGATTTTCCACCACCATTGTCTCCGATTATTAGATTTATTCCGCTAGAAAACCTAATTGTATTCTTCTCATGCCCACCTTGGTAACACTCAAAATCCTTTAGAGAAATACTCTTTATAATCATAACTATGGCCTCTAGAGATTTTTCTCTATTTCTATATTCACGTTCCTCAATACTGATATTTTCGCATCACCTTGGCAATAAGAGAAAATCATTCTTTTAAGCGCTTCAATCAGTGGGTCATTGGACGATGTAGAATAGTTAACTTCTTCTAACTCCTTTTTTTCTAATTCCGTCATTTCAATCAATAACTCGTTTTTCAAATACTCTTTTAACATTTCGTATCTGTCAGCCATGCGAACTCTCCTTTAGCGTTTGTTCCAAAGAATAGAGATTTAGATCATAATAATCAGCTACTTCCCTGAACTCCTCCATAGATTCATAGTAATTTCTAGATAGGGAGGCAAAATAAATTACTCTTATGAGCTCTTCTCTAATAAGAGATTTTTCCATCGAAAAAGTTGAATTCTCACCACCCGGCAAGGGTAGGACGACTAGGTCATGTATAATTGCGAATTTTTTGTCTTTGTGCTGCCTTAGTATGCGGCCCCTTCTCTGGATAAATTGCCGAGGATTGCCAGTACTTGCGCAGAATATCGCTATTTCTGCTCTAGGAATATCCACACCCTCATCCAAACACTTCATGGAAAACAGAGAATCAATAAAACCCTCCTCGAAATTTTTCATTACTTCGGCTCTATTTTCCGATTTAGACGTATAGTGATGGGCTTTAATGCTAGGAACTGTGTCATTCAGGACTTGCATATAGAGATCTAACAAGTTTTCGCCATCGGAATCGTCGCCCTCGGGCACATAGACAAATGAAAAATTGAAATTACCGCGTCTATTGACAAAATTACAAACTATTTCCTTGAATACCAATAGCTTTTTCTTTGCTTTGTGAATTATTTTTCGTCGCTCTAAGAGAAGCATTTTCGCAACTTCCATATTTCGAAATGTATTAGTCTCATTGTCAAACATGCGCTGCAGTTTGCGACTTATCTCAACGTAAGCGTCCATTTCTTCTTCGCTGAGATAAACTTTATGCGGATAGTATTCGTATTGGCACAATATATTTTCTTTAATCGCTTTTTCCATCGAAAAACTATACGTGTAGGGCTCCTTTGAATTAAAAAATTCTTCTATAAGCTCATTTCCTTCTTCGTCAAATCTTCTTTGGGGTGTTGCAGATAATGCAATTCTTTTCTTGAAATGCAAATTGGGGAGCAAGCTTTTCATTTTCAAACTACCGATATTGTGAGCTTCGTCAGCAATCAATAACGTAGATTCTGGGAATTTTGTAATCTTTTTCTGAAACTTTTCACTGACGAAAGTTTGATAGGTTGAAATCACAATAAATGATTGGTTCTCATCAAAAGATAGACCTGTATTAAGGATATCCAAATCGGGCATCCAATTGTAGTCTGATGAAACTCTATAAATGTTTCGAAAATTGAATTTCCTAATTTCCTCGTACCACTGATCAAGCAAAGCTTTTGATGGTACCAATATTATTGCTCTATAAACTTTCTCCTCAAGGTACTCATTTAACAGACAATTTATCGAAGTAATAGTCTTGCCAGTACCTGTCGCCATTGCGAAGATGCCTTGCTTATTAGATTCAACCCATCGCCTATAGGCTTCGCTCTGATATTCTCGCGGTCCTTCTGGATAAGGAAACCTAGGAGTCTCTCTAATTGTTTTAATTTTTAGTTCAAGAACATTCTTGTGCTTTTCGAGAATACGGGACAGTTGATCAGCGCCTTGAGTTCTCAGCAGATCCAACTCGTCTTCTAGCAATTCTGCAATATCCTTATCCCTACCAATTGATGAGACCGCATCTAGAATTCGGTCAGGCTCTAAATACTCATATTTAGTGCTTTTTCGATCTATAATTGATTCAATATTGTCCCGTTTAGATTGAATTTTTTTCTGCTCTACATCACTACCCCAAGATCTGCTTATTGTTATTGTTTCGGCGTTTTCCAACAGTCCGTTTGCAGTGAAATTGCAGCTGCCATCCATTAGTATTTCGTTCTCTACCTCGTCGGTAAAAATACCTTGCTTGTAATGCACCATCCTACCGGGAAAAAGCATAACAGGTATGATTTCTAGCCGACCCATCCTAACTAAATATTTTAAGCAATCTAACAGATGGAACATTTCACTACTGAGTTTTTCAGCTAGCCATTCAATATCTGAAAGAAACCGTGGCTCTGCAATTTCTTTTGAGTGCCGATTTGTAGTATCTATTAACGCTTGATCGTCTTTGTAGAGAAAATGATTTGTGATTATCTTTAAATTTCCCCCGTTGTGTATAAACTGGGCGAAGCCATAGGCTAAAACTTGTATAGCTTTCGAGCTGAAGTAGCCGAGCTTTAGATGAATAACTTTACTTGCGGGCAGGATATCTAGATAGAATTCAAGAGGCACAGTTTCGCCGTCAGAGGAATACTCAAGGTCATCTGGAAATTTAATTTCCCTGAAGCTCATATTTTTCCTTAGTCCAGAAAAAGCAGCCAAACTTAATAAAATCTCGACATGGAGGGAAATTTTAATTACAACTTATAGCGCAAAATGTAGGTTTAATATTTATTTTTTAAACCGAATACTATAGCGAACAAATCAAGCAGGCTTGATCTTCAGGGTCATCCTCTTCTCGCTGGTTCATCACATCTTGCCATCTCATAGACTTCTTATCTGTAGTGATTAGCCCGAGCTCTTTCTCTCTTTTTTCTGCTTTCGCTACTAATTCGTCTAGCGTTCCTTGAGAGCTCCAAGTGTAGCCGTGCCCGGCAATATCGACTTCACCCTCTTTCCACGAGAATTTCTTACGCTCTCTTGCCTCAAAAGACTTAGCTTGCTCGAATAGTTCTGGGTGATTTCTCTTTAAACCTAGCCATTCGTCTTGCCTTTGGAAAAAACAAAAATAACACCCAGATCTCGAACGCCATTTGTAGTATTCCGGAATGCCAGTAGTACCTTCGAGCATTTGGAACACGTCATCTTTCACTATTCCATCTTCAACAAAAGGAAAAACGGCCTTTATAGTTTCCTTGGAGCTAAGATAGCCCTCACGATTTTCGTCGGCCCGAATCCCAACATAAGAAATAACGGGATCGTTCCCTACGAAATCCTCAAACGGCTTAATCTTCATAGTTCGGGTACACCATCTCTGCTGGGGAGACGGCAAATATTCGTTATGAACTTTTAACCAATGGTCAAAATCGCGGCCGCTAGAAAGCCTGATAATCTCCTTACCCAAATAAGCTTCTAATTTGTCTAAAAATTCATAGACCTCTTTTAGCTCTGCCCCTGTATCGGTAAAAAAGTACTCTACCTTTTCGTGAATTTCCGGATAGCGATCTTTTATATAGATAGCTAGTGCCGCACTGTCCTTGCCCCCTGAAATACCGAGAACATGTCGATAGGTAGTGTCAGCTACATAGCTATGAAAAGCTTTCATGGTATTTTCCCGTATATTCATTGTTTGGAGGATACCACCTTATCGGCGGGATGCAATGCCTTCCCTTTGTGCTTTTTTTCGGCCGTGAGTTGAGACTCTTTGTACTCAATTAGAAACTCATCAACAATCTCGGCCAAAGCTGCAAGTTTGAGCTCTTTTTCGCTCAATTGATTTAACCGCGCAGTAATATCGCTTTTAGTGTCTTTAATCGATTTTGCGGTCTTTTTATCTACAGCCACAACCTCATCTTTAAAGTCCCCGCCCTTCTTCACGCTTCTAAGTAGGTACACATCGAAGTCCGTATCCGTTCCAATGCTTTTCTTTTGTGCGTAGATACTGAGCTGCTCAAGATCAATCACACGCCTTGAAAAGTCGCTCAGACGATGCTCAGCAGCATCCTGATCGCTATCGAGCCATTTTTTACTAGGCTTATGACCTAAAAACATTAGTATGTTTTCGAACCACGTCACATCATCTGATGTGGCTTTGGTGAGCCGCATGATGAAGGCTCTCAAACCTTGGGTATCTACAGTGAAGTTTTCTAATCCGTGGCATTTCCCGGCGACTACTTTACGTAGTTCTACAAGCTCTAAAGAGGGATCAATATTAAAAGCTTGGGCAAGCAACTGCTGCTGCTTGGCTAGTAGTTTGTTATAAGCGTCCCTTAATTCGCGCAATGACTCGGTCAATGCAAGCGAAAAAGCCGCAAGGTCCTTTTCCGTACCGGTATCACGCAATTCATTAAATCCCAAAGCTTTGGGCAACTCGTCAAGCAATAGCTTCTGAGGCGATTTTGCTAAATTAAACGCGATCCGCAATTCTTGCGCCACACTACCTAGACCTCTACGAGTATTGCGTGTGTACTCTGGCAAAGTCCCCATGAATGTAGCTAATGGCTTAGCTAGCTCTAACAGGCTGCGGGGCTTGGTATCTTCATGTATTACTAGCGAATATTGAGCAAAAATCGATGCCTTCAATCCCTCTATTCTGAAGCGCTGGAACTCAAACTCATCCGGGCGCTTGACAAAACGCTCTAACATCTCTTCTGTAAAGAAAGGCTTGTAGCTCCTATTCTCGTAAAGTGCTAATTCATGCCCATAGACGATGTAAGCTGCGATATACAAAATTGGCAGTACACCCGCTTTAACCCCATATGGCGGCGCCATCAGCGTCTTATTTAAGGCAGCAAAAGATTTGGCTTCCTTCTCCGTACTATCTAAAAATTTATTTATACGCTGCCATGCTGGACCTAAATTGCGTGAAGCTGAGCGTTGCGCATCGCTTGCGGCGTTAGGCGCTTTAAAGGCCCAAGTACCATTTGAATTCTGTTGATGAAGTCCAGTCGCTCTAAGTAGCGATCTGTAGATGGCTTTTTCGGCCGGGAACTTCTCAATACCTAAATCCTTCTCACTCTCTTGATTCATCATCGCAAGCAGTAGTTTATTTCGAGCCGAGTTTGCAGTAGCAGAAGGCTTGTCGCAGTTAATTAGCTCATTAAGGATGATAGGTGACAAGCTGTAAACTTCCTCAAGAACACCGCTCATAATTCTTTGAAGATCACGTTTGGTTACTACATTCTTGTTTTCACCCTTGTGAAACCAATGATTTGTCTCTGGATTATCTAGAAGTGCTAAAAGCAACGCATCTTCTGCAATTTCTGCCGCGGTAAGCCTGTCCTCAAACTCTCTTTTAGCAATAGGGTCAGAATTTAACTCTTGTCTGTTAATGCGGACTCGATGCAATGCTTGAGTTTCAGCAACAGCTTCACGCAATTGCCCCCCACTCAAGCAAAGAACCACCAAATCTAGATCTGAAAAATGATTAGAGACCGATTTCTCAAATAACTTCTCATCATCTTGTCCGCCGGCTAAGAAGAAAATGATGCGCGGTTCTTCCGATTGGGCTGGAAATGTTTTGTAGCTTTTGGCATCGACAAAATAAGGTACAAAGTAGCGAAGCGCGCCAGTCTTAATCGTATATTTTCTAGCAACAACCGGGAGTAAACTCTTTGATGTATTTAACTCCTCAGCCAAGGCAAAATTACCAAGGTTATTTACTTCTTCTTGCAGCGCAGCCTCTAAATCGAAGTCACTTCCCTGCCAAACCCTGTACTCGCTATTATATTGGCGATAGGTAATTACCGACCTATCTGATAACTCTTTCGTTAATTTAGTTAGCGATGATTTTGCAGTAAGCGTGGTAGCCAATAAATCTCTAGAAGCTTTGAACCCTCCCTTTCCGCCAATGATATTAAGAATGCCAATGGTTTTTAGAAGCTCAATTTCAGCTGGCCTAGCATCACCAAGCCTTTCAATTGCCGTTACAACCTCCACCCACCTACGATGAGTAAGATAATCACCTACAACAGCAGATTGATTAGTAATGAAGTAGTCGAATATATGGTGTGGGTATACGAATTCACCGACATTTGTTAGTTTTTGCAGCATGTCGGCCAATCCAAAATCTTCATGACTCCCCAGGTAACTAAAAAGCGAGCGTTCATTTTGAGCCACTTTTTGGCACAGTAGCGGCAATAAAACTGCGCTGACTGGGTGCAATGGATAACAGCTCATAAATAAACTGGTGGATTCTTTTTCCGTTAAAGCACCAGGTAACGCATCGACTTTGACTAACGTATTGACATGCTTTGATATTGTTTTTTCTAACTCGACTTTTTCCTTATTTGAAATTTCATGCCTAAAAGCCGCCCCGACAACTCGCAAAGTCTGTTCTACAGATTCAAGGAATGGCACCTCTTCAAAGCGCCCCTGAACCTTAGACCATTCATTTCTGAGGCTTTCACCCAAACCCTTGGCATACTGCTCAAATGATTGATGCAACAGCACAAACATTAGCAAATTCACATCATTGCCTTCGCAAGCATGCTCTGCTAACGCCTGGAGAATATAAATATCGTTGGCGCCATAATGCCGAGCTTCGTACTCGAGGAATTTCCCTAGCTCATCTATAACGAGCAGTATTCCTGCCGAACCAGATTTAGAGAGCTGAACCTGCACCTCCTTTACCATGTCGAGTAGATCAGTAGTAGACACGCCCCCACTTTCCACAGCCGCTCGTAGACGAGTAACTATTTGCGGATTCTTACCCTTTCTTCCCGACCAATATGATTCCGCGCTATCTGCAAAGCCCTTTAATAGCCTCAAACCCAATGGCTCCGGCGCGCCAGTCACCAACACCTCAAAATAACCGACCCTACCCCGCGCCGATTTCTCAAATCGAGCAGCCAAAGCCTTTTCAACGCCAGAAAGTACTCGATAGGCCGCCTTAGTCGCTAAATCGTCGGGGTTGGAGAGTAACTTCGCTAGGAAAACGGAAAAAGAGGATTTTCCAGATCCATAGGGGCCTACCAATGACCATGACCTAGGGGCCTGTTGACCATGGAAGGTATCAGCTATTTTAGAAAGTGTTCTTAGCGCTCGGGAGGTGGGGATGTAAGCATTTATAACCTCTATGGAGTTACTGTCTCTTTCAAGGTTAACAGACCGAGTGTAATGCGTGTTGACCTGTATTTTATTTTTCAAACTCATGCTGCCACCCCCTTTAAGCCATCTGCATAATGCTTACTCAGAAACTCACTGGCGGATAATTCACGAAGTTGATACAACTGATGTATTCCTGCTGTTTCACGGATTTCAAAACTTCCTGGAATATAATTGGTTAACTCCTCTAGTTTCAGGACTAAATCATTTTCGGAAAGTCGAAAGGTAGCGCCTGGCGCTGGATAGTCGCCTCGCGAGTACATTAGCTCCTCTATGGGGATAGATTTCAGCTCTCGCTCAGCGAGTATCTCGCATACGGCGAAGCCAACAATACCTATTGGAAGCTCTTTGCGCGATTCTGGTTTCGACCTGTAGCTTCTTCCACCTGCCGACTGACTGACTAATCTAAGCATTGCTAGCGGTGAGTCCAACGCGTCCTCGAGCGGCATACGTGAATTGCCTTTAGACTGCGTATACATCCTATGAAGCAACTGCGAGTCGTTTTTGATGGTAGTTAAAGCTGGGCGTCTCTTTTCATCCACACTACCTTTAACGAAATCTGCGAGAGCAGTTGTAAGCTCTTGGCTCGTAAACTCTGGTTTATGGAACTTGTTAAAGAACCAATAAAATGATGTTGCGAGTTCAGGATTAGTCGTCAAAAGCCAATGTATGAGCCATATGGTCGCTTCATCTTCCAAATAGGGGTCAAAACCGGTGTGTTCGTCAAGAATAAGGTGGCCCAGCCTAGTAGGCTCAGATTTCGTGGGGTGCATCATCTTGCATGCTCGCAGCCAGAAACGAATTGCCTGGACCATGTTCTTTCCAACGCCTAACTCAATGGTGGCATCCTCGGATTCGAAGATGCTGGGATCATTCGACAATGCATGAAACCCCTTAGACAGCCAGCTATAGCGGAGAGCGAATGTCTCATGTCGACCGAAGGATACTTTTGAACTATTAAATTTCATGCCGCTTGATCCCTCGGAATGACTATTGTTAGGCTCGCCTCTAACAAAGGTAAATGCGATATTTGCGATTGTACATAGGCGTTGTGCAAGCAATTAACTGTACATATGAACAGTATAATTTGTCAATTCTGGATGCGAAAACACGAGCGCTACGAAGTTTATGGTAGTTGCTCATTTTGGCACATCTTGTGGTTTCGGAGCAATGCGGGCACTTTAAGTGGTGGTTTAGAGCGGATTATAAATATGTATTTATATCAATTCGTTAGAGTCAATTTAGTGGCTGTACTTATTACCCGCCAATTGAAAAATAGACCTTATTAATTAGCCTCAAACTATAGGACAGTCATTCAGATTGAAACTCAATGTCATCGCCACTCTTAATTTCTGAATTTGCTGCGCCGCCAGCCGCTCCGAGTAACAATATAGCTGTTCTACCAATTAGCCGAATTACTTCAGTATTGCATTGCTGTTTTGTAGCCTAAGTCGCCTATATCTTCCTTCAGTCGATGGACAGTAGCCCCTTTCGAGCTAAACACTACGACACTCTAAGTTGACCTATCTTTTTATCTTGGTTTACAGTAATTTTTTGTCCTTTGATTATGAAATTTAGTTATGAAACCAGATAAGATCCGAAATATTGTTCGAGATAATTTTCTAGAGCTAGAGGCTCGTGAAAGGCAAAACCCTGATGGGTACTCTTTCTGGTTGGCAGGAAGTGATAATGGGCAAAAACCGCAGCGATTATTCCGAGCGTTATCGAAATCTTCGGGCTCTGAGATCAAATGGGCACGGGAAGGTTTGATTGAGCAATGGGCGGGCACTACTGAAGCGTTCATTGAGCGAGTGCGACACGAAATTGATTTTATAAAACAAAGGAGCGATAGAATCCCAGAGGGAATAACGCGACAAAATATTCTGGATGCAATTCTAGCCTTGGATAGTGGAATCAAACACGACTTTTCCGACTCTATTGCCTACGACGTACTATTTGATTCTCGTAGATATCCACCAAAAGCAGTGGTGGGAGTTGCAGCTAAGTTTTGCAGCGGACAACTACTTGGTCCGCAAGACTTTAAAGGTGGCTTGAAATCCATCTGCTTCAGAGTACTCGAGCAGAACGGGTTCGAAATAGTAACCAAGGGAGATACTGATCCATTTCCAGACGTAGTTGATGAGATAGATTTTTATGTAGAAGGTTCAGTTATACAAACAACTGTTAATAGGTATGAGCGAGACCCGAAAGCCAGAAAAAAGTGTATTTCTACATTTGGTCCGATTTGCCAAGTCTGTGGGATGGATTTCGAAGATTTTTACGGGGCGATTGGAGAGGGGTTTATTCACGTTCATCACATAAAGCAACTATCAGAAATCGGCGAAGAGTATCAAATCAACCCTATTACAGACTTAGTACCTGTATGTCCTAATTGTCACTCAATGCTTCACAAGCGTAAGCCGCCTTTCTCCGTGAATGAGCTAAAGAATCTGCTCAAACTTATTTGAGAATAGCAAAAAATGATCTTTTCATAGCGTAATATCTAATTCCAAACCCGCCCAACCTGTTAAGGCACATACTCTGATTACACAAAGCCTGAAAAGTCGTCTATTGAATCACAACAAACCTATGCCCATGCTTCCCAAGTAAGAACAAAAGCCCCCATCACCTACTAGCCACAACCGAAACCTCAATCCTCACCCCCCGAGGCAACGCCGCAACCCCAACCGTAGCCCGCGCCGGAGGCTCTACCGAAAAGTACTCACCATAAACCCCATTCATCGCAGCAAACTCAGCCAGATCAGTCATATACACCGTCGACATAACCACATTCGCCAAAGTCATACCCTGCGCCTCAAGCATTGCCGAAATATAGCGCAGCACCTGGTGGGTTTGCTCTTCAATACTCTCGCCCTGTATCGCACTACCGTTTATATCTAACGGAATCACTCCCGATAGATAATAGGTGTCCCCTGCCTGAACCATCTGCGAGTAAGGCCCCACAGCCGGATATACAGCATCCGTTGAATGAACCTCTCTATTCGCATCAGCAGCAAGCGTATAGGAAGTTAACGGTAGCAAAGCGATTAGTAAGCTGGCTCTAAATAGGTTCTTTTTCATCATATTTGCAATCCAAGGTTATATTCAATCTATCGTATTTCTTGATACTGAAGTTCATCAATATTCGCGTCAAACTATTCTGCCAAAATCTCTTCTTTGCGGAAGCCGACACTCAATCGGCTTAGCGCGCCTGCAATACTGCCATCAAGCGCTCGGGATAATTGGTGATAATGCCGTCTACGCCCATGTCTACCAAGTATTGCAGCGTGGCGGTATCGTCAATTGTCCAAGGAATTACTTTCAATCCAAGCGCATGCGCCTGCTCCACCATCGCGGGCGTGACGAACGGCTTGTAGTCCGCGTCGGTAATGCGCCCCTCTTGCGGTGAGCCATGCACCGGCGATATCGCATCCGCCCCGAATGAAGCGGCCGCCGCTGGCAGATTGCAATCGAAGTCATCCATGTCAATGCCGCCAGTCCAAGGCGAGGCTCCCTCCATACCGCATTGCAGGAATGACTGCGCGTTGGAAAGCGCGACGATCGGTAGCGTGGGTTCTAGTTCGCGAACCAGCATCAAGGCGCCCCAGTCAAAACTCTGAATAGTGACTTGCTCAAGCATCTCATGCACACGAATCTCTGTGAGTACCGCCCGCACAAATTGCCCACGCTCCACGGTCTCCTGCGGCGCACCGGCCTCAACCTTCGTCTCAATGTTCAGCATGACATCGTCAGCCTGGCTGCGTTTAACAAGCGCAAAGACCTCGGCAAGCTGCAGCAGATGTGCGCCAGGCACCGTCTTCTGATTAGGATGCGCTGCGGCGCGTTGCGAACCACAGTCAAGCGTTTGCACCTGAGCTAAGGAGAGCTCCTTGATGTATTTCCCCACATAGGGAAACTCTGGGTCCTTAGCAAAGGCAGCCGCAGTGTCACGACAACGATGCGCCAGCACTTGTCTGTCATGAGTCACAACGACAAAGCCGTCCTGCGTAACCTGCGTATCCAACTCCAGCGTGCTAACGCCAAGAGCTAGGGCATTGGCAAAAGCCTCCAGTGTGCTCTCAGTGACCAAGCCCATGCCGCCACGGTGGGCTTGTAGGTCAAATGCTTGCGCATGGGCGAAAGTAACAACGCTGGGAAGCAAGAACAAAGCGAGAATCGAATTTTTACTAACAAGGCGCATAGGAAAAGCCATAAAGATTAATGATCGAGACAATCAACGAGCATTGCGTAACGCATAAACAACAACCCTACCACCCCCCTCAACCTCATCCCCGGTACGAAACGTCATCATCGCGTTGCCAGAGCTGGTGGCGATAAACTGCTTACCCTCCACCTCGTAAGTCACGATGCCTCCCCCAACAGGGGCGCCAGTAGGAATACTATTGAGCACCTCCCCAGAGTTTGCATTGAGTATCAGCAAATTCCCGCTTAGCTCACCCGTCATCACCAATCCACCAGCGGTAGTGGTTACGCCGGCCACCATAGGTCTAAGTGAATGGTAGCGCCAACTTACCTCTCCGCTCTCAACATCTATGGCCGTTAACCAACCAGTCTGCTCATCGGCGGGGCGCACCCGGCCGCCCATATACATCCGCCCTGGCGTGAAGCTTATTTCTTCGCTGGCGGTAAACTGCGCGCAATAATCAATAGACGGAGTGATAAGCAGCTTCTGGGCAGGGTAATAAGAGGGACCGCTCCACAATACGCCGCCGTATACCCCGGGGCAGGCGAAAACCCCCTCTTGGGTTACCGGCACTTCGGCATTCAAAATAGTGGTGACTGGGGTTTCGTAGAGAATAGCGTGGGAGTTTTTATCGAGGGTGCGCAGAATGCCGTCTTTACCAACGGTCGCAATCATGTCTCGAGACACATTATTGATGCCTGCTTTCAACACCGGGCTCACTTGTGTGAGATCCCAGTCGTGATCGTCGTTAGGCACTATAGATTTGTGCCATTTCAACTCGCCGCTACGCACATCCAACGCCACGATGTTATTGCTATATAAGTTTTCACCCGGCCGCAGATAGGCAGGTAAATCGGGCGCAGGATTCGTTACTGCGGCGTAGACCTCGCCTAGCGCCAAATCCATGCTCAATGGCGTCCATACAGCGCCACCCCCCAGCAGAATATTATTCGGGTTGCCCCAGGTCGCCCCGCCACCGGCTGCAGCCTCTGGAACTGTCATAAACTTCCAGATCAAGCCCCCATCACGCAAGGAGAACGCCGCAAGCCATCCGGAAATAGCATTCTCACTGCCCGCTGGCCCAATCAGTACCGTGTCTTCAAAGATCATCGGTGGCATAGAAAAGGTTTCACCCAACCAAGGGTCCGCCACTTGCCTTGCCCACAACAGATTGCCATTCGCCGAATCCAGGGCCAGCAAATAACCATCGGGAGAGCCACGTACCACATAGCCATCCTTAATCGCCACGCCACGATTATTGCCCCACACCATGCGATCTCTTGGCGCCCAATCGTAGGACCAAATTACCTCGCAGTTCGCCGCATCAATTGCTGCAGTATGGGTTGAGTTGGTGACATACATGGTGCCCTGATAAATAATCGGGCCGGTCTGCATGGTGGCGTTGGTGGGCAATTCATAGACGCAGACTTGCTGCAGCTCATCCGCATTACTGATGTTGATTTCATCTAAGGCCGAGTAGCGCGTGCCTTGATAATTTTGATTGTGATACAGCCAATCCTTAGAGTTATCCGCCGCTGCCATCAACTCATCGAAGCTTGGCCCGCTCCCAGTTGGTACAAGGCCATTTACTCCTTCGATAAAATTCGCGGCGATATCCAACACCTCGTCGCCACGCGCAAAGGGAATGGCACTCAAATAAGGATAATCGTTTCTAAGCGCCTCGCTGCCCGGCAACACATTATTGCGGCCCAGCACATAGGCCAGCAGGTCGAGATACTCACTCTCTTGCAAGTCTCCACCCTGCCTCGGTGGCATGGTGGTGCTAATGCGATCGTACAAGCCCGCCACGTTCGCCCCCATCAGCGCCCAAGTCTTTCTGAACGTCGGGCCTATTAATGCCGGTGCCGCCGCGCTCTCTAATTCAGCACCATGACACTGCGCGCATTGCAGACTATACAATGCCTCGCCACGCTCGAATTGTTCGTCAGTATAAGTACCGGACGCAGGCGTGTCGGCGCCAAATGCCGACAGTGAAAAAACGAGTAGTAATAGACTTGAGGCTGTTTTTGACGTTGCAACTACGTGGCTTGTGACGTTCATAATTGGCCTTATTGTTTTTATATGATTGGTAGGCTATCACTCGCTAAATTCAAACCTTGCGTCTTAAGCATCTCCGCAACAAAGCGAAGCATTTGAGGAATTTGTTCTTCAATACTTTTCCCTGTATTGCACGACCGCTTTTATCTAAGATAATCACTCCCGACAGACAGTATGTATCACCAGTCTGAAGCATTTGCAATTAAGGCCCTTTAGGCGCAAGTCTACCTAACTACCCTAACTAAATTTCTGAGCTATTTAGACACATCAACCAGACATGGCGAACTCTTCCATCTTTGTCGACACGAAGGCTCTCCACGTCGATACTATCGACAGACACTATTCCATCGGTGCGCCAACATACTGCTATCAATCCACTAAAAACAAAGAGGGTTACCCCATGTCATCAAAAGAGAAACGCACGGTGCCGGTTGAGGCGATAGAACTCTATAACCAATACGTGCACGGGGAGATCAATCGCCGCACGTTCCTGAACAGGGCTAAGCAGTTTGTCGTGGCTGGCCTCACCGCCACTACCCTCGTGGAGGCCCTGATGCCCAACTACGCGCTGGGGCAGCAAATCGCCAAAGATGACGAGCGAATCAGTGCCAGCTACGTCACCCTGCCCTCACCGCAGGGGCATGGGTATATTAGGGGCTATCTGGTGCGCCCTTTCAGTGCCGACTCTCGCTCGGCAGAGCCAAGCAAGCTGCCTGGCATCGTCGTCGTGCACGAGAATCGCGGGCTAAACCCCCATACAGAAGACGTGGCGCGCCGACTAGCATTGGCCAACTTCATGGCGTTTGCCCCAGACGTGCTCACCTCGGTTGGCGGCTATCCGGGCGACGATTATCAGGGCGGACAACTGTTTAGTTCACTCGACGCGGACAAACGCTTCGAAGACATCGTGGCCAGCGCGCTGTGGTTGAAGGGCCGCGACGACTGCAACGGCAAGATTGGCATCACCGGTTTCTGTTACGGCGGCGGCGTATCGAATCAATTGGCTGTACGCCTAGGTGAAGATCTTGCTGCGGCAGTGCCATTCTACGGCGGCGCGGCACCCGTGGCAGATGTCCCCAAAATCAAGGCCGCCATACTCGTGCAACACGGGGAACTGGATACCCGACTGGTTGAGGCATGGCCTGCCTATGAGGCAGCACTGACGGCCGCGGGGGTTACCCACGAAGGGCTCATCCACCCCGGCGCCGTGCATGGTTTTTTCAACGATGCCACGCCGGAACGCTACAACGAAGCGGCTGCGGAGTTGGCGTGGACGCGCATGGTGGATTGGTTCAATACCTACACACGCTAAAACTTCCTCAAGTACTCTGTCTGTGCAAACCAGAGTACTTGAGGTCTTTTAGGCGCAATGAGCTAGGTGATTAATTCCATGCACTCGCTGGTTGGCTTGGGTCCGATCGCAAAAACCGAATTAAGTCTGCATGAAACTGATCCGGTATTTCAATTTGCGGCGCGTGCCCTACATTCGGGTAGAGAATAATGGCCGAATTTTGCAGCTCATTCGCCACATTTCTGGCAAGGGTTGGGAAATCCGCAACGAGACCATCCTCCTCACCCCCTATCACTAATGCTTTGGTCGCAATGTGCTGCCAGTCATACACAACAGGGTCGTTGTACAACATTCCGCCTTGTAATCTACGTACCATCGCCAGCGTTGGCCATTCACCGCTGAGAGTTTGTCCGTATTGTCGACGAACGAATTCCAGATGCTCGGGCGGCCATGCTAGGGGAAAGTAATTTTGGTGGCCACGTAAGATCGACTGATACGTAGAGACTTCAAGCTCGTCTGCATAAGGATCGCTCCATGGCCGGCCTTGGCGCTGATCGGTTAGCCCTATCTGGTTCACCATTACCACATGGGTAACCATTTGCGGATAGAGCATGGCGAATCGTGTGACGACCATGCCCCCCATGGAATGACCGACAATCGCCACCTCATCGATGCCGAGTTCATCGAGTAGCGACTTCATATTGGCAGCGACGAAGTTGAAGGTGTAGGGAATGATGGGTTTTGAAGACTTGCCGTAGCCGATTCGATCGACTGCGAGCACTCGGAAACCGTCTGCGGCCAGTGCGTTGATGGTGTCCGTGTAGGCCTCAGAATAAAAATTCATCCCGTGCTGGATAAACACCGTTTGCCCATTGGCCCGACCGGAGGGAGGCACGTCCATATACGCCATGCGCATCGGCGTATCAAAGCGTTCCAGCTCTAAAAAATGCACAGGATAGGGGTAGGGTATCTCCTCGAAGTTAGCAGACACAGAGCCCCAGTGCGCTGGCGCCTCTGCAGGCGGGGTTGCTGGCCACTCTTGTGCCTGCGCGGGAAATCCTGACGCTAGAATCGCGACGCAAGAGATCATCCCTAAAACGGTCTTCTTCATTGACATAATAAGCTTCCTGGTTTTTTGGGTTTCATGGTTATTCAACTTATGATCAAGGCCGAACGTTTCGATCCAAAGCCTGAATGGTGCATTTTGCTCAAAGAACCGCTTAACCGATCAACTTTCCCGGCCTGCGACTCTTATTACCCACAGTTGAGACCCTGAATCCAACTAAAATCACCCACTTTAGGGAAAAAATATTTCTCGAGCTTAAAGATAAACGCGCACGCAAAGTGCTCAGAAATCTCTGCCCCCTTAACATCAAGGCTCATAGCGCTGATTAGTTAAAACCGGAACACTAGGCCGCACAATGGCAATAAACCCATATCCATGATTGCGATGGCAAACATTACAAGATTCCGACAACGCATCATAGGCCCGCACAAATCCCGCACTGTCCTGCGCCGCAACCGCCGCCTCAAGATCCTGCATAGGCTTAGCAGTCAGCCCATCCAACATCTCCACAATAGACTCGCCCTTATAGCGCGGGCGCAGTACCTTCATGTCCGCAATACCCTCTTTAATCGCGTCCACAGAGTAAGCCGCCAACGGCCAGTTCAACAGATCGCCCGCAAACCACAACTTGTTATGCTGCACCTGCAGGCCTTCCATCAAATCCCCTAAGCCCGGAATATACCGGTCAGGGTCCTTGGGTGGCGGCTGCGCCTTAACCACCTGGCCAAAACCGAACAATAAAACCGCCAACACCGCCGCACCAATCTTAAGATTCTGTTTAAACATAAGCCTCAATCTCTTACAAACTCATTCCCAACACCAAATAGATCACCACACACACACCGCCCACCAAAAGCGCATAGGGCATCTGTGTCTTTATATGGTCTATATGATCCGAAGCCGCCCCAGTCGACGCCAAGATAGAGGTATCCGACAGCGGCGAACAATGATCCCCAAACACCCCACCACCGGCCACGGCCGCTAGCGTCGCATACACCACCGGCGCCAACTCCCCACCGGAGAAACTAAACGCCAAGGGCACGCTTATCGGTATCATGATCGCGTAGGTGCCCCAAGATGTTCCCGTCGAGAACGCGATGATGCCCGTGATCACAAACACCAGCATCGGCAGCAGACCCGGAGTTAGCCAAGACTCGGAGATCGACACGATATAGTCCGCCGTGTTCAAGGCCGCCGACAAGTCATTCAGCGCATAGGCAAAGGCTAGGATGATCACCGCAGGCATGATGCCCTTGATGCCCGACATTGCCGTAGAAGTGATCTCGTTCAGCGGCACGCCCTGGATGCGCATGATGATGCCAAGAGCGAACACCGCCAACATGAACGCCTCCATCGGTTTCGCCGCGCCGGTCACGAACACCGCACCTAGCGCAAAGCCGATCACCAACAACACCGGGAACACGAAATTCCAGAACAGGCTAGTGCGGATGCCCTCGAAAGGTTCGATGGCCGTCAGCTCCTCCGCCATCAATGGCTGGCCCCCGTCGCGCACCAGCTTGCCTTCGTTCATCGCCCGCTCTTCCGCCCTCTTCATCGGCCCGAAGTCCGGCAACAGTCCAGAGGCAATCAGCCCCACCATCGCCACAGCCAATATAGGGTAAATATTGTAGGGAATGGCCACGATGAATACCCAGATCGCATCGTTGGCATTCTCGATCGGCCCCATTCCAATTGTTAGACCCGCCACAAACACTGCCCACCCAGTGAAGGGCACCAAGATGCTCACGGGTGCCGAGGTCGAGTCGCAGATATAGGCCAGTTTCTCGCGGGAGATCTTGAAGCGATCAGACAGGGACCGCATGGTAGAGCCCACAAACAAGGGGCTGAAGTAGTCGCTAAAATACACGAACATGCCCATGAACCACGAGATCAGCTGCACGCGTTTGCGCGTCATGCGGCGCTGTGCAATATAGGCAGAGAAGTTGAGGATAGCGCCGGTGCGCTGGAAGAAGGCGATGAGGATGCCGATGAAGAATTCGAGGAGCAGGATCCACGAGAAGCCCTCGTTGCCCAGCGCCCCCACCAGCAGATTGGGAAAGCCCATCAATCCCTCGCCCGCCACCAGCACCCCCACTATGCAGGCCGCGGCCAGGGAGAAAACGGTGTTGCGCGTGACGAAGGCCAGCACGATGGCGATGCTCGCCGGCAGAAGGGACAGAGGTCCCATATAGTCTGTTACTTCCATTGTCCCGTCCCGTTTTTGTTTTTATAAGTGAGCGGTCACCATCATTACAGTTCTTGCCTACCCTGCCAACTCTCCAACTGCGAGACTGCATGGAAGCCAATACCCCGAAAAGGCTCCGGCGGCATCCAAGAGGCCGAACCAAACAGCGAGGCGATATCCGGCGCTTCGTGCCCTAGTGCTAACTCCGCAAGAAGCCCGCCTAGTAATGTGCCCTTCACCGTGCCACCGCCGTTGCAGCCAGAGGACGCGAACAGCCCCGGCTCTATCTCGCCCCACACCGGCGCGCCGTTATGAGTAATGCCCACGGCGCCGCCCCACATGTGTTCGAAGCCCGTGCCCGCCAGCTGCGGAAAGCGCCGCCAGAGCCGGTCTTGCAATGCAAGGTTCAGCTTGTCGCCGCCACGCTCTCGCCCGTAATCGTGTAGCGAGCGCACCAACAAGCGGCCATCCGCTGTGCGGCGCAAGGTACTGCCCAGACGATGGGTCGGCAGTATCCCCCAATTGTGATTGCTGCCCAGGCTATCCAACACTTTATCACTCAGCCGCGCAGTCAAACCCGCATAGGTATACACCGTGGCAAGGCGCGAGCGCGCCACCCCAAGATTGCGAGTGAAGGCATTATTGGCCAGCACCAAGTGCGGGCTGTGCAGCCCCCCATTGGGAGTACGCACCTGCCACTTGCCCGCCGCCCGCTTGATGCTAAGCGCCGGCGTGTTCTCATACAGCTGCACGCTGCCGGGCAGGTGCGAGACCAGCGCCCGCATCACCTCTGCCGGCTGGGCCAGATAACAGTGTGGCGAGTACAGGCCAGCCGAATAGAATTCCGTGCCCAGCTCGAGTTTCAGCTCCGCCCTGTCTAGCTGCCGGAAGGGCAGGTCCGCCCCCTCGAGAAAGGCCTTGTAGTTGTGTAGCGACTTTAAGCCCACCGGCCCAACCGCCGCACGATAGGTGCCCGCCCGCTCAAGGTCTACAGGATGTCCATAGGCCTTCACATCCGCCGCGATGGACTGCATCGCCTCTTGTATCATCCTATTGCACTCGTGCATGCGCGAGATATTGGCCGGGTCCGCATCCTCGGCCAGCGCGACCTCTAACAAGAAGCCCGAGTTGCGGCCTGGGTTGCCCTCGCCGATCTCGCTCGCATCGATCACCACCACCCGCGCATCCGGGGCTAACTCCTGCCAGCGCCTGGCACAGGCCAGCCCGGTCCAACCCGCGCCGATGATGATCACGTCCGCCGGATGCTCTCCCTGCAGGCTCGGCATAGGCTCGCGCACTGGCAGTAGTGCATTCCAGCCACAGGCTAGTTGATAGTCCGGATAGGGTTTGCTCATTACAGTTGGTCTCTGGCTGGTCTTTCTAAAACCTTAGGGTGTGCGTAAATGTACTCGCTCTGCGCGCCCCTGTAAGCCCCTAAAATTAGAAGCGATCGATCCGGTAAGGCCCTAGGTCGAGTGGCAGCGGCTTAGCATCCGCCAGCAGCGCCAGAAGCGCCCCGGTCACCGCCCCTTGGGTTAGCCCCAGATGGCCATGACCGAAGCCGAAGTAGACATTGGCATAGTGCGGCGAGGCCGAGATCACCGGCACCGTGTCCGGCATGCTGGGGCGATAGCCCATCCAAGGCTTGCCCTGCTCCGTGTTCAGGCCCGGAAACAAGTCCCGCGCCTGCTCCCCCAGCACCTGAGCCCGCCGCTGCGAGGGTGGCGCCTTCAGGCCCGCAAACTCCACCGTGCCCGCCAGCCGCAAGCCATCCTGCATAGACGTGGCCGCGAAGGCCCGGCCGCCAAACAGCAATGGCCGCACAAGCGTCACACCAGGCGCGGCGCAGTGCAGGTGATAGCCCCTCTCCGTATCCAGCGGCACCGCGCTGCCCAACTGCTTACTCAATGCGCCCGAGTAGGCGCCAGCAGTGACGAAGACCTCCCTGCATGGCAACTCAGTAGCGCTGCGCACCGCGCGCACACGCCCGCCCTCGCTAACAAAACCCGTAACTTCCTCCTGCCTAAACTCTCCGCCCTGTGCAATGAACAAGGCAAACAACTTCTGCGACAAGGCCAGCGGCGAAAGTGTGTGAGCCGCAGAGCGAATCAACACCCCGCCGGCCAGCCCCTTGCGCAAGGCAGGCTCCTGCTGCGCCAATGCCGCGCTGTCGAGCAACTCATAGTCCACGCCGCGGCGCTCGTAATAGGCGCAGTCTAATTTGGCCCTCGCAAACTGCGCCGGGGTCTCATGCACATAGATCACGCCGCTCTGGCGCAGCAGGTCTTGAGCCCCCGCCTTGTCTACAAGCGGTTGCAGATACTCCAGCGCCCGGGATGCCAGTGCGTGAATAGCCACAGAGGACGCATCTGCGCGGCGGGTGCTGCTACTAGCGAGGAAGCGGATGAACCAGGGCAGTAGGCGAGGCATATAGGCGGGGCGCACGCTGATGGGCGCTAAGCGCTGCAACAGCATGTGGGGGATATCTTTCCAGATACCGGGCATGGCCTCGGGATGCACCGAGCCGGTGGAGATGATGCCCGCGTTGCCGAAGCTTGTGCCCTCACCCGGCGGCAGGCGATCGAGCAAGGTCACCGCCCGCCCCGACTCTTGCAGGTATAGGGCAGTACAAAGACCGACAATGCCGGCGCCGATGACTATGCTTGGGGGGTTCTCGTTCATGGGCCTATGGTAGCGCGGAAATGCCCATGGACACAGTGGCTAGAGAACCATAAAAAAAGCCCTAGCGGCGCAAACCGGTAGGGCTTCTTTTGACACGGTGCAACTGCGCTATTAGCAATTATCGCCCGTCACGTCTTCACACGCATCTTCGATAGCATTGCCAACATCCGTGGCTGCATTATCAATATCTCTTCCCATCTCCTCGGCAGGACCCTCATCGCAAGCAGTCAAGCCTAGTGTGCCGACCAACATCAAAAACGCTAAAATTTTCATAGTGACCTTTTATTCAAAATAGTGAGTGAATCAAGGGCTATAAGCAATGCCTAAAGCCCTTAATAGAACATGGTGATTTGTGTCGCCTTACTTCACGACTAAGCTGTTTCTAACAGAGACAACGCCCGCAACACCGCGTGCAACAACGGCTGCTCTAGGTACGTCTGAACGGTCGCTTACGAAGCCGCTAAGCTGTACAACGCCCTTGAATGTCTCGACGTTGATTTCACTCGCGCTTAACTCATCGTCTTGGAAGATCGCCGCTTTAACTTTGGTAGTAATGACCGTGTCATCGATCATCTCGCCAGTGCTTGACTCTGTGGCGCTAGAAGCACAACCAATCACTAATAGCATCGATACGGTTAGTAAAAATGTCGAACAGATTTTTAGATATTTCATAGTAGATCTCCTTGGTTAAAGAATGCCCGTCCATCGGGACTTTGTACTACACACTAAGTGCCGCAAGATTCAGGTAATGTCACTTTACAAGAGCATGCGCGTTGAGTTCTGTGCGCCAATGCACACAAGGAGGCAACAATGTGCCCGCATCGATCAGAGGCAGTGCAGGAGCAATAGCAATGCTAACACTCCGCCGGATAACTTAGTCGGAAGCGCAGGACACGCAGTGCACGGTTTCGGGCAGCGCCTCCAGGCGCTCAGGGTTGATAGCCTTTCCGCATTCGGCGCAGTTTCCGTAGGTGCCATCGCTAATTCTCGCCAATGCCGCGCGAATATGCTGAATACTCACTTGGGCTTCCTGCCCAATCCCTTCAAGAACCTCGTCGTTCTCACGTTCTACGGCTTGCTCAGAGAAGTCTGCGGAATGACTCTTACTCATGTCTTTTGTTACATGGTTTACTCTCTCCTCTATCTGCGCCAATTTCTCGCGCAGCTTCGACTCTTCTTTCTTAAAACTCATAGCACCTCCCTATTTCGTGCGAAGATCAAGCAACTAGCATCTTGTAGAGCTCATCCTTTAAATGAACGCGGCGTTTTTTAGCCTCTTCTTCCGTGTGCGTCGCAACGGCCGTTGTCTCTGTCTCCATTTTTTCAATACTATTTGTCAGCTTATGATACTCGTCAAATAGTTTGCGAAAATGCTCGTTGCCCACTTTCAATTCATGGATGCGATCGCGAAGCGCTGGAAACTCGTGTACTAGGTCATGGTGTTCAATCGTCATTGCATACTCCTTCGTTGGTTTAATCTCTACCTACACGTTAACACCTTCAACTGCGGGTTCGTTATGATCTATGTCATGGTATTGCTCAATAGCAGTTAGGAGATTGGCTTGCCCATACACAAGGACTAAAAAAGACCCTGCACGATTACTTTAAGAAACCGTGCAGGGCTAAGAAGCCTCCAGTTTGAGGACATGCGACGCCTTGTGGAAAGGGAATTAACACTAAGGCGCACGGAGGCAAAACAATCAAGCGCTTGTCACTTTCTCTGCGTTACAGTCCTTAAGGCTCCTCTCAACCGTATTCTTGTTGTCCTTAGTGTGTTCCACACCTACTAAGACGGAGCCTTTGTCTAACGCATCTTCACAATACTTTACCTCGTGCTCTGGCACTGCAGCACCGATCAGGCCGCCGATGATGCCACCACCGGCTGCACCAGCACCGGCGCCAGCGAGGGCTGCTACGGCAGGGCCGGAAACAAGCAATGACGCGCCGCCTGTGGCTACCGCACCAACGGCCGTTAAGCCCGCAACCGCCGCTGTCACTGCAGCACCGGTTGTAGCGCCTAGGGCGACACCCTCAGGCAGCTTGGAATGAGAGTCGAGCGTGAAACTATCTTTGTTGACGCCATCACTGGCCACCAGATTGATACTGCTAGCCGGAACGCCGCGCATCTCCATTGTGTGAATGGCTGCCGCTGCGTCACCAGGGGTTTTGAAAATACCGACTGTTAAATTACTCATCTGTTACTCCTTTCTTATCCATAAGAATGTGTGTCTTGCAGATAAGAACACACAAGATGCATGCCAGAAACGATGGTCACGTTCCATAATCTACGCTTCTCGCCTCCTCTGGCCTTACTAAGAGCGCGCTATATTATGGCCCTCAGCTGAATCAGCTCATCGCAACTTTCTTCTAACTTCTTCATCGTTCGGTTGAGGCAATCCCATAACACTCTGCAAAACTGCCGAGTTCGCCGCCGAGTACCGGCCACTTTTACAAGGCGAATGTAATACTTACTTAAAACGATACCCCAAACCCGTCACCTGCCATCGAGCGCGGCATACATCACAAAATTGAGTTCGCGCCGTGCGTTAGACTGACGCGTCAATCGCTCTCGTGTATAGTCACCAACTCTCCACAACCAACAAACAATAAACTTGGTCAACTTTCTTCATGACGACTGCCGAGCTCTCGCCTTTCCAGACTTTTACCTCTTCCGTTGAACGCTTTCTATCCCGCTATTTTTGGGTTCTGCCCTGCGCCGGGTTTGGCTTGGGCTGGGCGAGCTTCCTCCTGGTGCAACGCGGCGAAGGCCTTGCCAGGGGCATAGCCCTATTGGCGCTGCTTGGCTGGCTGTGGATACTCGCCGAGCCCTTCATCATGAATCGCCTGCTCGCACGCGAGCATCCCAAGCTGAGCAGGAACATCTCCAATTTCTTCAGCCAATCCATCCAGCAGGAGATCTACTTCTTCTCTTTGCCCTTCCTGTTTGCCGCGACGCAGCCCGAAGACTTCGGGCAGCTGTTGTTTACTGGAATTTTTGTGCTCGCAGCTTTAGTCAGTACCGTGGACCCTTGGTACAACCGCTACATCTCCACGCATCGCATTGTCGCCCTCGCCTTCCATGCGCTGTGCTGCTTCGTCTCGGCCCTAGTCATACTACCGGTGGTAGTCAAGCTGCCCACAGGCCGCACCCTAGTGTTCGCATTGGGCTTTCTAGTCGTATGGTTGTTGTTAGTGATACCCGGCCTATTGTTCCGCCTTGATACTTGGAAGCATCGCTTGCTGGCACTTGCCGGCCTGTGTGCCATTCCACTACTCATTTGGACGTTCAGGGCCAGCATCCCCGCCGCGGGACTATCAGCGAACAACGCCACGATCAGCTCGGGAGTGGTCGATCACGAGCCCATCGACTCCATTAGTCGCATCGACGCCGCGCAACTATCCCAAGGGGTATATGCCTTTGTAGCGGTGAAGGCGCCATGGGGCCTAGAGCAGGAAATCGGTTTCAAGTGGCAACATGGTGACTATTCCGAAACCATCACGGCCGTCATCAACGGCGGGCGCGAAGACGGTTACCGCACCTATTCGATGAAGAGTAATTTCCCCGAGCCTGCGGGCGGCAACTGGACCGTCGACGTCCTCACAGCGCAGGGGCAATTACTAAGGCGCCTTGAGTTCGTCGTTAGCGGGCAGGAGACAGTCTCGCCCCTAGAAGCTGATACTGTAATTTCACAAGAGCCAACGCTGGAGCCACAAACAGCCCCAGAGTTGCCAAGCGAAATAGAGCTTATTGTGGAGCCTGAGCAAGAAGTGAAACTCGATCCAAGCAGTGCGGCACAATAACCCCACTGCTCGATCTATTGCTTGCTACTGACCTGGCCCCAGAATGACCTCTAGCACTAGTTCAGTGACGTCTGCTAGCAACAAGATATCTTCGTCGATCATGCCATAGTGTTCACCCGCTGGCGGTTTTCCTAGCAGCCTCAGCACTTCTTGAGGAACTGATTGATAGGGAGTATTTGCCTGCAGAGCATGGCCCAACTGCCACTTCTTCGCCTGCCCTGGCGGCAAACAGCCATTGCCTTTTTTCGCCAACCCTGGCGGGCACCCCTTAGGCCCCTGCTTAGTCTTGTAATAACTGCCAACTAGTTCCCTGCGCTCATCATCGAAATGGCTTGGGCCACTCTTATTGAGGGAACTATTGTGCTTGTGTTTATCTTGGTCTTTTTCGGCAGCATTTCCGGCACTGGCCGCTAGTGCCACACCAGAGCCCGTCGCTACACAGATTGCCAATGCGAAGATCGATTTACTAAAGATCGATTTAAAAGTCATTTGAATTTCCTTGTTCAATTAGATAATTAGAATCGATGCTGACGCCATCATTTCCGATGCCAGCATCGAGCCTCACTAAGGTTTAATTCACCGACATTACAGGCGCGATGATGACCTCTACACGGCGGTTCTGTTGACGCCCTGTGGCCGTAGCATTGTTGGAGATTGGCGAACCTTCCCCCAGCCCCATAGCGCTTAGACGAGTAGCGGCAACGCCTTCGCGTACGAGATAACTCTTTACGGAATCGGCCCGACTCTGTGAGAGACTCATGTTTGAGCTCTCTGCACCAACGCTATCGGTATGCCCTTCTATCGTCACTGTGCGGTCCTCATACTCATTAAGGAACACCGCTAATCTGGAAAGATTACTATTGTTAGCCCCTACTATGCGTGACTCGCCGGTGGCAAACAACACATCGCCAAGGGTGACCACGAGACCGCGGTCTGTATTGCGCGCATTAAGCTCAGAAATCAAACGGGCCAATTGCTCGGTCTCCATCCTTGCCTCGTCCGCTTCACGCTGCGCGCTAGAAGCTTGGACGCGCGCTACCGCCGCTACGCCTTGGGCACGTGCTGCATCGTTGCGGGCCACCGCAGCATCATTGCGCGCTGCACTAGCTTGGTTCCTCGCTATGGCCGTGTCGTTCTGTGCGCTCCTAGTCTGCTGACGCGCGAGCTCTGCCTCTTGCGTACGCGCATCCAGGCGCGCCTGCTCACTGTCCTTGTTTAGCTCTTCACGCTGCTTCTCAAAATAACGGCTTTGCGCCCATAGTCTTGCAGTCTCAACCTTACGCTCGGCGATCAGAACAAGATGATTGCTAAGCTCTTGGTCACGCTCCGGCTGCTCCGCCGCAACGACAGCCAACTCCGCCGCCTGAATTTCAACAGGAGCGAGGCCGGTAAGCTGAGAATCACCCTTAAGTTGGGTCAAATTCTGCCGTGCGACAACTGCCCCCTCCGGGATTGTCGCAGAAGTAGCGCAAGCAGCTAGTAACAAAGTAGCAGTCGCAAGCACGCCTAATTTCTTCATACTATTCATTGTGATATTCACTGGCTAGCTCCCGAAGTACGTTGTAGTTCCATTTTTAAGGTGTCGATACTCTTCTGCATTTCTTCATTCACTGCCTGGGCCTTCAACATCTGTGTGCGCGCAGAAGCTAGCTGTGCATTAGCTGCAGACTCAGTGGCGAGATACGTTGCCAGCACCATGTCTTCATTGCTTACTGCTACGCGTGCCGCATCAAGGTTCTTTCGTGCATCATTGAGCTCGGGCAAAGCATAGTCTGCTACCTGATCTTGTTCCGCACTAGCAATAGCAAGCTCTGCGGCCTGTAACTCCTTAGTTGGTGGCACGGGTGCCGAGGCGCAGGCGGCAAGACCGACAATAGCGATCAGCAAGACGAAGCCTTGCTGCAATCCTTTTATATGCTTGTTCATGAGAGCTTCCTAGGTGGGTACTTCGGTGGGCCACGAAAAGGCGACCATAATGCTGGCCTAATCGTGCATGGATTATTCTAATTCGTTTCAATTGACCGAGGGGTCAATATGAAGAAGAACAAGAGTACACTTCTTAAGAATGTAGTTCGGTACGCTGCCACACTTAAGGAAAAGCTAGCCTAAATACTTTTCTCATTATTTATTTTCCTTGTGTGCGCAAGCGAACAGTTTGCGTACGTAAGTCTTGCTATTGTTGCGTCATTCTCCTCACTCTTATGCATCTAGACCGTACACAAGTGACGACCTAGAACCCAAACAGTCTTTTTAGCCCGCGCTCTCGCAAGGACACGCGGGCTTTTTTATCAAGAACCCACCCACTCTGCCTGGAGTGGGTATTTTTACACTCGCAATGTAATTGTTACCCATTGCACTCCGATATTTTCTACAGGAACGCAAAAGAACCCCTAAGAACCAAGCATTCACACGACTGGCATAGAGTTTGCTATATCTATTTAGCTACACAATATTAGGCATTACTTAAGGAGAGGATAGGCACATGGAATACGGACTATTAGGATTTATCATTTTGGTTTTCGATATCTTCGCGATTCTGAAGATTGTTGAGAGCCGAGCAAGCACCTTGAAGAAACTCGTTTGGATTCTTGTCATCTTATTCTTGCCAGTCATCGGCTTGATCCTATGGTGGCTAGCTGGCCCGAAGTGACGAAAGACTTTTACGTGAACTCGCAGCCGCTCGGATAGAGCTAAACACAAGCCAAAGGGACTTATGTCGATATGAAACTCAGGGATCAAGCGATATTTTGGCTAGCCATTGCGGCTGCACTTTTTCTATTCGTATGGCTATTCAGCGATGTGCTACTGCCTTTTATCGTCGGTATCACAATCGCCTATCTACTCAACCCGCTCATGGTAAGCATGGGCAAACACAGTATCCCGCGCACGCCAGCGGCCTTACTTATTCTCGTTCTTTTCGGTGTGCTGATTACTGTATTAGCAATCCTGACCATTCCCCCACTCTACAAAGAAACCATGGACTTGGCGGAAACAGCCCCTCGCTATATCGACTCGCTCTGGGACCGCATGCAGCCCTATGTCGAGATCGTAGAGCGCAATGTCGACGAAGAGAATCTTGATGAAAATATACGTGACGCCATCAAAGACAACATCAGCGGCGCGCTTGGAGCAAGCTCCGCGCTGCTCGAGAGCATACTCAATGGTGGCATCGCATTAATTAGCTTCTTCACCTTCTTGGTAGTAACGCCCCTAGTCGCATTTTTCATGTTGATCGAGTGGCAGAACATTACACAGTGGGTCTATGGCCTTCTACCTCGGCATAACTATGACTCGACCAAAGAGCTGTGCGATAGAATCGACTATAAGATCGCCGGTTTTATACGCGGCCAGCTTCTGGTAGCGCTAATACTAGGGATTGTGTATGCCATCGCGCTCTCTGTCGCAGGTTTGCGCTATGGCTTTCTCATCGGTGTTGTGGCCGGCCTGCTCTCCATCATCCCCCTATTCGGCTCCATCGTCGGCTTGCTAGTGGGCGTAATAGTGGCGTGGTTGCAAACGGGGGAGTTTAGTTATGTGGCACTGATCGCCGTAATCTTCATGTTCGGCCAGTTCCTCGAAGGCAACTTCATCAGCCCCAAGGTGATCGGCGACAGCGTAGGGCTGCACCCACTGTGGATATTGTTTGCACTACTGGCAGGCGGTAGCCTGTTTGGAATAGTGGGCATGCTGCTAGCCGTGCCCGTGACAGCCGCAATAGGTGTGTTAGGCGCCGCTGCAATTGCTCAGTACAAGACTAGTCGCTATTACGAATAGTAAGAAGACAAGCGTGAGTAAAAGGGATTTGGAGAAGGCGCTGCTAGTCGTTGCCCTTGAGTTGAGTGAAAAGACTAACTAAGCCCAGAACCTGTGACAGAGGGAAGCGTCTTAGACTAAGGGCTTTACCACCATGCTTAACGGTGAGGCTAGCGGCACAGCCCGCGACAAAGCTTATCAGCAAGCCCTCGCCAGTACCCAAGCCACGCATCGTTTCCTGCTTCAACGCCGCTTGTTCCGCCTTGATAATGCACCAAGTCCTAGCGCGCTTGTTCTCAAGCTCAGCGAGATTGGCATGCTCTTTCTTCAATAGGAATTTGTGTAGCATTACATGCCTCCAGGCGCAGTGGGCAAGGGCGCGTCGCCCGCTTCTGTTTGCTCAGCATCAACACCGCTGAACACAGCAAGGCTTCTACTAAACCCAACTTCTTTAAACAAACCGCGAATAGTTCGAATGAGCACCACGATTGCGAGTATGTGCAGCACTAGAATCGCTAAGATGATGCCCCAGATTGGCGTAGCCAAGAGGAACAAGCCATAGGCCAGCAAGGCATTAATACCCAGCCATGTGACCACTACGACACTCATGAAGACGATGATGAACACTAGGGCAAGCCACAGGCTCTTGAGAGTTAACTCCCACTCGGCCCCCAGCATCTGTTTACTGGTATCCCATTGCTCGCGATAGCGCCCAAGAATGCGCGACACAGACGCGGAGAGAGCAGCTACTACACTGCTCCCCACATCATCGTCTGCTGCGCTATTTTGCTCTTCCTGCTCTTGGCCCATAGCTAAAATTACCGTCTGCCAAGCAAAGAGGTAATCAGCAAGCCTGCAGTAAACGCAATACCGGCGGCAGCTAGGGGATTCTCGACGATGTACTTGCGCGCCTGGTCTGCGGCGGTCATCATCTCCATTTCCAACGCAGCCTTCTTACCGGCGATATTGTCGCCAGAGTTTTCAACCGCTTCGCGAAGATGCTCTTCGGCTGCGCTGGCTTTTGCAGCGGCCTTGTCTATAGTCTCATGGGCAGCAGCTTGCGCTTTCTCTGTATAGGGGGCTTTCTTTGTTTCCGCTTCAGCTTTCTTTGCAGTTGGCATAGTAATTTCCTTATAAAAATTGGTGGATAAGAGTCGGCTTTCTGCCGCGCTCAAGATAGTGAGAGCAAGTGGTGTGCCAGCGCGGCAATAGAAAATGATTTTGGCTTTCTATTCAGTTAGTTAGTACCACATTCCCGCGAAAAACTCCACGCAAAACGCATTCGCCTGAGTTCTTTTTTTGTAGTTTTTGCAAACTATGGGTAAGAGTTACGCGAGATGCGTAGCGGCGTTGATACTAGGGGGGCAGAGGTAATCTTAGCTAAAATGCACCGCTGCTTACGGCAGCGACTAGCGGCTATGCTCTTCCTTGAGCGCAGCCACTGTTACTTGTAAAAACATGTCCCTGAGTCGTGAGTGCGCTGGATTAGCGCTGCAGCTTGCCGCCCGGTGCCGCGACAATAAGCTCCAAGATCCGCTGCGTTACTTCTGGCTCCAAGCCCTCTGTGTGTCCCTTGTCGATGCGGACTACGTCTGCCACTACCCGGGCGTCGTCACAGCTAGGGTACTGATAGATCTGCGCGGTGCCCGGCCGTGCCGCCATGCCCCACACGGGGTAGCCCGAGCGCCCACTGTCAGAAACCCAGCCTGCCTTGCTATCCACAACGGCAGTCGTTGTGCGCGCCTCACAGTGGTATTTTTCCGCCCAAGGACTGTCGCTCGGTAGCTCGACGATCTCGTGCTCACCAATGGCGAAGATGTGAGAAATATCGCAGCTTGGCAGCGTCTCCTGCGCACTGGATCGATCACGCGCTGGAGGTGGCGAGCCATCGGCGAGTGGTGGGCCGAAGCGCGGTACCACTGGGGCCTGGCCGATGCGGCCCCCGGAGAGGCTTAACATGCCGTCTACCTTGCTGCCGAAGAAATCGTTGCACACCAGCCGGCGCGAGGTCATGCCGCCCTGACTGTGCCCCGCTAACCAGAAGGACTTAATGCGCTGCGGCCCTACTGCAGCGATGACCTCGTTGGTCACGTTTTGCAGATAGGTATCGTCATTATCTGGCATCCACATGCGCACGCCGGGACCACTGCCCATAGAGGCAGAGCCATCCGCGGTGGGCGTGGCAATAACGAGGCGATATTTCTCTTTGTAGTCCATCGCAGGGAAGTAGTGACGCTGCCAATTACCGATAGAGCCTGCGCCGTGTAGATTCAGGATTAAGATCACCTGCTCGTCTGGCTGCAAGTCGCATGGATAATCGAGGAAAAACTGACGCCCGCTAACGGTTTCTGTGGCATTGCCACTGGCCGCTACTTTTGCCGCGCAGTCTCCAGCCTCACAGTGCATCGGCGGCGGCGATTCGCAGGCCACGCCAAGCAGGTCTGCGGCGAAGCTGGAATGTGCAGCTACGGTGAACACGAGAAACGTTAAGGATTTATTGAACAATGAATTTAAACCTGATTTTTGCATGAAGAGCCCCTCCCATTAAATGCAGCTAGCAAGCTAACCCATCTCTACGGGAGCTTAAACATATTTGAGACAAACAGAGTTGGAGTCGCGCTAACTTTAAAAGTATGGAAAGCCAACAGGAATTGAAACTGGTCGGAAATTAGGGTCGTACGCGCAAACTGCGCTCGAGAGAAAACTTGCAGCACCGATTTTTAGCTAGGGTGTTCTTAGGTATCTATTTAAACATTCTATCGTTCGAACAAGGATTATGTTCGAACGATAGAAGCCTAATCTTTGATTACATCATCCTGAATCTATTAGGAGATCGACAGCGTAGCGCCACCTATCATGGTGGTCAGCGTAGTAATACCACTCAACTGAATTAGTTGATCATCAGCATTTCCGATCGCTGTGCCAGCATAGTAGACATAGGTATTACCGCCATCGACAAACATCGCGACCGAGCCAGCAGCATCTAGTTGAAGATCCGCCTGTAACGCAATCACTTTCTTGGCATAGGTGTCATCTGATGCGTGGAAGCTGATCATGCCGCCCGCGGACGTGTTGACGTTAACACCGGCGACTAATGTTGTGATGTCGGCCGTCAACAACACTGAAGTGCCCGCACCGAAACTCAAGATATCAGCGCCTGCTTTGTTGAAGTCGGTGATAATATCCAATGAAGTGCCCAGCACCGAGCCATCTGTCCCGAACTCGAAGCGGTCTACCCCGCCACCGCCGGTCATGGTGTCTGCGCCAGTCCCCGCAGTGATCAGGTCATTCCCTAAGCCCGCAATAATAACGTCATCGCCGGCACCACTGACTATCGTAGCGCTCTGACCTGTCGCTCCCGTGGTGGTAATTTTGTCATTGCCACCAGCCGTAGTAATGGTCTGTGCACCAGATGCTGCGTTCGCCACGATAGTGACATTGCTGTTACTAGTACTCTTAATCGTCTGCGACCCTGCCGCTAGAATAGTGGCGTTCACGGTCACGAGATTGCCACCCGTCGTCGTTCCGATAACCTGATCACCAGCCCCGTTTATGGTGGCATTAACGCTTTGCAAGCCAACTCCATTAATCGTCTGCGCACCTGCACTAATTCCCGTGGCGTCGACGGTGCTCACACCAGAGCCCGTAAGAATTGTGTGGGCACCTGCACCAGTCGTGGTGGTCTTGATGGTCGCGGTGCCTGTGAATGTAGAAAGATTTATGTCTATCGCTCCCAACAAAGTTTGTGCAGTCAACTCGACGCCATTTGCTCCAAATGCAGTCTGGAAATTAGCGCCGGTGGTGATCACCTGAGCGCCATTACCTTGAGAGTTGAAAAAAACCTTTTCGAAATTGCTAATCCCTGCCCAGAGTCCATCTGGCGGAGTGCTAGCTTCGGCTCCCGTGGTGATATTCAGCGTATCGCCAGTACCAGCACCTGCGTCCAGAATATCGCCTGTATTGAACGTATACGGACCCGCACCATTGCCATATGTGCCAGAGAAAGTATCGTTGCCACCGGTGCCAAGGAAGTTATCGTTCGCGGTGGTTAAGGAGGTCAAAGCCCCTAGGTAGTCTACCGCCAAAGTAGGGTTGGCAAGAGTACTAACTGCCGAGTTACCGTACTTATCGAACAGTGTCACTGTTGCGACACCGCCAGCGGCAACTGCCGTTTGCAGCGCGGCATTGTTCGCGGTACTTAGGTTAAATGTCACGCTAGTATCGGTACTTAACACAGTGCTGTCGTTCGCGATAGTGACTGTGCCGATCTTCAACTCAGCCCTACCTCCGGTCGCCTGCCCCGCAATGATCGTGGCAACAGCCGTAAGATTCGTGTTGCTACTATTCAAAGTGTTCGTTACCACTGTGCCACCGACCGAAGTAAGTGCGACTCCTGTTGGCGCCTTGAGGGCCGCAGCCGATGCAGACGATGCGCTTGCTTGCGCGGATGCTTCGGCAGCGGCAGCACTGGCAGCATTCTGACTTGCGGTTGCTGGCAAGGGCACGCCTGGGACAATGCTACCTACACTGACACTATAAATTTCATTCGCAAGTGCATTGCCGGTAGAACTATTTGTAGCACTAACGAAACTACCGCTATTAGCGCCCGCGATAAGCGCGTTGGTGGCGACACCTTGGGCCACGTCTGCAGCCTGAGCCAGCTGGGTTATATTGCTAGACGAGGTGGCCGCAGCGTTACTAGCAGCGGTCACTTGTGCGATTTGTCCAATCTGCACTGAAGTTGTGGTCGCACCAGTCGCGGTGAAGGCTGCTTGTATGATCAGCCCTACGGTAGCGCTATCGGCAAGATTGATAGTACCGCCAGTGCTGTGCGAGGCATCTGTTACGGCCTTAGCGAGTGCGACAGTTACCGCAGCAGCGGCGCTCTGGAGCGTGGCACCCGGGCTTACGATGTCGGCAACATTGGCGGCATGAATGATAACTGTGCTGATCTGCTGCGAGGCAGCCTGTACCTTAAGCGCAGCGGATTTCTCTGCTGCAGTCGCAGAACCATTAGCGAGTACGGTCAATGGGTTGTAGGACATCAGGTTAATAGTCGCCGGCAGGCTAAAGGCGCTCTTTATCGCATTCGTCGCATCTAGCACTGTGCCAGCCTGGCCGCTATTGACCATGGACTGGATTAACGTGGTGAACGGGTTCACAACGGTAGCGCCTGCAGAGGAGCTTAACTGACCCTGGAAGGCATTGCCCGTCATGAGATCGTTACCACCATAGACAATGACATTCTTGGCTGTAACGGAATTAGGCAGAACGAATGTCCCGTTGCTAGCCGTGAGGCTTGTCCACTCACCAGGGGAGACCATCCCGTCGTTGTTAGTATCCGCGAACACAATCGACCCAGACAGGAAGTGATCTACTGTTCCGGTAATACCTGTAGCGCTAAGATTGGCAGAAAGTGCATTGAAACCGCTGTTGGCGTTGGCTAGGCTGGCGCTAGTACCGTCAATATTCTGCAGCATATTGCGCACCGCTGTGGTGACCGCAGCGCCGGTAAAATTGGCGGATTTATCGCTAGCGCTCAAAGTGTCTAGAAAACTTGATGCGGCTTCGGCACGGTTGTTCAACGTGCCACCATAGTTACCATCAAGTGTGCTTAGATAATCGAGCAGCTTGTACCCTGAATCGATACCTGCACCCGTCAAATCGCTAATGGTTTGCTGGGCCTCTGCGTTCGTGAGAGTCACTCCAAACCCGTTCTTCGCGATAGCTTGTATGGTACTTACCACACCCTGCGTCGCTACTAAGGAATTGATGTACTGATTCACAGCATTCGCTATGGAAACCGACCCACCGCTCGCAGACACCATGCTGTTGAATGAGGCCATTTCTGTAGAATTTGCAGCAGAACCTGTGCCTAGGATATAGAGTTTTTGTAAGTTTAAGTCTTGCTGTGCAGAAGTAACCGGCATATAAATTCTCTCTTTATTGAACATTGAGGTAAATTAATTAGGTCCGCCCGCGATACTTAATTATTGCTAGAGTATTGGGAGTAGAGGCTAGAATTTGGAGTATCCGCTTGCTCGCAACAGCTCACCGTCTGCTAGCGCACATAAGGAAAAGAGAGGATTTTTAGCTAGAGAAATAGACAAATCCTGATCGCAGGAAAGAAACGAGGCCAATCAAAAAATGAGCTTTTTTCTTTTAAATTCATGAGCTTGAACTTTATATCGGCTTTAGAAAAACCACAGGAAAAATATGTTCCCACAAAAAAAGGCCTAGGCTTCCATTTGAATGCCTAGACCTTTCTTATTTCTAAATTCCAACTATTTCCCTACTTAATGGTGTAGTGAGAAATTATGAAACTTTCTAGCTTTTGCAGCTTTTTAGTCTATGTCCTAAAAAAATATTCACGCTACTTTTTCGCCGCGTCGAAATTGCGCGCCTCGCCGGGCCGGCGATCGGAACCCATTGCTTCCATCCACAAGGGGTAGCTCAAAGGAAGCTGGCTCACTTCATTCAGTCTCGCCACTTCCTGCGCACTGAGTTCCACATCGACGGCGCCTAAGTTGTCATCGAGCTGTGACAGCTTGCGCGCGCCGATAATCACGCTCGTCACCGTCTTGTTCGCCAACACCCAAGCTAAGGACACTTGCGGCACACTCGCGCCCTTCTCCTTCGCTATCGATGTGAGCACATCGACGATGTCGTAGCCCTTCTCCTTGTCGATCGGAGGAAAGTCGAAGCTCTTGCGCCGCCCACTGCCTTCGCCATCGCGCGTAAACTTGCCGCTCAAAAACCCGCCGGCGAGCGGACTCCACACTAACAGGCCTAAGCCTTGATCTTGCAGTAGAGGAATCGTGTCGCGCTCAATCTCACGTCCCGCCAACGAATAGAAGGACTGCGTGCACTTGAAGCGCTCAAGATTCTGCGCACGAGAGGTGCCAAGTGCCTTCATAAGCTCCCACGCTGGTAAATTGGAACAACCGATATAGCGCACCTTGCCCTGCCTGACCAGATCATCGAGAGCCCGCAGGGTGTCTTCGATGTTCGTCAATACATCCGAGCGATGAATCTGATAGAGGTCGATGTAGTCCGTACCCAAGCGTTTTAGGCTAGCCTCCACTCCTTGCATGATATGCAGTCGCGACAAGCCCACGTCGTTCGCGCCCGGCCCCATGCGGCCACGCACCTTGGTAGCCAATACCACGTCCTGGCGTTTGCCCTTGAGCGCCTTGCCGGTCATCACCTCTGACTCGCCAGTGGAATAGACGTCGGCAGTATCGATAAAATTAATGCCGCCATCCAGAGCGCGCCCGACAATGCTGTCGACTTCCGGCTGCGCTAAGCCGCCAATGGTTTCCCACATCTGGCCCTTGCCACCAAAGGTCATGGTGCCAAGACATAGTTCGGAGACGAAAACGCCGGTGTCGGCCAATACTCGGTATTTCATTGTATGAACTCCTTATTTTTGAATTGATACATGCTAGAACGTGAAGGTCGCCGCGGCATAGGCGTAGAGCGTGTTCTCGTCTGCCAAGTTTTCGGTGTGAAGCCAGGCACCACCGGTTTCGATGCGCAGATTACCTGGTACAGCATCCCAGCGCACTCGCGCCTCTAGGTGCTGCCCGATATAGTTATCTGTTTTACCAGTGGCATCTTGACGACCGGTTCGACCGAGGCTGTCGCGGGACTCCGCAAGCCAAAAATGACGATAAGATATCATGACATCCACGCCGGTCTTGGGGTAGGTGACCACCCGAACACCCGGAGTACTAATGTTATGACGGTCGATCACGCCGTATATTCCCGTAGGACCGAACTCGAACGTCGTTACACCAAACAGGGAATCGAAACTCTCGCTATTGGTGTCGAAGGGATTCTTATCACCGCTTGCGTAACTGTATTCAAACATTACCCGGGTTCGCGAAAGTCCAGGCAAGCTGTAGCCAAACATCAAGTACTGGTAGAAAGCCTCATGATCTAAGTCGATGCGATCGAAAACGGACGTACTGCCACGGCGCGTTCCATTCTGGTAGGCAGACTCCACTTCAAAATCCGTACGCTCGACTGCAGGCGCACGTAGCAAACGGAAACCAACTGTATCGTGGTCACGATTGCGCGTGTTTACGCTGGCCGTGTCTTTCTCGCGCATGGAGTAGGCAAAAAAGTTTACGGTAATATCTTCACGTAACTCAGGAAGCGCTAGGTAGGCCGCATAGAACTGTTGGCCACTTCCAGATTTATCACTCTCGCGTTCGTTGTCGAGAATGTCTGCGCGGCTATTAGGGAGTCGGCGAACTGGCTGCGTAGCCATGAGCCGCAGATCGTAGCCAGACTCGCCACGATGCTGAAACTCCAAGCCATCAAATGCATTCGGTGCATTACCAAAACGGTGGCGCGCAACTAAGCGACGACTACCATAGTCTGCACTGAATCTGCCTATTTTGACGCTAGTATTTCGCGACGCGCCAAAGCGATAGCTAACATTGGCTTGCTGGATATCCAAGATATTTATGGTAGAGCTATCGAGAATGCTATCGACGTCGGCAAGCGCCTGGCGCACGTCGATGAATTCGAGTTGCGCCCCAAAGCCATCTTTCTCATACCGTGTGTTGAGAAAGGTTTGCAAGGTAAGAATCTCGTCATTCTTGCTAGTGCCTAAGCGCACATTATTACTGAGTGATTCAAAGCGTATGCGCTGAGAACCATTAATACTAAACCCATCGGGTAGATCCAAGACATCGGTCAATCGCCACGGGGCATCCGCCGCGAAGCTTGGAGTGACAATTCCCATCATTGAGGCGAGAATCGCAAGCTGAATGTTCCCTTTTAGCATTGTGTGCACTCCCTTGAGTTCTGTTCATGGCAAAAAAGCAAAGACTGGATTGTAACGGATCAAACTCTCATTTTGGCGACTAAAACAGACTCAAGATGTAATCCGACGATTCTTGGGGGCCAGTATTGCTAGGGTGGACCCTACGGCAAGGCAGACTAAACGGTGTAAACTTAGCAGCTTGCATACACATGAGAATGAACGCCTAATGCTAAAAGTACTTACGACTGGCCGCCTCGCCGCGAAGTTCTACGCGGCCGTTCAAGCAAACGAATTGCCCGTACAGCTCAGGTTGGTCGAACATCCGCAGCAAAGCGATTTCGACTGGGCAGACTGCCTAGCCTGCTTTCCTGTTTCAGCGGATTTTGCCCTGCACAGGATTCCGTGGATTCACAGCTTCGGCGCTGGTATCGACGGCTTTGTGCAGCGCAAAGACCTGCATCCACGGCTGCGCCTATCGCGCACCACCGGTGACCTCGGTGAGAAGATGGGGGAATTCTGCCTCTGCCATATGCTCAACTTCCTGCAGAACTACCATGCCGTAGCGCAGGATAATGTAGCGAGCAATTGGCAACAGAGGCCGGGCAAGAGCATTCGCGGCCAGACAGTTATGTTGCTCGGTACCGGCAAGATGGCCCAGGGCGTAGCGCAGACACTTCAGTCGCTGGGCGCAAACATCATTGGGGTCAACAACAGCGGCCACGCGGATAAGCCATACTTCCAGCATTGCGTGACGATGGCGGCAGTGCCCGCTCTCGCCGCTCAAGTGGGCTGCATCATCAACACCCTGCCCCTGCACGAGAACACGCGGCGGTTGATCGACCTGCCGTGGCTTAGCCATTTCAGAGAGGCGCTGCTGATCAATGTTGGCCGCGGGCCAACGCTCGTGACCGATGACCTGCAGCCGGCCTTCGCCAAGCGCTACCTCGACTATGCCGTACTAGATGTCTTCGACGTAGAGCCACTCCCGCAGGACTCATGGCTTTGGCAGCACCCGCAGGTATTCGTCTCGCCTCACCAAGCCGCCATCACGGATGTTCACGACGTGATGAAGAGCTTCACCCAGGCCCTGCATGCCTATGAGCTCAATCTCCAAAGCGAGGTCTTCGCAGATCTTAGCCGAGGATATTGAGCGCTTTCTAATACTGCCTATTGCGTAGCCAAATAACTTCACATATAGTGAAGGCAAATGACTACAGATCACCATGGGCTTTACTATGAAACTACGTCGCGACCCCTTCCAAGCTATAGCGGACCCAACACGCCGTGCGATTCTAATTCTGCTAGCCTCCCAGACCATGACCGCCGGCGCCATCGCCAGCAATTTCGACGTGGCACGCCCCACGATCTCTAAACACATCCAGATTCTCAGCGAATGCGAGTTGATTCAATCCACACGCCAAGGCCGAGAGATCATCTACGAGCTGCAGATCGAAAACCTAAATGAGATAGACCGCTGGATAGAGCAATGCAGAAGCAACTGGACAAACCGCTTCGAACAACTAGACACTTTACTTGCCACTTTGGAGGGCCAAGATAAATGAGCAATGCACTTAGATTTGACTTCATCGTCGACAAAGACACCCACAGCCTGCACATAAAAAGAGAGTTCGCGGCCAAGCGCCAAACCGTGTGGGACTGCTACACGAAACAGGAGTTGCTCGATCGCTGGTATGCTCCTAAGCCGCTGCGCACTGTCACCAAGAGCATGGACTTTCGCGAAGGCGGACACTGGGTGTTCGCCATGATCGAGCCGAGCGGGACAGAACATTGGAGCCGCACGGATTATCTGTCAATCAAACCTATCGACTCCTTCACAGGAATGGATGGCTTCTGTAACGACAAGGGAGAGCTGAACCTGCAACTGCCACGCTCAAAAATGGAAGTAAGGTTCAGCGATTTGAACGAGCACACGCTGATGGAGACAGTCGTCACATATGGCTCTGCCGAAGCATTGCAGACCGTCATCGCGATGGGCTTGGAAGGAGGACTAAAATCTACCCTCGAATGCTTGGACGAACTGCTATTGAAAATGTGATCTTGAGCATTGCCCTTGCGACCCATTTTGCACTGAAGCGTTTAAGCCCCAGCGCAAACGGGTCGCGCTAGGAGCGCTCAATCGATAGGCGCCATATATAAGGTGCCACCTCGCCTATATAATCTTAAAGCGAGAAACTATAGCCAACGGTAAGCAGATCTTCCTGCAAGTAGACATTGGCTTCGCCGCCCCCGAAAGGCATTGGGATAGAGCCCTGCCCCTGCACTGTCTCTTTGAACGCATGTGCATAACTAACGCTCCACTCGCCGCGCTCACTGGTCTTCCAGCTTGCCCCCAGAGTAAGGTGATCCCGTACGGTGCCTGGCGCCAGAATATTCAGGAAGGTTTCCGAACGAGGAATGGGCTGATCACTGCGGCTTACGCCAGCGCGGAGTGTTACGCTCTCGCTGAATTGATAAACAGCGCCCAACTTGAGAATGTCGATATCCTTCCAGCCGAAACCGCCACCATTAGCGCTACCCAAGGCGTTACCTTCGAGCAGATTCTGCAAAGGATTGCCCACGGAGTTTACGTCACTGTAGTTGATGCGCTGCAAGTCTAACGCCAAGGTCAGTGCAGGAGCTGCCTGCCAAGCTACACCGAGCAGGATGGTTTCAGGGATGTCGAAATCACCTTTCTCAGCAAACAGACCGCGGTAGTCACTGAACTCCTGCATATCGAGCTCAGATGACCAGCTGGCACCCAATTTTACTGTAGGGGTCACCTGTCCTATCCAACCTAACTTAAGTCCCCAGCCATTGGCAGAGTCCGATCCCTTATTGCTGACATAACCCGGCGCGGCCGAGAAGAAGGGATTATCGAAGGCCGTGACACCCTTCATCTCGAAGCGTTGGTAGGCATAGGTGACGGCTACACCAAACGCGTGGTCAGGGTGGGGCTTATAGGCGATAGAAGGGGTGATGAAAAGCTGCTCTAGGTTGACGCCTGCACTGCCGCTGGAACCAAAAGCTGCGAAGGGATTCACCCCATAGTCTGTGTTCATGCCGCCGTTGCCATAAATAGCGAGGCCGGCGGATAGTTGCTCGGAAAGCTGACGCACATAGCCGAGCTCCGGAATAAAGAAGTCTTCCGTGTCATTGCCGTCGTAACGGCCATTGGCCCCGGCGAAATTGCCACTGATCTGCGCTCCTCGTTCGGGGCGAAACCAACTGACTCCTAGGTCTAAACGAGAACCTAGAAGCGCTGTGCCTGCGGGGTTAAGCGCAGCGGCTAGGCCGTCTTGGGGTAATGCCGCACCAACACCAGCCACCGCTAGTGAGCGCACGCCAACACCGTGAGTGAAATAACCATTGGTGGCCGAAGCATCGACCGACAGCGTCAGCGCTGCAATCGCGGCAGCTAGAATTCTGGATTTCTTCATGTCTTGACTCTCCTCATAGTGGCAGACCTCGGTCGTTGCTGGAATCCGAGACCTAAAAATTCCGAGGCACGATACACTGTCACAGAAGAATCACAAAAGAATAATAGATGCTTTGCTTAGACAAATTAGTTATAAGAATCTGCGCTTACAATTCCTTCAACTTGGCCAGCCTATCAGGGAACTTCCTGGCTCGGATCACGCCAGGAGCGTTCAAACGGCAGGCGCCAGGCGTGGGGCGCCACCAACTGATGAATGGCGTTCGGCCCCCACGTGGCAGGGCTGTAGATGCGCACCGGTGGTGGCGACTCCAGCAGGGGTGTCGAGACCTCCCATAAACGCTCTATGCCCTCGGCGGTAGTGAACAGAGTACGGTCGCCGCGCATGGCGTCCAGAATCAAACGCTCATAGGCCTCCAATACCTCGCCCACCATGCCGGTATCGTCCATCGCGAATTGCAGGCTTAGCTTGTCTAGTTTCATGCCGGGGCCTGGGCGTTTACCATAGAACGACAGTGACATCTTTGACGCATCGGCCAAATCGAAGGTCAAATGATCGGGACCTTGCGCGCCAACGCCGGAGTCGGCGGGAAACATACTCTTAGGCGGTTCACGAAAGGCGATAGAGATGATGCGCTGTCCCTCTGCAAGGCATTTACCGGTGCGCAGATAGAAAGGCACCCCGGCCCAGCGCCAGTTATCGATAGAGCATTTGAGCGCGATGAAGGTCTCAGTATCAGACTCCGGTTCCACCCCCGGCAGGTCACGATAGCCAATGAACTGCCCACGCACCACGTCGCTGGGCTTGATCGGCTGCATGCTGCGGAACACCTTGTTCTTCTCCTCCCCTATCGATTTTGGGTCCAGCGAGGCGGGCGGCTCCATGGCCATGAAGGCAAGAATCTGAAACAGATGGGTGACTACCATGTCCCGGTAGGCGCCGGTCTGCTCATAGAAGTTGGCGCGACTCCCTAGCCCGATAGTTTCCGGTACGTCGATCTGCACGTGGTCGATGAAATTGCGATTCCAGATCGGCTCGAACAGGCCATTGGCGAAACGGAAGGCGAGGATATTCTGTGCAGGCTCCTTGCCTAGGAAGTGATCAATTCGGAACACCTGATCCTCTGCAAACACTTCATGCACCTTGGCGTTAAGCTCCACGGCGCTCGCCAGATCGGTTCCGAAGGGCTTCTCCATCACTACGCGGGAGCGCTCCACTAAGCCGGCTTCCCCCAGCATCTTTACTGCCGACAATGCCGCATTAGGCGGCACACTCAAGTAGTGCAGGCGCCGATTCTCCTCGCCTAATGACTCCTCGGCCTTCTCGACCGCAGTCTTCAACGCCGCAGGCCCAGCGCCGATGGGCAGGTAGTCCAAGCAGGCCGCGAAGCGTTCCCAGTCCGACTCCTTGATCTTGCGCGTGGCCAGCTCATCCAAGGCCTTGCGCACGAACACCTTAAAGTCGTCGGCGCTCATCTCGTCCAAAGATACGCCGATAATGCGGCACTTGGGGATGAAGCCCACGTTCGCCAGATGGAAGAGCCCAGGCAGGAGCTTACGCCGGGAAAGATCGCCGGTGGCCCCAACCAGCACCACTACTTGGGGAAATTTCGGGCCTACGCCTGGTGGAATCTTTGCCATGCTGTGCTCCTCGAGGAGTTTGAGTTAATCTCTTTTGCAAACATCTATCTATTCTGTGGCTTATCCATGCAAGTTAAACACCAAGCAAAGAATCACAGCTACAGCGACCACCGTGCGCCGCCCCACATCGCAAACTGTACCCCAAAGCAGTGCATCGCGCGCTAGATTAGCGCAGCCTATTAAAACGCAGCAGGATGAAACGCCTATTACAGCAGAACAGTTTCGCGACATCACCGCAGACCAAAAGACCGCAAACCTCCTGCTCACCCCCCAACAACAAGAAGGCCGCTGCGCCATCGAACCCACCATCTTCACCCAAGTCCCGAACAAGTGGGGCGCACAAGGCTGGACCGTCATCACCCTCGCCAACGCCGACGAACTCACCGCCCGAGCCGCCCTACTAGACGCCTGGAACAACAGCCACAAGAACAAAAAGTAAACCAACCCATGACTGTCCCACTTAATTATGAAAATATTGCGTTGAGATCATTGTTTTCTGCACTCTCTAGCTATTGGTGCAGCGATAGACATGAGTTTGGCATTCGCTTCCGTGACACGCCGTAAACCCTTCCTTGGGGGCTCGACGCCAGCATCCATGCTGTCGACGGTACACAGAAGCGAACACCAAACTCACGTCCTCAGATTAAGTGGGACAGCAATGAAACCAACCCCATCTAACCCGAAGACATCGACTCAATCGATGCACCAATAAACCTTGCAGCAAAAACAGCATTGAGCTTGCTCGCCAAAATTATCCACTTAACTCGAAGACATGGGCTCGATATCGCCTTTCGTGACTGTCGCCAGCAGGGAAGCTGGCGTCAAGCCCATAGGGATATGTTCACGGCGTGTCACGAAAGGCGATATCGAGCCCATGTCCTACCACTGACTAAAATTGCTCCAAAGCCCCTAAAAGTGTACAATCTCGCCCCGATTTAACCGAAGCACCGCCAGATTAAGGCAATAGCCCGCGAAGCATGAACTCTTCCTCCCTTCGCAGACGCCGCAACTGCCAATACACTTAAGGCAAACCTCTTTTCGACCTATTGGCCAGATCGATTCACAAGGCTCGGTGGCATCCTGCCCCCGCCTCGCATTGCTCAAACATAACGGAACTTACGTGAAAAATACGATACGACAGGACTGGCTCTCCAACGTCCGCAATGACTTACTCGCCGGCCTAGTAGTGGCCCTAGCCCTGATACCAGAGGCAATCGCCTTCTCCATCATCGCCGGAGTAGACCCCAAGGTCGGCCTCTATGCCTCCTTCTGCATCGCCGTGGTAATCGCCTTCGTCGGCGGTCGGCCCGGCATGATCTCCGCAGCCACAGGCGCCATGGCCCTAGTGATGGTCACGCTTGTGAAGGACCACGGCCTACAATATCTTCTGGCCGCTACTGTGCTTACCGGCGTATTACAGATCATCGCCGGTTGGATCAATCTCGCCGTGCTGATGCGCTTCGTCTCCCGCTCCGTCGTCACCGGCTTCGTCAATGCCTTGGCGATCCTGATCTTCATGGCACAGCTACCAGAGCTCACGAATGTCACATGGCACGTCTATGCGATGACCGCGGCGGGCCTAGGGATCATCTATGGCTTCCCCTATATCACCAAGGCCGTGCCCTCCCCATTGATCACCATCGTGGTGCTCTCTGCGGTGGCCATGTTGCTCCAGCTCGATATACGTACCGTCGGCGACATGGGCGAGCTGCCAGATGCACTGCCGGTATTCCTGATTCCCGATATTCCGCTGAACTGGGAAACCCTCGCCATCATCTTCCCCTTCTCCCTCACCTTGATGGTGGTGGGCCTGTTGGAGTCCTTGATGACCGCCACTATCGTCGATGACCTCACCGACACCAAGAGCGACAAGAACCGCGAGTGTGTGGGCCAGGGCGTGGCAAATATATTTAGTGGCTTTATCGGCGGCATGGCTGGCTGCGCGATGATCGGCCAGTCGGTCATCAACATAAAGTCTGGCGGGCGTGGTCGCCTGTCCACTCTCTCGGCGGGTATTTTCCTATTGTTGATGGTGGTGTTCCTCGGCGACTGGGTAAGCCGTATTCCGATGGCGGCTCTGGTGGCCGTGATGATCATGGTGTCGATAGGTACCTTCAACTGGGCCTCCATCAAGAATCTGCGCGAGCACCCCAAGAGCTCCAGCGTCGTCATGATCTCCACCGTCGTAGTCACAGTGGCAACCCACGACTTGGCGATGGGTGTGCTCACCGGCGTGCTCGCCTCGGGCTTCTTCTTTGCGCACAAGGTCGGCAGCATCCTCACCATTCGATCCTTGGCCGAGGACGAGGGCCGTGCACGCACCTATACCATTTTAGGCCAGGTGTTCTTCGCAAGCGCGGACCGTTTTACCAATGCCTTCGACTATAAGGAAGTGATCGACACGGTGCGCATCGACGTGAGCCGCGCGCACTTCTGGGACATCACGGCGGTCAGCGCGTTAGACAAGGTCGTGCTGAAGTTTCGCCGCGAGGGTACCGAGGTCGAGGTGATCGGGCTCAATGCCGCCAGCGCGACGATGGTCGATAGATTCGCCGTGCACGACAAGGCCGGCGCAGACGACATACTGTTGGGCCACTAGGAGAACCAGATGAAGATTGAGAAGAAAGTACTGGCCTGTGTAGACCAATCGCAATACGCCGAGTATGTAACGGACTTCGCGGCATGGACAGCGCAGCGCATGAGCGCGCCGCTGGAATTGCTGCACGTGATCGACCGCCACCCGGAGACCTCCAGCAGCAAAGACCACAGCGGCGCGATCGGCATCGACGCGCAGGAACATTTGTTGGAAGCGCTGACAGAGGAGGACGAGTCCCGCAGCCGTGAGGCACGCGAGAAGGGTCGCCTATTCCTCAACGGATTACGACAGCGTGCGGTCGCAGCGGGGGTGGCCGAGCCAGATGTGAAGCAACGCTATGGGCAATTGGAAGAGACACTGACAGAGCAGGAGCAAGACGTGCGCCTATTCGTCGTCGGTCGCCGCGGCGAGTCTGCCGAGCACACCCATCGCGACCTAGGGCGCCACGTAGAACGCATTGTGCGCAATCTCCATAAACCCGTACTGACGATTACGGAAGAGTTTACGCAGCCCAAGAGAGTGATGATCGCCTTCGATGGCGGCATCGTGACGCGAGAAGGCGTGAAGATGGTCGCGAAGAGCCCCCTGTTCAAAGGCCTACCAATTCATCTTCTGATGTCGGGCAAGGACCGAGCGGATGCGGCCAAGCAATTGAAGTGGGCACGCAAGACTCTAGAGGGGGCAGGCTTCGAGACCAGCAATGCGCACACCCCCGGGGATGCCGAGACAGTAATCGCCAAGACAATTAAGGACGAGGCCATCGACATGTTGATCATGGGCGCCTACTCGCACTCGCCACTGCGCAGCCTGCTATTCGGCTCTAAGACCTCCGACCTGCTGCGCTCCACGAAGATCCCGACACTGCTGCTGCGCAGCTAGTCCTTCGCCTTGGCCTGCCGCACCAGCGCGATGAGCTGGCCGCGGTTCTTCACGAAGGTCTTCTGATAGATGCGCGAACTATGATCCTTCACCGTCTGTAATGAGATGAACAGCTGGTTCGCGATCTCTTGATTCGTGTTGCCTGCGTAGATGCCCAGCACGATGTCCGCCTCCCGCTTGCTAATGCCATACTGCTTGAGAAACGCGGCGAAGCCCTCGGTATCCTGCGGCTGCGAATGCGGCGCGCGGTAAACGTAGAACACTACCAGCGCCGCATTGAACAGATAGAACAGAATCACGAAGCCAATCTCATACAGGGGCGAGAGCGCCAGCGGCGTGAAATAACTCACGTGAATCAAGCCCGCTCCCGCTACCAAGGCTTGGAGGGGCAGCTCGCTACCACTCCGCACATAGCCAGGCCTACCCATGGCCAGCACGGCTAATACGGCAACATAGGCGACTAATCCACAGAAAGACCACGCTCCGCGCACCACATCATTGGTCGGAAGGCCCGTAAGCCAGATCACGTAGGCTCCCAAGACACCGAGGGAGATGACACCCGCCATAATCCATCCCACGGCGCGTTGCTGCAATTTGCAGCTCCAGATCAGAAGCATCAATGCGCCAAGCAGGAAGAATGGCAAGCCCATATAGGCGACTACACGCGCCACGGTCTCGGCATTTTCGATAGCGAAGAAACCGCCTAGCAGAATCTTGCTCCACAGGGTGTAGTAACCGAATACGGTAATGAGGATGAAGAAGAACTGCAGGTATTGCAGCGAAGGCCCCAAGGCGCTCTGCCGAAACCGGAACAGTATGAGGATGCCCCCCGCCGTCATGGAGAGGCAGAAGGCGAGGCTAAGCCAAAGAAAGAGTGTGGCTACAGAGATCATAAGGGTTGGTCGGGGCGCTTGTTCATGAAGCGAAATATAGCACCGCGACCTAGGTAGTGTTCCCTACCAAAGTAGTTAATTACAAATCACTACCTTAGTCGCTATGCACTTTTAGCGCGCTGCGGCACATTAGCCCCATCTGGCAAGCTCGACCGCAACAATAGCGACGCGGCGAAATCCAAAGGCCAGCCAAGGAGTATCGAGATGCAAACTGAAGCGAATACTGTGGACTTTGAACCGGGCACAGGACGTGCCTTGGCCTACGGATGGCAACGGATGAAGGCGAACGCCCTGCTGTTCTTGCTCGCCGCGTTTGTCGCCATCGTGATAGATATCCCCATGCAGGGGAACACAATGGAGTTTGGTGGCGAGGGAACCGATGCGCTCTACGCGCTGTTGTTTTTCGCTTACGCGCTTCTATTCCATCCAGTGGTCGACTACGGGATTAGTTTTATCTTCTTAAAAGGGGTGCGCGGTGATCAGGTGCAGATCCGCAGCGTATTCGATGGCTTTAAAAACTATGTCAACATCATCTTGGCCAGCCTATTAGTCTTTGGGCTCGTCATCATTGGTTTGATAGTGTTCATCGTGCCAGGCATCTATGTCGCTTGCCGCCTCGCCTTCGTTTCCTACTTAGTAATGGATGAAGGCCTAGACCCAGTGGCCGCAGTCGAGGCGAGTTGGCGCCTCACTAAGGGGCATGCCTTCAAGATATTTTTGCTTGGCGTGACCTGCATCTTCCTGTTCTTCGGTGGCTTACTACTACTATTAGTCGGCGTATTGCCCGCCATCATGTGGGCATGCTCATCGTTCGCGGCCTTGTATCTGTCCATATCACACGACAGTGAACCTATGGGTGAACACCCAACCGCAACGGAAGACCTAGTAGAGGAAGCCTAAGTCCTCACACTCTAGGGCAGGCGGCGTGCATCAGCGCGTGCCCTAGAACGTACCCCGCACCTTGAACGCTAGCTGCACCCCATTCTGGCTGCAGGCGCGTTCGATCTCCGTCAGGACATTGTTGCGCAGATAACCCGAATAGCGACGACGCTCACGGCAGGACTCGTGGTCCAACAGATTGATTGCCTCGAAGCGATAGCTTAGGCCGGCAAAACCAACCTTCTCTGCGAAGACGGTCAGATTGCTGGACGAGCCGATGTATAAGACATTGTCGATATCCCAGAAGGGGCGATTGCCGTCGATGCCGTCGCGGTAATTGAAACCATAGTTCATGGATAGCGCCGGCAGGTCATGGCGGAAACCGAGGCGGAAGTTGCCGCGATCATAAGGGACCACCTTGCGCTCACGGGCGATCAGCGGGTCGTCGATATAAGAGTCCTGCACCAACACACCCGCAGTTAACAGGCCCTGAGGCAGGCCGATCATCCCAAGACGGATGCTGGCGTCTAGGTTTAGCCCTATTACTTTGCCATTGCCTACATTGCCATTGGTACTGGCAACGCCCTTACCCGGAGGCGTAATGTCGATCCTGCCGATGGTGTTGTCGATGTCGTAGTAAAACAGGCGCGAGTTCAGCACACCTCCGTCATTGGGCAGACGATAGTCGAGGTTCACGGTGTAGCGCCACCACTCCTCCTGCTCGAGCGAGGGGTTGCCCGCAACAGTGTCTTGGTCGTCGTCGCGGTTATTCACGTTGGCGGAGAAATCCGCAAAACTAAGTTGCGACACGAACTTATCGATGGTGCCGCGCAACTGAAAGGAATTGCTGAGGTTGTAACGCAGGTCCCACTTAGGCTTAAGGAACTGGAAGTCTCGCGTGTTGCTCACGTCGCCGCTCTGGGAAATCTCGGAGAACTCTGCCACCAGGCTTGTCTCCAACGACAGGCGCGTATTGATCTGCCAGTTATGCACGCCGAATACTTCGTAACGCTGCTCCTCAACCGTCGAGACGGCATTGGGCTGGAAGATGGGCACTAGACCACCGTATTCATCGGAACGCGTGCCGGGAACATTCAAACCGCGTTTGAGTGCAGAGTCTTGTATTGTCTGTGCACCCTCCACGCCTAGCTCCATGCCCTGGTTCGGCGCCAGACTCCAAGTAAAAGAGCTGCGTGCGATGCGTTCGCGGTAGCGGCTCTTCGTATCAAGATATAGGTTCTTAGTCTCAGTTCCACCGGGCGAACTAGAGACATAGCGCTCGCGCGTAGTCGCCTCGTTCTTCTCATTCACAATAAACAGCGCCTTGAACTTAGCGCCGCCAGCGAAGCCGTGTTCGTAGTCGCCCCCTATCTCCCAGTTGTCAGAGGTGGACGGCAGATCCTCCCGCTCATAGCTGATAGTAGGCGGATTGCGATTGAAATTGGTCGTGCTGCGGAACAGCTCCGCGGGCGGGTCGGACTCGTTATAGAGCATATTCAAGGCGAGGCGGTCTGCGGCGCTCAGCTGATAGGTAAAATTGCTATTGAGGGTATAGGTGGTTTGCTCGCGCTCGCGCTCGAAGGCGATCGCGTCGTTATAGTCTAGGCCCGGGTGCAGGCTCAGCTCGAAACTCTCTAACATCTCGTAACCGGTCTTCACGCCAGCAGAGAGACGATATTCGAGGTCCCCGCGCTGCCCACTATAGGCCAACAGCCCCTCGGGCCTCATCTCGCCATCATGGAAATGCACCATGGCCAGCTCGCCGGCCAGGCTAGAGCGCGAGGCACTCTGTAGCAGCACGATGTTAACGAGCTGCCCACTGCTGCGCACATCGAGCTCGCTGGAGGTGCCGCGAATGATCTCGATGTAGTCCACCTGCCCTGCAGCGATGCGGCTTAGCTGTTCACTGGCCTCATTGGCCTTGCCCGCCAGACGCTTGCCATCGATCAATATCTGCGAGCTGGCCCCGAGGCCACGGTTGGCGGTGTTATTCAGGCTCGAGCCACCCGCGTTGGCATCCAACGCGAGGCCGATGCCGGGAATCTGATTGAGCATGTCGTTCACCGAGACGGGCTCGAACTCGGCGAAATACGCGGCGGGATAGGTGACTGTAGAGTCCGTGCTTTGGCTTGGTTCGGTAGACGTTTGCGCAAGGCTCGATGGCGTTGCGGCGACAAAGAAAGCGAACAATAGGATCGGAGTTTCCAGCAGTTTACGGCAAGAATTGGTTTTCACACGCGACCTCCCGTCTGTCATTTTTATTATGGGTACTCGTCTTAAAGCGAGTCTTTCGAAGGAGTCTATCACCAGCGGGGAGAGTACCACTACTGTCGTGGGCTCCATCACGCCAGCAGTACAACTTCCTAGTGTTATCATGAGCGCAAGCATCCCCATTTAGAAACAGGAATTACTGTATGAAAAAACTACTCATCACCCTAGCAGTGCTCATCATAGGCGGCGGGGCATTCGCCTATCTGTACTACGAAACTGGCATTCGTCGCGCCATCGAGATCGCCGGCAGTAATGCGCTAGGCGTGCCGGTCACCGTTACCGGAGTGAGCATTTCCCCTTTCACTGGCGAGGGCAGCATCCGCGGCGTAAACATCGCCAACCCCGAGGGCTTCGACGCACCCTATGCCATTGAGTTGGGCGGGCTCGACCTCAAAGTCAACGTGGGCAGTCTTGTATCCGACGTCATAGAGGTCAATAGCATCGTGATAAGCGACGCCAAGATTACCTATGAGACCAAGTTGGTGACGGATAATATTCGCAGCCTCCTGAATAATCTCCCTAACGACGACGCCGCCCCCGTGATCGAGGCAAACCCAGACGCAGCAGCCAGTAAACAAGTGATCATCCGCGACCTGCGCATTCTGAATCCACAGATCAACCTGCACACCGCTGTTGCGAGTGCACCAGTTCTCCTACCCGATATCCAATTACAGAATATCGGCGAACAGAACAACGCGGTCACAGTGGCAGAGGCTGCAAGACAGATCCTTGCTGCGATTAACCGCGCAGTGATCTCCGGCGGCATCCCCAATATGGACGTGCTGATCGACGGGGCAAGGCAGCAATTGCAGGAAGGGGCTCGCAAGGTAGGCGACGCCGTGGAAGAGCTTGGCAACGGCATCCGTTCCCTCTTCGACGGTCAGTAAACGCAAAAAAAACCTCCGTAGCGCGTGGAGACCGCCGCTACGGAGGCAAAGCACTGTCAAACTTTGTTCGGCTTATTGGGCGGAGAGTTCCCAACCGCCGCCTAAGGCCTTATATAAGGTGATCACGTTCAAGGCCGCATCGATCTCGCTCAAGGCCAATTGATCCTCCGCTACAAGTTGGGTGCGCTGCGCATCTAGCAGATCAAGAAAGCTATCCGAACCCGCCTCGAAACGCTGCATTGCGAAACCCGATGACTGAGCACTCGCTTGGGCAGCAGCGCGCAGGCTCGCCTGACGCTCCAGCTCTGCAGTCAGTGAGTACATCGCGTTATCCACCTCTTCGAAGGAGGTCAGCAAGGTCTTCTCGAAGTAGGCCAGCTGCAAGGCGATTTGCGCATCGGCGGCGTCGATGCGATTACGCACACGACCGAGGTCGAAGGCGTCCCAGCTAATCTGTGGCCCGATGATATGAGTCAGCGTGCCGCCACTGCCAAGATCCGCGAATGCCGTTGCCAGAAAGCCGATGCTCCCCGAGATACTCACCCGCGGATACATGTCCGCTACGCTGACGTTATAGCCAGCGATAGCACTGGCCAACTGACGGTCGGCACGGCGAATGTCCGGACGCCGCTTAAGCAGGTCCATCGGCTCACCTATAGCGATGCTTGGCGGTATCGAGGGAAGCCCCTGCGCCTGCTCTAGGTCTCTGCGCAGGGTTGCTGGCATATTGCCAGTGAGTACGCTCAATCGATTGATGCTCAATGCGATCTGCTCGCGAAGAGCCGGTAAGTTAGCGCGAGCTAACTCGAGCTGCACTGTGGCTCGCTGCACGTCGAGATTGTCGCCGAGGCCGCCATCTAATAGCTGCTGCGTCATCTGTGCAGACTGGGTCAGGATGTCTACGTTGCGCTCGCCAACTTGCAGACGTAGCTGCGCGCCGCGCAGCTCTATGTAACTGCGCGCAACCTCCGCCGCCACCGTCACATAGGCCTGATCCAGTTCCGCTTCTGTCGCCTCAAACTGCGCGCGGGTTGCGAACTCTTGCTGCTCCAATCGACCAAATAGATCGAGCTCCCAGCTGGCATCGAAGCCGGCCTGATAGCGGCTAGTGCGATCGTCGCTCCCGCCTAATGTGGCCGCGTCGGCGAGTCGCTGCTCGCTAGCGCTAACAGAGCTACCGATGCTTGGTAGGCGATCCAAGGATGTGCCACGCAAGTCCGTGCGCGCGCGTCTCAAGTTTGCCACCGCAATCGCAATATCCTTGTTGTATAGCAATGCCTCATCCACCAAGGCGCTAAGCTGCGCGTCCTCGAGGGAGTTCCACCAGTGCGCAACTACTTGTTGGTCCGAACTCAACAGCTGCGCCTGGGCGGGGACTTGATAAGCAGGACTCTGCGCGGCAGGCACCTGCATAGATTCGTATGGCCCTCCTACTGCACAAGCTGAAAGTAGAAGTGCTAGCGACAGAGTCGCGAGATACTTAGGCTGTCTTTGCGTTAATTTCATTACACACCCCCTATGGAGTTCTCTAGGCCAAGCGGCGCATCCTTTTTACCGCGCACCCTCTCTTCGAGGCTGCGCAGCAACACATAGAACACCGGCGTGAGGAACAGACCGAACAGCGTTACACCAATCATGCCGGAGAACACCGCTACCCCCATGATGTTGCGCATCTCGGCGCCTGCACCGCTGGAGAGCACCATCGGTGTTACGCCCATGATGAAGGCCAGCGAGGTCATTAGGATGGGACGCAGGCGCAGGCGAGAGGCTTCGATCGCGGCCTCGCGAATTGCCATGCCTTTGTGCTCCAACTCCCGCGCAAACTCCACGATAAGAATCGCGTTCTTACTCGCGAGCCCTATCAAGACGAACAGCGATATCTGCGTGAAGATGTCGATGTTGCCTCCTGTCAACCAAACCCCAGTTAAGGCCGCCAGTACACTCATCGGTACGATCATGATCACGGCCAGCGGCAGTGTCAGGCTCTCGTACTGCGCCGCTAGTACCAAGTAGACGAGAAAAATACACAGGGGAAACACGAGCAGTGCTGTGTTGCCCGCTAAGATTTCCTGATAGGTCATATCGGTCCATTCATAACTAACACCATCTGGCAGTGTCTCCTCCAGAATGCGCACCATGACTTCCTGCGCCTCACCGCTGGAGTAACCCGGCGCCGGGCCAGCGTTGATATCGCCGGAACGAAAGCCGTTATAGCGCTGCGCACTCGTCGGGCCATAGCTCTGTTCAATATTCATCACGCTGCCAAGGGGCACCATCTCGCCGTCGCGGTTACGCACTTGCAACTGCGCGATGTCATCGGGCGAATCTCGATACTGCGAGTCTGCCTGCGCGATCACCTGATAGGTGCGACCGAACAGATTCACATCGTTCACATAAGCTGAGCCGAGATACACCTGCATGGCGTCGAAAATTGCGGGAATGGACAACCCTAGCTGCACTGCCTTATCGCGATCGAGGTCCGCGAAAAGCTGTGGCGAATTGATCTGATAGCTGGAGAACACGCCCGCTAGCTCCGGCGCCTGTCGCGCCTTCTGCAAGACCAGCCCGATCACGTCGTTCAGTGCGTCGTAGCCTTGGTTTGCTCGATCCTCGATCTGTAGCTTGAAACCCCCTGTAGCCCCGAGCCCCTGCACTGGAGGTGGCGGGAAGACCGATACGAAAGCCTCCTCAATACCGTTGAACTTCGCCTGCAAGGCATTGGCAATCGCGCCAGCGGACAGAGACTCATCGGTGCGCAGCTCGAAAGCGTCCAGCGCCACGAAGATCAGGCCCTCGCTGGAGCTATTGGTAAAGCCATTGATGGATAGCCCTGGGAAGCCAACGGCGTTCTCCACACCTGGCTGCTCCATCATTAGCTGCGACATCTCCCGCATTACAGCTTCGCTGCGGTCAAGTGTGGCACCTGCCGGTAGCTGCGCCACGGCGATTAGATACTGCTTGTCCTGCACGGGAATAAAGCCCTTGGGCAGGGACTCGAAACTCCCCCAGGTCAGCAACAGCAATAGGCCATACACGGCCATCGTTGCCGTGCGTCTTCCTAACAATCGTCCCACGGTAACTCCGTAGCCATCGGAGGCACGAGAGAAGCTACGATTGAAGCGGTTGAAGAAGCTGTCCAACCCACGGGAGAAGAAATTGCGCTGGGCTTTCTGCTCCGGCGTCTGCTCCTTCTTCGCCTTCAACAACAAGGCCGAAAGTGCGGGACTGAGGGTAAGCGAATTGAACGCGGAGATGACTGTTGAGATCGCGATAGTCAGGGCAAATTGCTTATAGAACTGGCCATTCAGACCACTGATGAAGCCGATTGGGACGAACACCGCGATCAGCGTCAAGGAGATGGCGATGATGGGTCCGCTAACCTCGCGCATCGCCTGGTAAGTAGCCTCGCGCGGACTCAGCCCGTTCTCGATATTGCGCTCCACGTTCTCCACTACCACGATGGCGTCGTCCACCACGATCCCGATAGCGAGCACCAGCCCAAACAGGGAGAGCACATTGATGGAAAAGCCGAACAACAGCATCAGGCTGAAGGTGCCGATGATAGACACAGGCACGGAGAGTAGTGGAATCAGGGATGAGCGCCAGTTCTGGAGGAAGAGGATTACCACCACAACCACCAGCGCAATCGCCTCCAGAAGAGTCTTGATTACGGCACTTATTGAATCACGCACGAACACCGTCGGGTCATAGGCAATGGCGTAGTCCATGCCCTCTGGGAAATTCGCCTTCAAAGACTCCATGGTTGCGCGCACAGAGTCGGAAATCTCAATCGCGTTCGCCCCCGGGGACTGCATGATTGGCAGTGCCACAGCTGGCTCATTATTCAAGATGGAGCGCAGCGCATAGCTGGATGCGCCAAGCTCGATACGCGCAACGTCGCGAAGCCGCGTGATTGCGCCATTGGGGCTTGTCGCGATGATGATGTTCTCAAATTCCTCAACCGACTCTAGGCGACCCTTGGTATTGATCGGCAGTTGCACGTCTAAAGGAGTGGGGTTCGGAGCACTGCCGATGATGCCCGCCGCCACTTGCACATTCTGGCTGCGCACGGCATCGATCACATCGTTCGCCGTTAGATTTAGCTCAGCTATACGATCGGGCTTCAGCCACAGACGCATCGCATAGTCACCCGAGCCGAACAGTTGTATCTGCCCCACGCCCGGTATCTTCGCCAGCTGCTCCTTCACATTGATCACGGCGTAGTTGCGCAAATACAACATGTCGTAGCGCGAATCCGGTGAGCGCAAGTGCACCACCATCGTCAAGTCCGGAGAGGCCTTGATCGTGGTCACGCCTAGCTGGCGGGTAATCTCCGGCAATCTCGGCAGCGCCTGTGATACACGATTCTGCACCTGCTGCTGTGCCAGGTCGGGGTCGGTGCCAATCGCGAAGGTCATCGTGAGCGTCACGAGGCCATCGGAGTTGGCCTGCGAGAACATATACAACAGGTTCTCTACGCCACTGATCTGCTCTTCCAGTGGCGTGGAGACGGTCTCTGCGATCACCGCAGGGTTGGCGCCAGGAAACTGGGCGTTCACAACGATGGAGGGCGGGACCACCTCGGGATACTCCGAGATTGGCAGTTTAAACATTGCGATCAAGCCGCCCATGACGATCATCAGGGACAAAACGCTGGCAAAGATCGGCCTATCGATAAAAAATCGAGAAAAGTTCATCAGGGTCTCTTTAACACTGGGTTGGAATGAGGGTGCGGCGCGGGCCGCGAACGAGGAGCCAGGGCAATGCTTGCCGCGACTCCTCGTCGTACTTAGATTTGCGTTACCGCAACTTGCATATCAGACATCACACGCTGTACGCCGTTCACGATGACACGGTCGCCACGCTCTACACCGGACAGTATTACGCGCTGCCCTTCGAGGGATTCGCCGAGTGTGACCTCGCGATATTCCACAACATCATCGGTATTCACCACATAAACGAAGCGCTTGCTCTGGCTGACACTTATCGCTCGCTCTGGCACCAACAGCGTTGGCTGAGTATCGACGGTGCCTATACGCACATTAATGAAGACACCTGGGATCAGCGACCTATCGACATTCTCGACTATCGCTCTTGCCCGAATGGTGCCGGAGTTCTCGTCCAGTTGATTGTCGAAGGCATGCAGGCTCGCCTGATGCACCACATTGCGGCCACTTCCTATCGCGACCTCGACTGGCACGCCAGCAGCCACGGGTCGCTCGCCGTCGCTGCGGCCGTTGTTGGTACTGCCCATAATGCGGAAGTAGGTGTCCGCGTCTACATCGAACTCAGCATAGAGTCGTTCGAGATTCACGATAGAGGTTAGCAAAGGCGCGTTCGGGCCGGCCTGAACCACATTACCGACTGTCACCTCGGCGCGGCTAACGCGACCTGATATTGGCGCCTTAACATAGGCATACTCTAGATCCAGCTCGGCCTGCGCGACCTGCGCTCGTGCCGATTCGCGTGTGGCCTTGGCTATGTGTAGGGCATTCTCTCGGGTATCTCGAATGCTCTTGGACACCGCCTGATTGTCGGCTAAGGCATCGGCTCGTTCGAACTCGACCTGTGCGAGCACTAGCTCAGACTCGGCAGAGGTGAGGCTTGCGCGAGCGTGTTGTAGCTGCGCCTCGAAAGGCCGCGGGTCAATCACGAACAACGTCTGCCCCTGCTCTACCTGCGCCCCATCTTGAAAGAGGACCTTCTGCACTGTGCCACTCACCAGTGGACGAATCTGCGCGGCATCCACCGCCTGTAGGCGACCACTGAAATCCCGCCACTGACGCAGCGCGCTGTATTCCGCGGTGACGGCCTCAACCGCTGGAAGTGCGGGCGCGGCAGGCGCTGCGCTAGCGCTATTGCTTGGCTGGGTGCCGTATAGGAAACCGGTTGTGGCGACGCCCCACACGATGAGCGCCATCATGCTTAATTTGAACCTGCGATGCTTGAGCTTGAACGACATGCTGTACTCCTTGGTTTTGGAAAGCGACGATCTTGATTCCATCCGTCGCTCGCGGTCGACCTAAGAAAAGGGCTTCCCGCATTGGATGTTGCGAACTATACATACCGGTCGGTATGTTCGTCAATATAGCTTATTAAAAAATTTTAAAATGAGTTGTGCAGACTAACGGAGCCGTTAGACGAAGGGGGGAAAGAAAAAGTTGCGGAGCCCGCGCCAGAGAAAAATCAGCGCAAACGAAAGAGCACAGTGTTTTGGGGGAGTGGCCTAATATCGACTATTTGCCGACGACCTTCTGGAGAGGTTCATTCGAAGCTGCGCTGGGGCAGCCATTATAGTTCCGATACTCTTCTTTAACGCCCAGGAGCTGGTAGAGCCCCTCGCGAAGATCCAAACAGAACTGTGCGAAATCTTGGAAGATGCGCCCATGCATCATCAGACCCTGCACGAACTGATGCAGCAGGCGGCCCAATTGTTCCGCATCGACGGGGCGCTGCAGACAGCCTTCGGCCTGCAGATTGCGCGCTAGCGCGGCGAAATAAATCACGCCATTGTCAGACAGTTCACGGGATGCAGCCCTAACTTCGAGCTCTTCGCAGCCCGCCTGAGCGCCCGCTGTAAAGAATGGACAGCCGCAGATCTGTGTACCGCCATCCCCTCTGTACTGCTTCTCCAACATGATCGCGAAGAAGTTCTCGAATTGCTGCAAGGCAGTAAAACGAGGCGACAGGATCTTATCCATCTCCTTGTTCATCTCGCCGCAATCGTATTTACAGGCAGAGGCAAACAACTCTGCCTTAGAGCTGAAATGGTGGTAGAACGCCCCCTTGGTGACACCAGCCTGCTTGCAGATATCCGCAATGCCGACATTGTCATAGTTGCTATCCCAGATGAGCTGCGTGGCTATCTGCATTAGCTTTAGACGGGTATCTATAGGTGCACTCATTTTGGGCCTTCGTTGTTAGACATAGAGCAATTGTTCATACCGGTAGGTATGTTGTCAAGTTATCCTTGCTTTATTCTACTCTCTTGACCATATCCGTGTCGCAATAAGTCGTGTCCTCGAGACGTTTAGTATAGTTATTCAAGATGCGCATGCCCTCGGCTGGCTTGACCACTCCGGACTCGATCTTGCGGCGGATAAGCTCGGTCATGCGGCGGTCCAGGTCGCTAGGGAAGTACTGCACGGTGGAGAGCATGTCCTTGATGCTGATCGCCTTGATGGTCTCCTCTATCCAGAAGTTACCCGGCTCGTCGGCGCTGGCGTAGATATGTGCCTCGCCCACGCGGCCCAGCAGATTGTGCGCATCACCCAGAATCTCCTGATAGGCCCCCACGAGGAACACGCCTAAATAATAAGGCTCGTCTGGCCGATATTCGTGCATCGGCAGCCAAGACTTATTGAGATGCGAGGACACGTATTGATCGATCTTGCCGTCGGAGTCGCAGGTCAGGTCCACGACCTGCCCGCGCCGATTCGGCTCCTCGTCCAGACGGTCTAGCGGCATTACCGGGAAGACTTGGCCAATTGCCCAATGATCGAGTATGGATTGGAATACCGAGAAGTCGGCAAGATAGAGGTCGGTAAGCTGCGCCTCTAGGTCGGTCTGCTCCACTGGTATCGGGTCCATCTCCAAGGCCTGAAACTTGCGCAGCACCTCGCGGGCAATATTCCAATATAGGCTCTCGACATGCGCGAGGAATTCAATATGCAGATAGCCCAAGCGTGCTAGTTGTTCCGCCTCTTGGTGTGCGTCGATGGCATCGTGAATGACCTCGGTCAGCGCGCCGCGGGTGTCTACCTTCTGGGCTTCTTTATAAGCCGCCACCATGCGCTTAACGACGACTGGTGGTTTCGGTGGCATATCGCGCATTGGCGGTGCGTCGGGCCTATGCACCCCGATTACCGGCATCACCAACATGGAGTGATGAGCAGTGATGGCGCGTCCACTCTCAGAGAGCAGGGTCGGCATCGGCACATTGCGCTGCTCACAGATCTCTTTCACCGCGAAGACGATGACGTTGGCGTACTCAGTCAAACCGTAATTGATCGAAGAGTCTACATCCTCGTATTCGCCGCCATAGCTGCCACCATAGTTGACGCCCAGACCACCGCCCACATCCAGAAATTTGACCTTGACGCCGCGCTCGTGCAAGTCGGCATAGAATTGGGCGATCTCCTTTACAGCGGAGCGCAGTACTTGGGTATCTGCGATCTGACTGCCCAAGTGGAAGTGCAGTAGCTCGAGGGTGTCAGTCGTGCCACGCTCCTCCAACTCGCCTACTAATTTGACCAATTCGGGCACCGTTAGCCCGAATTTGGAGCTGGAGCCACCGGACTCGAACCAGCGCCCAGAGCCGCGGGTTGACAGTTTCACACGCACACCAAGATGCGGAGCACGCTCTTTGTCGAGACCGCGCTGGTCGGCCAGAATCAGCAATTGATCGAACTCGGTGTATTTCTCGATGACCGGCAACACCTGTTGCCCGAGTTGCTGCGCGTTGAGAATAAGGGACAGGCTGGAATGATCCTTCACGCCATTACATAGCAGCATGGTCTCGTCGCCAATCAAGGCGAGACTGGCCATGAGCTCGGCTCGCGAACCGCACTCCAAGCCAATATTGAA
>TARA_R110002167_G_scaffold217923_1_pt1 | contig 102255 bp, 89 predicted proteins | sample TARA_R110002167 | Tara Oceans TARA_R110002167 (sample SAMEA4398238) | marine metagenome | biome: Polar Biome; feature: [MES] marine water layer (ENVO:01000295) within the mesopelagic zone...; material: water (ENVO:00002006), including particulate matter (ENVO:01000060) such...
GTCAATTCCGATAAAATCTACATTAATAATCTTGTATGAACCTAAGCGAAGACCTCTAAAGAATTAATAGAATAGGCATGCTCAATTCTGTCAAAAAAAGCAAAACGAAGTGGATAATCTTAAAAATAATAACTTTCGCCTTAATGAAAAAATAATACTATAATTATTATACAAATTTCAGTAATACCTTAAATCCACAAGTGGATTGAGGGAAAAAGCCTAAAACATCTAAATAATACCATTAAGGCTTATCCGGCTCGTTTTTTTACTTATTTAGGAGGTACTGCTCAAAAAATCCAAGTGAAATGAAAGTTAAAAATTCAGTAGAACAAATCACGCCCTTCGATGGTTTTAATTTTGGAATACCTACAAAATTTATAACTAAAATTATCAAGATGCTTTTTTATTTAAATTTCTTAATTAAATTTCCATTTCTAAAGGTGAAAGGTAATGTTAATTAAAATATTATAGACCATATTGTTATTAAGTTGTTGTTTTTCAATCAAGTTGAAAATGCCAGCTAATAAAGGGGACAGGATTTTTAATTTTTCTTTAAATTAAAACGCCATGAAAAAAATAGCTTATTTTATTTTTGCATTATTTGCACTCATTCTTTTGGTCTTGGTAGCAGTTCCGTTTTTTTTCAAAAATAAAATCTTTGATAAGCTCGACGAAGAGCTGGACAAGAGTGTAAATGCGACGGTATACTATGATAGAGATAAAGTTAGTCTAAGTGTTTTTAGCAACTTCCCAAGCCTTTCTGCAAGTCTAGGGGATTTTGGTATCAAAGGCAATCCACCATTCCAAAATGACACCTTGGTAAATGTTGGGGAAATGCAGGTTGATTTGGATATCTGGTCGGTTATTTTTAGTGACAACCCAAGTTTAGAAGGTATTCGCTTGAAGGATGGCCAATTTTATGTTAAGGTTTTAGAAGATGGGCAGGCCAATTATGACATTATGTATGCAAGTGAAGAAGAAGAGGTAGTAGACACTACATCGTCAAACTTTCAATTGGGAATTGATTTAATTGAAATTGAAAACCTTGACTTCATATATGATGACCGGTCTCTGGATTTCTTAATGGTTATGTCTGAAATGAATTTTGAAGGCAGTGGAGACCTTGCCCTTGATGTTTATGATCTTATGGTAGTCGGGGAGGGCAATATTGTGAATGTTGCGTATGAAGGCGTGGAGTATTTGACTAATAAAGTGCTTGCCATAGACTCAGAAATCAATGTAGACCTTGAAAACATGAAGTTCGGGGTCAATGAGGCAACTTTTAAACTAAACGATTTTGGTTTTGGAGTGGATGGCTATCTTGCCATGCCCGGAGAAAATATTGAGATGGATGCCAAGTTTTATGGGCAAGACAATGATTTTAAAAGTGCCCTTTCTTTGGTTCCGGGCGTTTATTCGTCTTCTTTTGATGCATTGAAAACATCCGGTGAGATGGACTTTTCAGGAGCATTAAAAGGAACCTATAATGAGAATTCATTTCCTTCTTTTCAATTTGGCCTTGTTATAAAAGAGGGGATGTTTCAGTATCCTGATCTTCCAAGGCCTGTCCAACATGTAAATATGGATTTAAGAATTGCCAATGAATCCGGCAATTTAGATTATACGAGCATTGATCTTTCTACTTTTTCGCTTCAATTTGGTGAACAACCTGTTTCAGGACGTCTAAAAATAAAAGATTTGGTCAGTTATGAAATGGATGGCCAACTCAAAGGTGAATTGGACTTGTTGGAAATGACTTCAATATTCCCAATCGAAGACATGGAGTTAAAAGGGCAGCTGGCCATTGATGCTTCTGCCAAAGGGAGGTATGATAGTGTGGCCCAAATTATTCCTGTTATCAATGCGAATATTGATTTGTCAAATGGATATGTGAAAAGTGTTGCCTATCCGGCCCCTATTGATAATATCAATGTTCGGGCCATAGCGAATAATAATACAGGTAAGATGAATGATTTTGCCATAAATATTCCTTCATTTGGCTTCGAATTGGAAGGGGAGAAAATTGATGGGGCTTTAAAGTTTAGTGACCTAAAGGAGATGAATTACGATTTTGCAGTTCATGGGGCTATCGACTTAGGTAAGATTGCTACAATAATCCCTATGGAAGATGTCTTGCTGGAGGGCAAGATTCAGGCAGACTTGGATGCAAAAGGAAGTTATGCAGCCATTGAGGCTAACCGCTTCGGTGCTCTCGATACCAAGGGAGAAATGGTGGTCAATGACTTTTATTACGCAGATAAAGATTATCCACAAGGAGTTAGGATAAATGAAGCTTCTGCCAACTTTAGTCCTAAAGCCATTAACCTTACCAAAATGGATGCCCGGCTTGGAGAGAGTCCTGTGGAAGCTTCAGGTACTTTATCCAACTATATGGCATTTCTTTTAAGTGATGAAGGGAATGAGCTTAAAGGCAATTTGTCGGTTTATTCAAGTAACTTTAATGTGAATGAATGGATGACTGAATCCGAAAGTGTCAGTGAAGACACTACCTCTATAGAGGTCATTGCATTGCCAGACAATATCGATTTTGTAATGGATGTGAAGGCAGACAAAATCCTTTATGACAACCTTACGCTTAATAATGCTCAAGGGAAAATGAAGGTAAAGGATGCCGTACTTTCTCTGGAAGGTTTTAAGACAGATATGTTGGGAGGTTCAATCGCATTTGATGGTAGTTACAATTCCAAAGACATAACCAAGCCATCATTTGACATGACCTTAGATATTAGCAGGTTGGGTGTGCAAGATGCCTTCAAATCATTTGTGACGGTTCAAACATTTGCACCTATAGCGCAACATGTAACAGGGGATTTTTCTACTAAATTTTCTTTTTCCGGTTTACTTGGCCAAGACATGATGCCGATTTTATCAAGCCTTGATGGTTCCGGCTTAATAAAATTGGCTGAAACAGCCATCAAGGACAGTCCACTTATTCAAGGCATTACTAGCTTGACCAAACTGGATGATACAGCCACCATTAGTTTAAAGCCAATGAATATTTCAGCTAAAATTGAAGATGGAATGTTGAACATACCTCCGTTTGAATTGAAGTTATGGGATTATCCTGCGAAGATTCAAGGTAGTACCGGCTTTGATGGTAGGATCAATTATCTGGTTGCCATAGACGTGCCTGCAAGTAAGTTTGGATCAAAGATCAATGGGCTGGTTACCAATTTAGTTGGAACTGACTTGTCCGATACCAAGGTACCATTGGCCTTTAATATTGGCGGTAGTTATGCACGTCCTAATGTTGGATTGGCATCTTCTGAGACGCTGGATAGTTATATTTCTAATGCCTTGAAAAGTAGAGTTGGTGGGGCAAAAGAAGATGTACAAGAAAAAATTGCTGCTGATTTCAAAGCAAAAGAAGATAGTTTAAAACAAGAATTTAAGGAGAAGTCTGAAGTGGCCAAAGACAGTTTGGTTCAAGAAGCATCTAAATTGGTGGACCAAACCAAAGAAAAAGCAGTAAATGAAGTAAAAAACCTTCTTAAGGGATTTACCAATAGGAATAAACCGGCAACTACAGAAGAGAAGGAAACCCCTAATCCTGAATAATAGAAACTAGCGAAAATATTCTAAGAGGTAAAACCAAAAGGTTAAGGTGATTACCGAGAGTGGTATCCCAACTCCCACAAGAAGTGAAGCGAGCTTTGGGCGAAGGTTGTAATTGGTGGCAATAATTGATGATGTGATCATGGAGGCCATGGCCGCTTCCATGACACTTACTTTAAAAATTAAATTTTGGTCCGGGTTATCCGCCGGGATCCAATGATAAATGGCATATATTAAGGTAGGGATTAAGATCAGTTTATGGGCAAGTCCATACCAAAGGTAATTGTCTTTGATGTCTGATACTTTAATTTTTATTTGTAATCCAACGGCGATTAAAGCAATGGGGGTAAGGGTAGCAGAGAAACTCTCTAGTACTTTTTCAACTACACCTTTGATTTCAATTTGAAATATATTTAGTAAGAGCGCCAAAATAAAAAATAAAAAGGGAGGAAAGAGTAGCATTTGTTTAGAGATATCTCTTTTCCTCATTTTTTCTGAACCATAAAGAGAGGCTACAATGATGGCCAAACTACTGACTACCAAAAAAGAGCCGGTTTGATCAATAAGGACAGCTATTTTCAGCCCTTCAGCCCCATATATGGCTTCGATCACAGGGTAGCCTATAAACCCGGTATTGGAAAGACCACCGCAAATAATGAGACATCCAATTGTTTTTTTATCCCATCCAAAACGTTTACCTAAATAGCCGAATAATATCCAAGTAATGGTGAAAATTATCCATCCCACCGATACAGGTAGGAGTAATTCCAGACCAAGATTTAATTTTGAAATGTGAAGTAATGAGACTGCAGGTAAAACCACATAAATCAAATAGGCATTCAATGCCTTAGGTGCTTCGACCGGGAAGTTTCTGACTTTCTGAAGAATTAAACCAATTAGAATTGAGGTGATAACGATAAGTATGTTTGCCATAGTACTGGAGTCTTTGGGCCAAAGTGAAATCAGATCCGTAAACTAATTTTAAATAAAAAGGCCTGCAAAATTTTTCAAACGAATCCAAAATGGTTTCTCTTTTGATTAAAGTAATGCTTTAACTGTGGGTAAAGCGTGCTTTCCGCAACGGGAATGCCCAAGAGGGTATCGTTAATTGCTCCCATTTCCCCTTTCTTATTCACCTCCATTGATTCTATCAGTAGGATCAATTCCTGTAATGGCAAGGGATCTCTGCATTCACTGGGCTTTATAGAATAGTTATTTCCATAAAAATCGACTATTTCAAAATAAATAACCCCATCTACTGTAGTGGCAAAAATACAAATTTCTTCTCCCCATTGACTTTCGGGGTAAGTAAGCTTTGCTATCAGTGCATTGGCAGCAGTTTCATTGAAATACGTCTTTGGTTGAAAGTCAAAATTCATATTCAGGCAAATATATGTCATTTAACCGCTAAATCGAAATAAAACCATAGCGCTTATCAATAGATTTGAGGTTAAGAAAAATTTTCTTTTTAAGTGCCTTGCAGTCGTAGGGCTTTGAATGGTATCCTTGAAGTCTAAGCATAAATTCAAACTTGTTTTCACCTATAAGAAGCTTGATGCCACGATAGACGATCAGCTATTTCATACTAAATAGTCCTAGGCTTTTACAAAAAATAGCAATTATTTTCTTGGGCTTAGTGGATTGATAGGATTCTTGGTTACAAAAGCTTGAAATATATTGATTTTACCAACAATCAAATTGAAAAGACAATTGGATTATACATTGTTTAAGAGTAATTTTGGCATTCGAATTAGAATCAAGTCTGATTTACATTCTTTCTACGTAAGTAAGGAAGGGTGTAAACTCAGTGAATAGAACAGATCATTACATGAAAAGAGATCAATTAATATTTGACCTGATAGCAAAGGAGGAGGACAGACAAAAAAGAGGAATAGAGCTGATCGCCTCTGAAAATTTCACTAGTAAGCAAGTTATGGAAGCTGCAGGAAGCGTGCTTACCAATAAATATGCTGAAGGTCTTCCCAAGAAACGGTATTATGGCGGCTGTGAAATAGTGGATGATATTGAGCAGATTGCAATAGATAGAGCCAAAGCTCTTTTTGGAGCAACCTGGGCTAATGTTCAACCTCACTCAGGAGCACAAGCCAATGCAGCTGTGTTTTTAGCTTGTTTAAAAGCTGGAGATTCCATTTTAGGTTTTGATCTTTCGCATGGTGGCCACCTTACTCACGGCTCACCGGTGAATTTTTCTGGAAAGCTTTACGATCCTCATTTTTACGGTGTGGAGGAAGAAACAGGCGTGATCGACTATGATAAAGTTGAAGCGCAAGCCAAAGAAGTTAATCCTAAATTATTGATTTGTGGCGCGTCTGCCTACAGTCGTGATTGGGATTACGAAAGGTTAAGGGCCATAGCGGATGAGGTAGGAGCAATTTTACTTGCAGATATTTCACATCCTTCAGGACTTATAGCCAAAGGCTTGCTGAATGATCCACTGGAATTTTGCCATGTGGTAACCACTACTACTCATAAAACCCTTAGAGGGCCTAGAGGTGGTTTGATTCTAATGAGAGAAGATTTTGATAATCCATTTGGTCTTAAAAATCCAAAAGGAGAATTAAGGAAGATGTCAGCATTATTGGATTCAGGGGTATTCCCGGGCACACAGGGAGGTCCATTGGAACACATTATTGCTGCCAAAGCCATTGCTTTTGAAGAGGCGCTTTCTGATGAATATTTGGAATATATCATTCAAGTAAAGAAAAATGCTGCAGTGATGGCTGACGCATTTGTTGAAAAAGGTTACCAATTGATATCAGGAGGTACAGACAACCACCTTATGTTGATTGATCTTCGAAACAAAGACCTAACAGGCAAAATTGCAGAAAATACACTTGGTAAAGTGGATATAACCATTAATAAAAACATGGTTCCATTTGATACTAAGTCTCCATTTGTAACCTCCGGTATGCGTATTGGTACTGCAGCCATTACTACACGTGGGCTAGTAGAAGCAGATATGTTGAAAATTGTGGATTTGATCGATCAGTCACTTATGAATCATGAAGATGAGGCAAAGCTAGCAGAGATTAAAGCGACTGTTAACGACTGGATGGTTCAATTTCCTTTATATTAAATTAAAAATAAGTGGCACTCGATCAATATAACGAAGAAGAGGAAGACGAGAATGGCATGTCCTTCTTGGATCATTTAGAACAGTTGAGATGGCATTTACTGCGATCGATATCAGCGATTCTAATTTTTATGGTCCTGGCATTTCTTTCCAAAGGGTTTGTGTTTGGTCAGGTAATTCTTGGTCCTTCAAAAGTAGATTTTGTGACTTACAGGATGCTTTGTAAGTTATCTGAACTATTTTATCTTCCTGCCCTTTGTATTGAGAAGCTTCCCTTTATCATTCAAAGCAGACAAATGACGGGGCAGTTTTCCATGCACATTACTTCCAGTTTGGTGGTAGGCTTGATTGCTGCTTTTCCTTATGTGTTTTGGGAAATATGGAGATTTATTAGTCCTGGGCTGTATGCCAAGGAGCGAAATGCTGCAAGAGGAGCAGTTTTCTTTGTAAGTTTACTGTTTTTCATGGGCGCGAGCTTTGGGTATTTTATTTTATCTCCACTATCAATTAACTTTCTTTCCAACTACCAGCTTGACCCTTCTATTGCGAATGAGTTTGATATTACATCTTATGTATCAACCTTGTCCATGTTGGTGTTGGCCTCTGCGGTAATGTTTCAACTTCCTGTTGTTATCTATTTCTTAACCCAGGCCGGACTTGTATCTTCGGCAATGCTTAAGGCATACAGAAGGCATTCCATAGTGGTAATTTTGGTATTGTCTGCAGTAATCACTCCACCGGACGTGATCAGTCAAATATTGATAGCCATGCCTATCTTGGTGCTTTACGAAGCAGGTATTATTATCGCCAAACGTTTGGAAAGAAAGCGCAGAGAAGAAGAACTGGAAGACGAGTTATAAATCAATAGTTATGTCAGAAATAATCGCTATAGGAGGTGACCATGCAGGATTCACCTATAAACAAAAGTTGATAGAAGTCCTCCAGAAAAAAGGCTATGAAGTAAAGGACTTTGGTCCTTTTTCTGAGGGGTCAGTGGATTATCCTGATTTTATCCATCCCTTGTGTAATGCAATTACTTCAGGAGAAATGAAACGTGGGATAATCATCTGTGGCAGTGGCAATGGAGTGGCCATTACTGCCAATAAACACCAAGGAATTAGAGCGGCCATTTGCTGGAATGAGGAATTGGCAGCCCTTTCAAGGCAACACAATGATGCAAACCTTATTTCTATTCCTGCAAGATTTGTAAGCTTTGAACTTGCAGAGAAAATGGTAGAGACATTCCTTACTACAGCGTTTGAAGGAGGAAGACATGCCCGAAGAGTGGACAAAATTCCCTGCTAATAATAAAATAAAGATTTCAGGTTTATTCCTGATTACCCCTATATATCAGACCATTATTAGATCTGGTGTATAGGGGTTTTATTTTTGGAAGATCCTTGACCCAATCATCGAATACACCGGCCTCATCAATAATGATTGTCGGTTGCTCTTTTTTAAGGTCTCGGTAAAACCTTGTCTTTCTTTGCATTTGCCCCATCTTTTCAAAATAGATTTCCGTAAGCCTAAAATTAAGGTATGGGCTGGCCATGTTTGTGTGCTGATAGGGAGCTAGGTCATTACCCAAAACCATTACTTTCTCATTGTCAGGAATACCGTAAGTCCCTACGTTTTCCAGTTTATAACTGCTAAAAGAGTTGTCGTTAAGCAAATAGAAGGTCCAACTGTATCCCATTAAAGGGAGTATTAGGAATAAACTATATCCCAATACGTTTTGCACAAGTTTGGTTTTTGCAATGGAGAAAAAATGTGTGATAAAATAAGTCAAAACCGGAATGATGCTAATAAATTGGAAGGGACTAACCCTATCCATTAAAAAAAACATTCCTATATTAAAAATAAGGAAAAGCAAAAACAATTGATTTTGTTTTTGTTGATTGACTGTCAACCTTCTTAGGATATTGTTTTTCAAATATCCCATAATTGCGATGAGTAAAGGCAACATAAATATATAGCCGAGATCTTTGTAGGTGACATGGTAGATTTTTTCCAGCTTTAAGGCTAGCGTAAAATACATTTCTATAAAGTTTGATAAGGCGTCATGCCAAAAGAAAAACAAGGCACAGAAGGCTGTAGGTAATAAAAATGCTGTCAGAATAAGTGCGAGTTGTTGAAAGGAAAATCCATTTATAAGTAATCCTGAAAAAATTAATAGGGGTAAAAATAATAGGTAAGGAAAATGAAAACAAAAGGCAATTCCCGCATATATCCCCATAAGGAGGACAGAAGGTACGGTGTTTGTATTGACTGAGGTTTGACTTAATAATTTTGAAAGGGCCAACAGAACAAATGTGCTCCCCATTAAAGCAGGGGAGAGGGTCATGAAGTCAAAAGAAAGCTGGTACAACAACAGCATAAAAAATGCCGGGAGATAATTGGATTCATCATAAGCATTGTTTTCAATGAACATATGATTGGTATAAAATACTTGGAAAAAAATGATGGCTGATGCAATCATACGGAAGGAGAGCCATGAGTTAGAAAATAGGATATCATTGAACCAATAAACCATAGCTGATAATGGACCGGTATTGTCAATGATAGCCACATAGGGTATATCTCCTGAATTGATTTGTTGCCCTAAAAGTTTCCAGATAAATTCCGGTTGCAATGTAGGAATCTCCATTAAATAGTAGGGTGTTTGTAATAGAATGAAAAGGATTAGAATTCCTATCATTCGAAACGGGTCATTAATTTTGAAAAATTCCAGCAAGGTCTATATTTATTTTAAACTCAATTTACGAAATTAAAGGTTACCCGTATATTTCACTAAATTTGTAACGATTAAATATTTAAAAATGGAAAGTAAAAGACAACAAAAATATTCTAAGTTGATCCAAAAGGAGTTGGGCGAAATTTTTCAGAAAGAGGGAAGGCCTATTGTGGATAAGGCGATGGTCACAGTGACCCGTGTTTTAATGAGTCCTGACTTGGGATTGGCAAAAATTAATTTGAGTTTCTTGTTGGCTGATCCTGCAGAATTGATTGATAAAGTGGATGATAACAAGAGCCAAATCCGAAAATTTTTAGGGAGAAGAATTGGTAAATCAGTAAGGGTTATTCCCGAATTGGCCTTCTTCTTGGATGAGTCTGCTGCGTACGCTCAACATATGGATGCTGTGATCTCTAAACTTGACATCCCCGAAGCCCCGGAAGAAGATGAAGATGACGATGAAAACATTTAGTTGTAAGTATGGGTTAATATTTTCATTTTTAAGAATGTTATTGAAAAATCAACAAGGCTAATTAAATCAAGCATTGAATCTCTCCTATTTTATAGCATCAAGGTATTTTAAAAGTAAAGCCAAGAAAAATTTTATCACCGTTTTGTCGAGAATATCGATGGTAGGCGTTGCTGTGGGGACCATGGCCTTGGTGGTAGTGTTGTCAGTCTTTAATGGCTTAGAGGATTTGATCAAAGGCTTGTATGCCTCCTTTGATGCTGATCTAAAGGTGATGCCGTTGGAAGGCAAGTCTTTTGAAGTAGATGATGTCTTTATTGAGCAAATTGAAGCCATAGAAGGCGTGGAGATTCTAACTGAAGTAATCGAAGACAATGCATTGGTACGATACGGAGATCATCAGGTGGTGGCCACATTAAAAGGAGTTTCAGATAATTTTATAGCACAAGATAGGTTTAAAGCAGGCTATCTTAGTGGGGAAATGAGCTTGGGAGAGGAAAAGAAACCAAGGGCTTTGATTGGGCGAGGGCTGTCATATTTTTTATTACTTAACCTGGATAATGAATTTGAGCTGATCCAGGTGTTTTATCCCAAGGATCCGAAGTCAGGAAGCATTGACCCCTCAAGTATGTACAATAGGGAAGTGATCCAGCCTGCAGGTATTTTTAGTGTTGAAAAGCAAATCGATGATGAATATTTGATCGTTCCTTTGAGCTTTGCTTCCAAATTATTGGAGTACGGGAATCGAAGAACAGGTTTGGAAATAATGGTTTCTCCGGATTACAATGTTCAAAAAGTGAAGACCGAACTTAGACAATTACTAGGAGAAGCGTTTGTAGTACAAGATAGTGATGAGCAACACGCAAGTCTATTGATGACCATTAGGTTGGAAAAACTATTTGTGTTCCTTACCCTTACTTTTATTTTGGCCGTGGCATCCTTCAATATATTTTTCTCATTGAGTATGCTTGCTATAGAGAAGAAAAAAGACATAGCCGTTATTTTGGCCATGGGAGGGACAAAGAAATTGATACGTTCCATCTATTTAAAAGAAGGTGCAATTATTGCTTTTTCAGGAGCTTTGGTTGGCCTGGTTTTAGGATTTTTGATTTGTTGGGTCCAAGACAATTATGGATTGGTATCGCTGGGTGTGACTTCGTCGGTGGTAGACGCTTATCCTGTGAAAATGCAATGGACAGATTTTTTATATACAAGTGTTAGTGTAGTAATAATCACCATCATAGCCTCGTATAGACCGGCTTTGATTGCATCTAAAGTGAAGACTACCCTTCATCTGTAAGGTTTAAATGCAGTATTTATTTATTTCTTTTAAATAATTCTGTAATTTGCAAACTGCCAATTTTTAAAAAAGCACCATTTAGTTTAAATCTTGTTTTAATGAAAGTAGCTTCAGATAAGCCATTTGAAATCGTTTATTCCCTATTTAACCACGAGTTATTGGGGATTCTTTTTGAATCTTTTGCTATCCAATTGGATGAGAAAGGAAGATTGTCATTTGCTTACCAGAATATTTCTTATCAAAATGCAAGAGAGTTTGGGGAAGGGCTAGATGATACAGACTTGGAATTAATTAAGCTGATGGATAGCATGCAGCAGGAAGCCATTGTCAAAAAGTACAATGTAAAAAATACCAAGCCTAAAGAGTTTTTAAGGAAGGTCTTTGATAAAGATCATGTGACCCAGTCTAACAAGGAAGTTCAGAAACTAATAGAAGGTAAACTTGAAATTACAAGGGCCAAGATTTTGGATAAAATCCAAAACAAGCGGCTTTTTGAAATGGGAAATGATGGAAATCCTGTATGGAAAGAAATAGCCATTATGCCTGAAAAAGCTTCCGTATTATTTCATTTTAGAAGAAATGAAGAAAATACCCACTATTTTCCTACAATAAAATACCAAGGCGAAAAGTTGGAGTGGCAGTATAAAGGCAGTTATTTAATTTGCCACCAACCTGCTTGGTTGGTAGTTGATTCCATGTTAGTGAGCTTTGAAAAAGCTGTAGATGGGAAAAAATTGAGGCCTTTTTTAAACAAAAGGTTTATTGTCATTCCCCGAAAAGTTGAAGATTCTTATTACCGCAAGTTTGTCACTCAACTTGTCGCTTCATTCGATGTGTATGCCAAAGGGTTTGAAATAAAAGTAGCACGAGACAATCCTGAACCTGTATTGTATCTGGGCGAGTTGCCAAGGAATCCTACAGTGGATATGTTTGGAAAAAAGATCGCTGATGAAGATGAAGAAAAAATGGTATTTGATCTAAGGTATCATTATGGAGATTATTCTTTTAGAGCAGACCAGGTCAAACCTACCAATGTTGAGATTGAGAAAATTGGTGATGAATATGTCTTTTATAAAGTTGTCAGAAATTTAAAAAAGGAAAGCTTCTACGGAGATTTTTTGAAAAACAATGGACTGGCAGTTCGTGTAGGGAGACAGTCAATGCCCAAACGGGAAGCCTATGATTGGATAATTAATAATAGACCCCAGCTGGAAGATTTGGGAATAAAAATTAAACAAACAACCAGCGACAGCGGAAAGAAATATTTTATGGGTACCGCCAAGATTTCTGTTAATATAAAAGAGAAAATTGACTGGTTTGATGTAGAGGCAGTCATATCTTTTGGTGACTATGAAATATCCTTTCAAAAATTCAAGAAGTTATTGCTTAAGGGGAAGTCAGAAATAGAATTGCCAAATAAAGAAGTTGGGATCATTCCAAAATCATGGTTTGTGAATTATGGGGAGATTTTTTCATTTATTGAAGACGAACAGAATGAGGATGGGAAATACAAATTAAAAAAACACCATATAGCCTTGGCACAAGAGCTGGAAAAGGGAAATCTGCTTAAACTCGGTCTAAGTGAGAGATTAAACAAGTTAAAGGACTTTTCTACAATTGACGATTATGAATTGTCTAGCTATTTTAAGGGAACCTTAAGACCCTATCAAAAAGCAGGGTACAACTGGATGCGATTCCTCAATGAATACAACTTTGGTGGTTGTCTGGCAGATGATATGGGACTGGGTAAGACCGTTCAGACATTGGCCTTATTGGCCATGGAGAAGGAGCGCTCGGAAGGAACTACCTCATTGCTGGTTATGCCAACTTCCTTGATTTACAACTGGGAGCTTGAAGCAAGAAAATTTACGCCCAAATTAAAAATATTAATATATACAGGAACCCAGCGAATTAAGGATTGTAGGCTTTTTGAACGCTATGATTTAGTGCTTACTTCCTATGGAATTACAAGATTAGATATAAACATTCTCAATGAATTTTATTTCAATTACATTATTCTCGATGAAAGTCAGGCTATAAAAAATCCAGACAGTATAATTTCCAAGGCTGTGATTCAATTGAAAAGTAACCATAAACTAATACTAACGGGTACACCCGTGGAAAATGGGACAATGGATTTGTGGTCACAGATGAATTTTATTAATAGAGGTCTTTTGGCAGGGCAAACAGCTTTTAAAAAGCAGTTTTTATTGCCCATTGAAAAAAAGAACGACAAAGATAAGATTTTGAAACTCAATGCCATGATCAAGCCTTTTATTTTGAGAAGGTTGAAATCTCAAGTTGCTACAGATCTGCCAGAAAAAGTAGTAAACGTGAAATATTCTTCAATGACTCCTGATCAAGAGCAGGCTTATGAAGATGTAAAAAACTATTTTAGAGAGAAGATTATTGATGAAGCCAGTATGTTGGGTAAATCCCAAAAATCCCTTACTTTATTGCGTGGACTAACTCAATTGAGGCAAATGGCCAATCATCCTAAAATGGCCGATGATAATTATGCTGGAGATTCGGGGAAATTGGAAGACATTTCTCATATGGTGAAATCTACTGTCAGTGAAGGTCATAAAGTGTTAATATTTAGTCAATTTGTAAAGCATCTTGGCATCGTTAAGGAATTTCTTAAGGATGAAAAAATACCTTTCGCCTATCTTGATGGAGCGACAGTAGATCGGCAAAAGGAAGTGGCTTCCTTTCAAGAGAACCCAAATATCAAAGTTTTTCTGATTTCATTGAAAGCAGGAGGAGTAGGGCTTAATTTAACAAAAGCAGAATATGTATTTTTGCTGGATCCTTGGTGGAATCCTGCCGTAGAGGCCCAAGCCATTGATAGAGCACACCGAATAGGACAAAAAAATAAAGTGATTATTTATAAGTTTATCACCCGTAATTCTGTTGAAGAAAAAATAATGGAACTTCAAGAGCGGAAAATGGCCCTTGCAGGAGAGCTGATTAGTACCGAAGAGAGTTTTATTAAAAGCTTGAATCAGGAGGATATCGTTGCTTTACTTGACTGATAATCCCTAGTTAATAAATAAAAATTCAATCACAATAGCACTATAACAAAATGCATACAGCCATTTTAATTGTACAATGTAAGGATAATAAAGGTATAGTTGCCGCCGTTTCCCAATTTCTATATGAGAACAATGGGAATATATTAGCTGTAGATCAGTACATTGACGAGGAATTAGGTGATTTTTTTATGCGTGCTGAGTGGGAACTGGAAACTTTTGCCATAGAAAAAGACTCCATTTTAGAAGAATTTAAGAAAAATGTAGGGTTCAAATATGAAATGCAATATTCCCTGTCATTCAATTTCCCGAAACCTAAAATGGCACTTTTTGTTTCTAAATTGTCTCATTGTCTTTTTGATATATTGAGTCGGTATTATTCCGGACAATTCAATGTGGAGATTCCTTTGGTTATTTCCAATCACCCGGATTTAGAGCCTGTAGTGAAAGCTTTTGGAATACCTTATTATCATTTGCCTGTTACCAAGGAGAACAAGTTTACCCAAGAGAAAAGACAGCTTGAGCTTATGAAAGAGCATCAAGTTGATTTTGTTGTTTTGGCCAGATACATGCAGATTTTATCCGGCGACTTTATTAAAAACTTCCCCAACAATATTATCAATATTCACCATTCATTTTTACCTGCTTTCGTAGGGGCAAAACCCTACCATGCAGCCTATAAGCGAGGGGTTAAAATTATTGGTGCTACTGCCCACTACGTTACCGAAGAACTAGATGCAGGACCTATTATTGAACAGGATGTAGCTAGGGTTCGTCATCACAATACGATTGACGAATTGGTGCAAATAGGTCAGGATGTGGAAAAGGTCGTGCTTTCCAAAGCTATCAAATACCATTTGGCAAGAAAAATACAAGTGGTGGGCAATCGCACAATTATTTTTAACTAATCTAGGCAAAAAAGGATTTTTTAATCCGGTGCCAAAATTTATAGCCCTTTGGGAGTGCCCTGTCTGAAATGCCATAGAGCATTATTATAATTGCTCCAGTTCTACAAGTATATTCCCACTTTCATCTTGTAAAATGAGTTTACCTGCGTAATAGGAGTATTGCTTACTGGATTCTAGATTGGATAAAAACCTTTGTTCCAATTGCTCAAGTTTACAGGACCTATTGTCTGTGTATAAAGTCGAAAACTGAATCTGTTCCTGATTGTAGGTCGCTCCTCCCCTAAAATTGTTGCAGCCTGCAAATCCACCGATTTCTTTTCCATCTTTAAACTCTAAAGAGAGTTTTGCCAATTCACTTTTGCTTGCAGGAGATCCGGAGAGATCTGTAACCTTCCAGTCATGATCAGCTAATTCTACAGGTTCTGAATGGCATGAAAATAAGAAAACAGCTATTAATAGAACAAGACTCGATTTAAAATATAAATTCATTGTAAAATGGGTTTGGTTATACATATGGGATTAAAATCCACTTTTAGTATACTACCACAAACACCATTCTAAAAATGAATTATGTAACAATTTTTCTTGGAATATCATGAGGAAGTCTGGTCAATAACTCATAATTGACTTGTTGGGTGGACTCCCCAAAAGAGGCAACAGTAATTTCATTTCTTTTTTGGCGGCCGATAATCACAACTTCGTCTCCCTTATTTACTTCTTTAAGGTCTGTGACATCTACAGAGATGGTATTCATGGTAACATTACCAACCACAGAAAGCACCTTTCCATGTATTAAAACCTTCCCCAGATTACTTAAACTTCTACCAAACCCGTGGCAATACCCTACCGGTACCTGAGCAATAAGCATGTCCCTAGACGCCATATAGCTGTTACCATACCCTATAAAATCACCTATTTTAATTTTTTTCAGACTCATAACTTGGCTTTTCCAGCTAATGAGCCTCCTGAGCGGATTCTTTTTGTTTGGTGCCAGTTGCTTAAATTTAAACATATAGGTCTCCTGACTTGGCCAAAAACCATACTGTGCAATTCCAATTCTCACCATATCCATGATGGTTTCGGGGTAACTTAGTGAGGCTGCTGAACAAGCAGTGTGGTAGCGATCAAAGTGAACCCCCTTGCTATTGAACCAATCTTTGAACTTATGGTATTGCTTGATCTGATTCTGTATCCTAACATAATTGGCGACACTTTCTGCTCCGGCATAGTGGGTGCATAGACCGCATAGTTGTAAGTGATCGCTATTTTCTTCCAAACTAGCCAATAGTTCTTCCTTCTCGTCCCATTCAAAACCGGTTCGATGAAAACCTGTTTCCACCTCAATATGAATTTTTGCTTTTATTCCCAGTTCTTTACTTTTCTTAATGGCTGCTTCCAGTCTATCCATTTCAAAGCAATAAAAGCTTATTCCATTTTCAATTAAATAGGGGAGGTTTTCACTTTCTACCATCCCCATTACCATAATCTGGCTGTTCTTTTTCGAGGAATTTTTAGCCCTGATGGCCTCATCAGTACTAAAAGCACTAAAATGTCTTATGCCTACATTTTCAGCGATTTTTACGATGTTTTCTATTCCGTGACCGTAAGCATTACCCTTAATTACTGAAGAGATCGTTACATTATCACCTATTTGACTTTTTATAAACCGTATATTATTACTATATGCACTTTTGCTAATCGCTAGGAATGAGGTGTGCTCCATTTTTTAATGATTTAATCTTTGAATAATTGCGCAAAATATATCGACTCCTATAGGTAATAATTCATCAGGGAAGTCATAGCTGTTTTCATGTAGCTGGGGATGATTTTTTCCCGAGCCTAGACCAAAAAGATAGCTTTGGGTAGTAGCTGATAAAACTCCAAAATCTTCAGACCACCTAAACGGTTCATTAGCATGTCTTTTTGCTAATTTCAAATGCTCTACTGCTTCATTTACCAATTCTCCGGCATCTGTATCGTTTTCCACCACTTGAAACTCTTCAGTGAAACTGATGGAGCATTTTAAACCTTGGTCTGCAGCTATTTTTCTTGATATTGAACAAGCCCTTTCCGTCAAACTTGTCATGATATCATTGTCAAAAGTCCGAAGGGTAGCCATCACTTTGGCTTCTCCGGGTGTGGTGCCAAAAGCTACTTCACCCAGTTGGGCATGAATAATAGTCACAAGAGAAAAGCCAGGCATCTGTTTTGGGAGCTCTTGTAATCCAGAAATCAACTGACAAATAGCATTTGCGGGACTTATGGCATCCTCCGGGTGAGCGGCATGACTTGTTTTGCCCTTTAAAGCAATGATCATGCCTTTGGAAGCAGCCGTAAATGCTCCTTCTTTTAATACCACTTCTCCCAAAGGATATCCGGGAAGGTTATGCAATGCAAAGGCATAATCCGGCTTTATTTTTTGATAGTGTGGGGACTCGATAACTTCTTTTGCCCCCATACCTGTTTCTTCTGCAGGTTGGAACAATAAGATTACCCTTCCTTTTTTTGGTCTTTGCTTACTTATTGTCAAGCCAATCCCACAAAGTATGGCCATGTGACCATCATGTCCGCAAGAGTGTGCTACTCCCGGAATATTGCTTTTATAATTAAAGTCGTTATTCTCAGTAATAGGTAAAGCATCAAGCTCAGCCCTGAACAGGGTGCTTGGTCCTTTATCTTTGCCATTGAACACTATGGCCAAACCATGTGTGCCCAAGTCTTCTACAATTTCATCCGGTGATAAAGCTTCGAAATAGGACTTGATTTTACGGGAAGTGTATTTTTCCTTTCCTGAAATTTCCGGTGCCTGATGCAGCTGTTTTCGAAGTTTGCTTATTTCTTTAATTATAGAATTCATTATGTGTTTTTCTATTGACATTCTCAGCTTGAAATCCAAGCCATGCTGTTGGGTCCGGGCAGTTTTTTTTGTACCAATCTTTTTGTGAGCTTGAGCATACTCCCGGATAGTCTCCTGATTCTCCTTTTAAATTTTTTATCAATTGAAAGTGCAGGTGAGGAGGCCAGTTCCCATTTTCAAAGGACGATCCTAAATGTCCAATTTTTTCTCCTTTTTCAAAGATCTGCCCCACTTTTAAATGTTGCAGGTCTATATGACTTAAATGTCCATAAAGACTGTAAATTAATTCCCCATGAAATGAATGCATGAGTATTATTGTAGGACCATAATTGCCAAAACCTTTATTGTCTCGGAAACTGTGAAGGGTACCATTTATCGGGCAATGGACTGCTTTTCCGGAAGTAGACCAAATGTCTATTCCTAGGTGGATGTTTCGAAATTTACTTGCTGAACTGTCCTCAAAAACCCTGCTTCTTTGGTAAATGTTACGCATTTCTAAATACCCGCCGATGCCATACACTTTTTTGTTTTGGACCAATTGGTTGTTGATATAATGCTCAAAAGCATGGGTGTCTAAAAGATCAATTTCCTTTAACTCCAAATTGGTTGTACTCATGTCTAGCGAAATGGTGTTGTTTCCATTCAACTCTTCTCCCATGATAGGGTAAAATTCCAGGTGATTTATTGACATATTGCTTAAATAAAATGCAAACCTAAGTCAAAAATTTTTTTCAATATAGGGAATATAGTTTGTTGCAAAATGGCAGTGGCCATTTTTCTTCCTTTTTGATATTCCTTGTAGAATAATTGTCTGTTTTTTAGATTATATGCAATTTTGGAAGATGAAGAAACAGCCAAATATAACAGCCAAAAGTATTCGAGAAGCAAGAGAAAGAATTGATCATATGGTTCATTATACGCCTGTTTTGCATTCTGAAGCTATCAGCAAAGTGGCAGGGTGTGATTTGGTTTTTAAATGTGAAAACTTTCAAAAAGTCGGTGCTTTTAAAGCAAGAGGAGCAGCCAATGCCGTGCTTAAAATGTCTCCCGAGGAAAGGAGGAAGGGAGTTGCCACCCATTCTTCCGGTAACCATGCTGCAGCCTTGGCTCGAGCTGCACAGGTTGCAAATATTCCATCCTATATCGTGATGCCTTCAAGTGCCCCACAGGTAAAAAGAAATGCAGTGGAGGGTTACGGTGGAATAGTAATTGAGTGTGAACCTAACTTAAAGGCAAGGGAAGAAGGTTTAAAAGCTGTGGTAAACCAATATGGAGCCACTTTTATACCTCCTTATGACCATATCGATGTGGTGGAAGGTCAGGCTACTTGCGCCTTGGAGCTTTTGGAGACTTATCGTTCTCTAGATTTTTTAATCGCCCCCGTCGGTGGAGGTGGTTTATTGGCGGGTACGGCATTGGCTACAAAATTTTACTCACCAAATACCAAAATCATTGGGGCAGAACCAGAGGGTGCTAACGATGCAAAGATGTCATTTGAAGCCGGTTATAGAATTCCTGTTCAAACACCTAATACCATTGCTGATGGTTTGCTTACTTCATTAGGAAAGTTGAATTTTGAAATTATCTTCAAAAATGTTGACTATATACTTACAGTATCAGACCAAGAAATCATATCAGCCATGCGCCTGATATATGAGCGTATGAAAATTGTGATTGAACCAAGTAGTGCTGTGCCTTTGGCTGTTGTTCTGAAAAATAAAAATCTATTTGCTAATCAAAATGTGGGCATTATCCTTTCAGGAGGTAATGTGGATTTAGCCGGCTTGCCTTTTAAATCTTCTTGATTTAAGGAAGGTACAGATCAGCCAAAGTTTTCACTACACGGTCAACTTCAGCTTTTGTGTTAAAGCGACTAAATGAAAACCTAACGTTTTCTCTTTGTGGATTTATTCCGAGCGCATTCAGTACATGTGAGCCTAATTGAGCCCCACTAGAACATGCAGATCCGCCCGAAACTGATATCCCATTTAGATCCAGATGAAACAAAAGCATGCCTTCGTTGCTCTCAGATGGAGGGAAGCTTACATTTAACACGGTATACAAGCTCTCATCGAGATTACCCGATAGCCCATTGAAAGTTACTTCCGGGATGGCTTTTATTATTTGATTTTTAAAGTATGTTTTTATCCCTAGGATCTCCTCAGCGTGGGCCGTTTGGTTTTCATAAGCCAGTTCAAGGGCTTTTGCCAAGGCAATGATCCCCGCAACATTTTCAGTTCCTCCTCTAAAGCTTCTCTCTTGTCCGCCACCAAAAATAAAAGGGTCAATTTTTTTATTCTTGTTGATGTAAATAAATCCTACTCCTTTTGGTCCATGAAATTTGTGTGCCGAACCCGAGAGAGAGTGAATTGGTAATGTTTTTAAATCAATCGGGTAATGCCCCATTGTTTGAACCGTGTCCGAATGAAAATAGCTGCTGTGCTGTTCACACAGTGCAGCTATTTTCTTTATGTCATTTAGATTTCCGATTTCATTGTTTCCATGCATTAAACTCACCAAGCTATTGGGTTCATTTTTCAATAGCATTGCCAATTGTTCCATATTTAGTCTGCCTTGGTTATCACATTCCAGCAAGCTTAACTTTAAGTTTTGCTTCTTAGCAAGTTGTTCTGCTACATGCAAGACAGCATGATGTTCAATGGGTGAAGTGATGATATGTTTTATATTATAGGTGGCTATTGCTCCACAAATAGCCATATTGTCAGCTTCTGTGCCACCTGAAGTAAATATGATTTCCCCTGGGCTGACATTCAGTAAACCTGCAATTTTTTTTCTGGCTTTTTCCAATGCAGCTCTAGCATCTCTCCCATGACTATGTACAGATGAAGGATTGCCGAAATTATGCTTAAGGTAAGGTAACATTTCCTCAAGCACACGTTCATCTATAGAAGTTGTTGCTGCATTGTCAAAATATAGACTAGCCAATTCATTCATGTTTAGTGCATGGATAATTTCAGATTATTTTTCTGAAATTATCTCTTTAATATCTAGGATAATTTTATTTGCCAAGTGCTCAGCGGTTGCTGAGGTGCCGGACTCAGAATAGATTCGTATTATAGGTTCTGTATTAGATTTTCTTAAGTGCACCCATTCTTTATCAAATTCTATTTTCACCCCATCAATGGTATTGATAGGATATTTTTGGTATTTACGCTGAATTTTCTCCAAAATGCTGTCTACATTGATTGATGGAGTAAGTTCAATTTTATTTTTTGAAATAAAATATCCCGGATAACTTGCTCTTAATCTGCTTGCAGATTTACCAAATTTTGCCAAATGAGTTAGGAATAAACCTATACCCACCAAGGCGTCTCTTCCATAGTGAGATTCAGGATAGATTACTCCACCATTACCTTCACCTCCAATGATTGCATTGGTGGCTTTCATTTGGTTGACCACATTTACTTCTCCAACTGCTGCTGCATTGTATTCTCCTCCCCTAAGTTCAGTTACATCTCTTAAAGCTCTTGTGGAACTAAGGTTTGATACAGTATTTCCTTTTTGTTGCGACAGAACATAATCTGCCACTGCAACTAGTGTGTATTCTTCTCCGAAAAAGCTACCATCCTCATTTAAAAAGGCCAGCCTATCTACGTCCGGATCTACTACAATTCCAAGATCAAAATTTCCATTCTCCAATTTTAAGGAAATATCTCTAAGGTGTTCTGGTAATGGTTCAGGGTTATGAGGGAAGTCACCATTTGGTTCACAGTACATTTTTTCTATGACCTCTACTCCTAAGGCTGTTAATAACTTAGGTATGACCAGCCCCCCGGAAGAATTGACACAATCAATGACTATCTTAAATTTTCTCGCAGCGATGGCAGCAGGGTCAACGAGTTTTAAGTCCAATACATGTTGGATATGGATGTCCAAGTAATCTTCTCTCTGAGAATAATTACCTAATTTTCTTACCTCTGCAAAAGTGAAGTCTGCATTTTCAGCCTTTTCTAATACTTCTTTGCCTTCACTATCTGAAATAAATTCACCTTGCGAATTGAGAAGTTTTAGTGCATTCCATTGAATGGGATTGTGGCTAGCAGTAATGATTATTCCACCTCCAGCGTTTTCTCTAGGTACAGCAAGCTCCACAGTTGGAGTCGTACTCAAGCCCAAGTCAATGACATCAATCCCTAATCCTTGTAGGGTGCTTGCCACTAATTGAGAGACCATCTTTCCGGAGATTCTGGCATCTCTACCCAATACAATTTTTTTGTTTGATGAATTTTCTAAAACCCAGGCACCATAGGCAGCTGAGAATTTCACAATGTCTATAGGGGATAGTCCATCTCCGGGTTTTCCGCCTATAGTTCCTCTAATACCGGAAATCGATTTAATTAATGCCATTGAAAGAATTTAATGGAAGGTTATAAAAATGAGTATTGGATGATTGTTCTTATTTAAATTTAGCCATGACCTTGTCTACCTCATTGTCAGGGTTGCCACAAGAGCTACCGTCGTCTACTTTTTTACCGCAGTAGCCGCAAGTTTCCCCCTCCTTATTCAAATAGGGGTTTTGAGAGGCACAAGTGCCTTTAAATTGTCCATTTTTTAAGAATATTAACCTTACAGACATTAAAATGAAAAATAATGCCAGGAATGCCAATGTTAAATATACAGTTGTCATATCAATTTTATTTCTGCAAATTTACGTAATACTTTCAAAACGTATATACCGAAATATAAGTTTCCTCCCTTTTATATGAATAATCCGGAAAAAAGGAAAGAGCAGTTAGCTGCTTTTGACAAGCTATTGACCATCATGGACGAACTTCGTGAAAAATGTCCTTGGGATAGAAAACAAACCATTGAGAGTTTAAGGCATTTAACCATTGAAGAGACATTTGAGCTTTCAGATGCCATCTTGAACAATGATTTGGAAGAAATTAGCAAAGAACTAGGTGATATATTGTTGCACATCGTCTTTTATGCGCGACTAGGTGACGAGAAAAAAGCCTTTGATATTGGGAAAGTGATTGGTCAGTTAAATGAAAAATTGATCCGAAGACATCCTCATATTTACGGAGATATTTCAGCCGATGACGAAGAGGCTGTAAAACAAAATTGGGAAAAAATAAAACTGAAGGAAAAAGGAAATACCAGCGTATTAGGGGGAGTTCCTCGGTCTTTACCGGCCTTGATCAAAGCCATGCGTATCCAAGAAAAAGCCCGGGGGGTTGGTTTTGATTGGGAAGAAAAACAGCAGGTGTGGGCTAAGGTTGAAGAAGAGATGGGGGAGTTTAGAGAGAACTTTGATGCCACAGATGAAGTCCCTGTCAATAAAGAAGAGGCCACCAAAGAATTTGGGGATCTCTTATTTTCTTTAATTAACTATTCTCGGTTTATAGGTGTAAATCCTGAGGAAGCTTTAGAGAAGACCAACAGAAAGTTTATCTATAGATTTCAATACTTAGAAAATGCCGCTAAGGCTTCAGGAAAAACCTTGGGCGACATGAGCCTGGAGGAAATGGATACCTATTGGGAAGCAGCCAAAAATGAGGAGAAAAATAAGTGATTTAAAAGAAAATTCTGAACAGGGAGTTATCCACTTTTTATGCTTAGATTAAAATAAATAAAATATACTTATTTTAAGTTTTCCACAAATCCTTGATTTTATTAATATCTATAACTTACTCATTGTCAAAAGTATAAGGCCTTCTTATTGAAGTGTGTGGATAAGTCTAACGAAATGTGGATAAATTTTTCTTGCTTTTTTTATTCTTCAAATGCGTTGAAATCAAGCTGTTTTTGCCTTGTTTTATTCAATGTGTTTCAGGTGAGTACCATTCGTTTTTCCCTGTTGATTTCCCCATGATTTAAAATCTTCTTTGGTTTATGAGCTTGAGTGCAAAATGAGTAAACTTAGACAAGGGGAGGCTTGATAAATTAGTTGTTTAAAAGGTACCTTTGATTCGTAATGCTTGGATTGAAAGCTTTATAATGTTATAGATTGCCATGCAATAGACAATCAATTGTCTGCAGGAATCACTTCGAAATCTGCCCCTTTAAGCTGTTTTTAATTTCAAGGTAGCGGAGATGCTATGCGATTGTTCCAAGGCAGACCTGTTTTCTTGTGATTTGAAGACTCCTTGAGAAAGCTTGGTACAAGCATTACGAATTCTATTATATCTTAAAGGTCAAACAAATTTTAATATCTCCTCAATATATTCCCTATTGTTAGAAAGTCTAGGGACTTTGTTTTGACCACCCAGGCGCCCTTTGGATTTGAGCCATCTTGTAAACAAACCTTCAGATGCAAAATGGATAATAGGTAGTTTTAATACCATATCCTTATACCTTTTAGCGTCATAGTCCGAGTTGACATTACGTAATTCCTGATCTAGCCTTTGAAGAAACTCATCCTTGTTATTGGGTAACTTGACAAATTCAATAATCCATTCGTGGGTGCCTTGTTCGTGATTGCTGTCAAAATATACCGGGGCAGCTGTGAAATTACTGATGGTCGCTCCGGTGGCATTGCAGGTGATTTCCATGGCTTTTTCGGCATTCTCCACAATTAGCTCTTCCCCAAAGGCATTGATGAAATGTTTGGTTCTACCGGAAATCTTTATTCTATAAGGATTAATTGAGGTGAATTTTACCGTATCTCCTATTTTGTATCTCCACAATCCCGCATTGGTTGAGATTAGCAATGCATAGTTTTTATCCTTTTTCACTTGATCTAAAGGGATAATTTCCGGGTGCTCGTTTTCTATGTCTTCCATGGGGATAAATTCATAAAAAATCCCATAATCAAGCATAAGTAGTAATTCATCAGAATCTTTTTGGTCTTTGATGCCGAAAAAACCTTCAGAGGCATTATAGGTTTCCATATAATGCATGTTAGGGCTGGGGATGAGGCTTTCAAAAATGTTTTTATAGGGGCCAAAGGCCACGGCTCCATGAAAGAATACTTCCAGGTTTGGCCATACCTCCAAGATGTTTTTACTATTGGTTTTTTCAAGTACTTTTTTAAGTAGGACTAAGGTCCAGGTGGGGACTCCTGTGAGGCTGGTGACATTTTCTTTTAGGGTCTCTTCAATCATTTTTTCAATTTTCGCTTCCCACTCACTCATCAAGGCCACCTCTAAACTAGGTGTTCTGGCCATTTGAGCCCATACCGGTAGGTTTCTTGTGATTACGGCTGAAATGTCTCCCGAAAAGCTGTTTTCATTGAAGTCAAGGTTGTTTGTTTGCAAACTTCCCCCAATGGTAAGGCTCTTCCCGGTAAATAATTTGGTTTCAGGGTAATTGTTGATATAGAGGGAAAGCATATCTTTCCCACCTTTAAAATGGCAATCTTCCAGACTTTCCGGGGAGACCGGGATAAATTTGCTTCGAGAAGATGTGGTGCCGGATGATTTTGAAAACCAATGGATAGGTGTAGGCCACAATACATTTTGTTGGCCTTTCATGGTTTGCTCGATATAGGGTTTTATGGCCTCGTAATCATGAACAGGCACCCATGCATTATAATCTTCATAAGCAGAAATTTTCCCGAAATTATATTTCTTTCCAAACTCAGTATGTTTTGCCGTATGAATTAACTTGAATAAGATCTCTCTTTGCGTTTCAAGTGGGTTGTTTTTAAATTTTTCGATCTGGCCTATACGGTTCTTTAGGATCCAGGTCATAAAAGTATTGATCAATTCCATGGTGGAGGTGTATTCCGTTTTTATATTTTTCTTTTCAGCTCGAAATTTTTTCCCAGATAAACTTTCCTAACTTGCTCATCGGCTGCTAATTCTTCAGCGGTTCCTGCTTTCAGAAGTTTCCCTTCAAACATTAAGTAAGCACGGTCTGTAATGGATAAGGTTTCATTCACATTATGGTCAGTAATGAGGATGCCAATGTTCTTGTTTTTTAATTTGGCAACAATGCTTTGGATTTCTTCAACAGCAATTGGATCCACGCCGGCAAATGGCTCATCGAGCAATACAAACTTAGGGTCTACAGAAAGTGCTCTGGCAATTTCTGTACGTCTTCTTTCACCTCCGGAAAGCACCATGCCCAAATTCTTTCTTACATGGGTTAGGCTAAACTCTTCCAATAGCTCTTCAACCTTTTCCTTTTGAGCTTTTTTAGGAATATTACTCATTTCCAAAACAGCCATGATGTTTTCCTCTACTGTAAGCTTCCTGAAAACAGAGGCCTCCTGGGCAAGGTATCCTATACCTAGTTTGGCTCTTTTGTACATGGGCAAGGGGGTAATGTCTTGGTTGTCCAGGTAAACTGTTCCCCCATTGGGTTGTACCAATCCCACTATCATATAAAATGAGGTGGTTTTCCCTGCTCCATTGGGGCCTAAGAGTCCCACTATTTCTCCTTGCCCTACTTCTACGGAAATGTCGTTAACTACCTTCTTTTTCTTGTAGATCTTAACAAGGTGCTCTGCCTTTAATATCATGTTTAATCAAATTTGATATCCTTAACGTATAGTTGCAAACTACTGGTATTTCTAAATGTGTTTTCTCGTATTTCAAACGCTATATTGAATCGCATTTTGCTATTTAATAAGTCGAAATAATCGGCAAAGCCAAACCCGATGCAAACAGGTTTAGTGCTCTGTCCATCTTGAATAATGTCAAAACGTAAATGTTTGTCCTTAAGCACACGTACATTTTCAGCAAAGACCTGATTGGCACAAAAAACGGGTTCCGGATTCCCCGGTCCAAAGGGAGTCATTTGTTTGAGGATATTATAAAACCTATAGTTGATTTGATCTAAAATTAATTCATCATCTATCTCCAAAATCGGTTTCATGTGGATTTCAGATACCCTATTGCTTACCACCGATTCAAATTTCGCTTGAAATGCAGGGACATTTGCAACAGATAAAGTGAGACCGGCAGCATATTTATGCCCTCCAAATTGTTCCAACAAGTCACTACACTCTTCTATGGCTTCGTAAATATTAAAATCATATACAGATCGAGCACTGCCTGTTGCCTTATTGTTGGATTCAGTAAGAATGATGGTTGGGCGATAGTATTTTTCAATACAGCGTGAAGCTACTATGCCGATTACTCCTTTGTGCCAGTCTTCTTTAAATAAAACTGTACTTTTAAATTCTCCTTCCAACTCCCTTGTTTCAATCATTTCTAATGCCTCACGAGTGATATTCTCATCAAAATTTTTTCGTGCGGCATTAACGTCTTCAACAAGTTCTGCCCGTCGAACAGCCTCGTCGAGATCTTTAGAAATGAGGAGTTCTACTGATGCTTTGGCATGTTCCAGCCTTCCTGAGGCATTGATCCTTGGGCCAATTTTAAAAACAATGTCTGTAATGTTTATGTCTTTTTCTAATTTTCCTTTTAAAATAAGCGCTTTTATTCCCGGTCTGGGGTTATTGTTTAATCTTTCAAGCCCAAAGTAAGCCAGGATTCTGTTTTCTCCGGAAATGGGAACAATATCAGAAGCAATACTGATAACCAGCAAGTCTAGGAAAGCGTAAAGGTTATTTTGATTTCTTCCTGTAAATTGAGAGAAGGCTTGAATGAGTTTAAAGCCAACTCCGCAGCCACTTAATTCTTTAAAAGGATAGGAGCAGTCTTTTCTTTTAGGGTCTAAAACAGCAATAGCTCGTGGGAGGGTTTCTCCGGGAGTGTGGTGATCACAAATAATGAAATCCACACCCAGTTCATTGGCCAAATCAATTTTATCTAAAGCTTTGATCCCACAGTCAAGCGAGACCACCAAGCTGAAATTATTTTCGGCAGCAAAGCGAACTCCTTTTTCAGAAATACCATAACCCTCCTTGTATCTGTCCGGAATATAAAAAGCTACATTAGAATAAAACGATTGAATAAATCCATAAAAAAGAGCCACAGAAGTGGTTCCATCTACATCGTAATCCCCATAAACCAGTATTTTTTCATTTTTCTCAATTGCTTGATGTAGCCTTTGAACGGCCACATCCATGTCTTTCATGAGGTAGGGGTCATGTAATTTATCTAAGTCAGGTCTGAAAAAATCCTTGGCTTGTTGAAAATCAGATATGCCACGGTTTACCAGCACATTGGCAAGTGTTGGGTTTACATTTATTTCATTGCTTAGGTGTTCTACTAATTCGGAATTTGCCTTGTCTTTATGTTTCCATCTATAGTCCATGGCGCGTAAATTACAAAACAAACAGGCGATTCAACTAAAAAAACACCTTAATAATTTTAATATAAATTGCTCATTTTACTTAAGGTCCATACATTGAGTGCATTACCAATTATTCAATGACTTCTGAAAGTACTTCCTTAAGAGCGACTCTCTTCCCGTCTTTGTAGGGTACAATCCAAGCCTCCTTTACCCCGATTTTCCGGAGTTTCTTCTTGAAAAGATCCGCCATGTCGTAATCTCTAAATTGGCCCAATATATATTTAATATAGCCGTCCTCATCGATTATTTTCATGTCGCTGCCATTCTCAGTAAGGTCCCTTAAATCAAGCTCATCAAATGCAGCCAGTTGAACTTTAAAAACAAGTCCTTTATTCCACTCATCGTTGAGCGTATTTATATTTTCGCTAGACTCTTGGTTTTGTTCAGTACTTAAGCTGATAACTTGGCGGGCGAGCCTGTCGATTTCATTTTCTTTTATGTTGATTTGTTGCTCGATATAGGATATTTTTTCCAAAAGGTTGAAATTCTCTTGGGATAGTTTATTTTTTTCCTCAACCAAAGCTTTAAATGCCTCAGGGCTCATCTCTTTCTTTTGTTGTTCCCAAGATTTGTGCTCTTCTTTTGTTAGCCCACCTACTGTCTTAGAAGAACAGTTGAAAAAAACTGTAGCGGTAATTACTATTAGTAATGTTTTGGTAAAAGTCATTTTAATGCACATTTAAAATCCCGTAATAATGCTAAGGTATAGACAGGCATAAGGTACAAAAAATTAGCCATTATCCTTTCCTTCCTTAAAAAAATCATAGCACCCCGTTATTCAATCTTACTATTGACTGGGGTGCTATAATCAAGTATTGGGTTAAACTGGTGTATTACAGTTACCTATTTTAATTATTTTCATGTGAATAAGAAACCTTTGCAATAACAGGGTTGCTCATGCATTTTCAAATTAAACATTCACATGGCGCTCTGCATGGTAAGAGGACCTTACCAAGGGGCCTGATTCTACATATTTCAAGCCTCTTTTTAGGCCTTCTTCCCGATAAGCATCAAATTGGTCCGGATGAATAAACTCTGCTACCTCTATATGCATTTTGGTAGGCTGTAAATATTGGCCTAGAGTTAGGATGTCGCAACCATTTTCAGCTAAATCGTCCATGGCCTTATGCACCTCGTCTTGCTTTTCACCTAAGCCTAACATTATACCTGTTTTTGTCCTTTTGCCAAACTCCTTGGTAAGTTTGATTTGCTCAAGTGATCGGTGATATTTGGCCTGAGGCCTTACCCTTCTATAGAGTCTTTCCACGGTCTCTACGTTGTGTGAGACCACTTCTTGACCGGCACTTATCATCCGGTATAATGCATCCCAATTGCTCTTTACATCAGGAATTAGGGTTTCTATGGTGGTTTCAGGTGAGCGTTTTTTTGTTTCGGCTACTGTTCGGTACCAAATATCCGCCCCTTTGTCCTTAAGTTCATCCCTATTTACTGAAGTGATTACAGCATGTTTTACTTGCATCAATGTAATCGCTTCAGCAACTCTCCTCGGTTCATCTTCATCATATTCCGGGGGTCTACCGGTGGCAACTGCACAAAAAGAGCATGACCTGGTGCAAACATTGCCTAGAATCATAAAGGTTGCAGTTCCGGCACCCCAGCATTCGCCCATATTTGGACAATTTCCACTTTCACAAATAGTGTGCAGCTTATGTTCATCCACTAATTTGCGAACATGAGCATATTCTTTACCCACAGGTAATTTAACCCTTAACCAATTGGGCTTTTTTCTTTTGGTTTGTTCTTCAGAAATTACAGGTAATTCTATCATATCGGGTTGTTAAATCCGTTCAAAATTAGTCATTAAATTTGAGTTAACCCAAATGAATGCCGAACTCTCTATCTTCTAAACCCATAGTATAGGGTGACAAATGCCGATTGGAAGATTTGCCTGTTTTCGGTGGTAGGCATCAAGGGAATCTCTTTGGTAAAACCTTCTAATTGATAACCAAGTTCCAACCCTGTCACATTTGACTTTAAAAAACCAAATTCAAAATTGATGGCTGCTTTGGCATTTCCACCAAAGGCAATTTCAGATTCTCCAATTCCTTCAAAAAGTCTACCCGGCCCAAGGATATCAAATTTACTTTGATGGATTTCCGGGTCATATTGCTCTCGCACAGTTTCTGTCCGATTAATGTAATATTCTATATAATATGGAGCAAGTAATCCTATGGTTGGTCCAATGGCAGCTAAAAAGGATATTTGGACTCCTTGGTGAGGGGCTTTTTTAAATGCAATAATCTCTCGACCATATTGAGGGCGGATGGCATAGAGGTAATTTGATTTGCCAAAAATATAAGTGTTTCCTAAAGCGGTAGGATACCTCACTTCCTTAGGGTTTTTGACATTGGCGAGTTCTAAATTAAAAAATTGGAACAGGTTGTCATTAATCCTGGAACCAATTTTAAAACTTATTCCCCCAATCAAACCACCATTGGTGTTTTTATTGATGCCAAAGAGAACTTCTTTGTCATAGTCATAGTTGCCGGATTCTTCTTCTTGGGCCATTAAATGAAAACAAGAAGCGAAAAGGAAAGTAAACAATAGGAAATATTTCATTTCTTTAGTTATAAGCGATTAACAATTTAAACGCTAAATTTACATTTATTGTTATTTAACAGGTACTAAAAATAGTCAGATTAAGTTTATCATGCAAAGGCAACAAATTAAGTTAAGTTAATGGGCAGTCTTGATTGAAAAAAATGAACCAAAAACACCCTTTTTTCAATAGCTTGTCATTGACCATGAGAGTTTATAAAAATGAATTGCCCTTCTTAAATATTTTAAAAATGAATTGTTTTTTTTAGTATGCCGTAAAGCGCTGTGATATAGGTTTATAACTGTGTTGCTTAGTTTTTTTAGAGGAGTGATCCTTTTGAAAATAGGAATAATTGCAGGAAAATAGATCAGGTACTGTAGCGTTTTTTAAGTAACGTCCGTATAGGTTAAAAATATACCCAATAAAAAATAGGCTTTTGGAGAAGGATCTCATACAAGAAGCACAAAAGCGAGATAAAAAGTCGCTAGAAAGGCTTTATAGGCACTTTTATGGCTATGCTATGAGTATTGCTCTAAGGTATTCCGGAAATCGGGAAGAGGCCTGCGAGATTGTAAACGATAGTTACATGAAAGCTTTTGATAAATTGGATCAGTTTAGCTTAGACAATTCTTTCAAGTCTTGGTTTCGGCGGATAATAATAAATACTTCCGTGGATTACTATCGCAAGAATTTAAAGCATCAAGGGATCATGGATATCGACAAAGCTCATGCCGAAATTTACAATCCGGATATCTTAGATGAGTTATCAAAGGAGGATATCTTAAAATGTCTTGGGGAATTGCCGGATTTATTGCGGGTGATATTTAATATGTACGAGATAGAAGGGTACAGGCATGCAGAAATTAGTGAAAAGTTAGGCATTCCCTCAAGTACCTGCCGTACTTATTTGGCAAGGGCAAAGGAGAGGTTAAGAGACAAAATTATTGCACTTAATTATATAAAAAATGAAGGAGCAGTTCGATAAGAAACTAGCGGAGAAAATAGAAGCCTCCTTCAGCAATCATGAGGAGCCATTTGATCCTAAACAGTGGGAAAAGTTTTCAGATGCTTATTTTAAGCCTAAGAAAAAGGCATGGTTGATCTATTGGCCATTTATTACTGCTGGGGTTGCAGCTAGTTTATTGTTCTTTTTCTTTTATTTTCCAAAACAAGAAGAAATTGGGCAAAAAGTGAAATCCATAACCGATGCAGTGGTAAAAGAAAAATTACCTTCTTTTAGAAAGGAAAAACAGAATGTGGATCCGGAGAACAATATTGCCACAAGGGCAAAAGTGGAGGAAAATAAAGAGCAATCTGAAGCCCCTACATCAACTACTTCCAAGTTAATTGGACAGAAAAATAAAAATGTAGATAGAAATCAAATTCCTGTAGTTACAAAACAGGAGGAAAGTTTAATTCCTTCAATGATAGAAGATATTTCTTCTACTTGGGATGAATTTCAGGCTGCCATAGAGGCGAGTTTTGATACCCTTCAAAACCAAACCAATTCAGGCTTAGGGAGCACCAAGGCAATGTCTGTTGCTGAAGCCCAATCATTGGTGGACCAATGGAAATCCTCAAGTTCAGGAGATGAGCCGAAAGAAGTGGTCTCTTCTGCCAAGACTTTTAAGCTTGGACTAATGGTAAGTCCCCAAGCCAATTCCAATCCTGTGTCTGGGATGAATTTGGGCGCAGGTATCATGTCTGAGATCTCATTGAGTAAAAAGTTGAAATTAGATGTGGGTTTGGCCTATGCGAATCAACGCATGGATGCGCAGGCCAACCAAGGCATGAGAGAAATGCTTGCTTTACCAGATGGAGATTACCAAAAACTCAATAGTAATATAATAGAAACTGATTATAGGCTTAATTTTGCCTCTTTGGATATCCCTATCAACCTGAAGTATAAATTTTACGATAAGGAACAAACAGGCATGTATTTCATTACCGGGTTATCCAGTATGATATATTTAGATCAGAACACAGTTGAATCTTACCAAGCGCAATCTTTGTTCAATGCAAATAGCATTAATGGAGCGCTGGAATATGCGCCTTCTGTGCAAAGCTTTAGTAATGTATATACACCTGAAAGTGGCCAAAGCAATGCTGATGTTGCAGGTCTCTTAAACCTTTCATTTGGATATGAGTATAAGCTAAACAAAGGGTTTTACGTCTCGTTTGAACCCTTTTATAAATTGCCGCTTGGGAGTCTTACTTTCGCCAATCAGCAGTTCTCAATTGGAGGAGTTAACCTGAGAATGAATTTCAATTTTAAAAATAAATAACAAACCAAAAATTAATTGATTACCATGATTTTAAAGAACAAATTTACTTGGCTTTTAGGTCTAGTTATTTTAATGACGTCTTGTCTTGATGACTCCCCCACAGAGATTGAATTGGATATGGAAAGAGATGACCTTGCCTTGGAGTATTACATTAATTCAAATAATATCGATGCAACGAAAACACAATCTGGATATTATTATACTAAAACGGTTGAGAAACCTGACGCAGATCTATTTGTAAGCGATGATTATATAGGGGTATATTATGAAATCAAAAGTCTTGATGGTCAATTGATAGACTCTCACTTAGATGAAAGTTTGGAACCTAAAATTTTTAAATATAGTCAAGATGGATTATGGCCTATAGCCATTACTTATGCTTCAGGTTTGGCTAAAGTTGGTGAAGAAATGACCGTTTACTCCCCATCCTACCTTGCCTTTGGAAATTATAGCTATGAAACTTTAATATTACCATCTTCTAACTTAATCATTAAATTAAAGTATGCTGCCAAATATACTGAAGAGGAGCTTAAAGAGAGAGAGGAAGCAATGCTAGCAGAATATATTGCTTCTGAACAATTGGAAGGTTTTGAGGAAGTTGCAGAAGGTGTTTATGTGAGAACCATCACAGAAGGAGATGATTCCAAAACCGAATCTCAGCTGGGAAGTACGGTTTCGGTTGACTTTGAATTGTTTGAATTAGGAGCTGATGAACCTGTTTACGAATCATATGAAAGTAATCAGCCTACTTCAGTATCTGTAGGTAATTCCGGCCTGGAATTTTTAAATGAGGGATTAATAGATGTTTATCCGGATCAAAAATTGGAGATACTTTCCACTTCATTCAATGCGTATGACCAGTCTATTCAAATATTCCCTTCAGTAATCAGAGAGGATCTCGTAAACTTGGGCGAGCAAATAGATTTAGTGAAACCTTTTACTCCGATTTTATTTAAAGCAGAGGTGCTTTCTGTAAATTAATAATCGTTGAATTAAATATTTAAAAAAAGGGATTGGTTTTCAATCCCTTTTTTTATGCCCAAAGGTCTCTTAATAATGGGATTTTCAACAATTCCTCGATACTTAAGCCAAAAACAAATGCCCAAAAAAGAGCACTTATAAACATCGAAAATAAAATTTTCTTTTTCGCTACGCCAAATGATGTCAGTACTACTGTTCCCCCAATAGGCGTTAAGATAAGTGGTGTTAAGAATGCGATACCCCAAACACCAAATTTCTTCCACACTTTGATGGTGTTTCTAGTGCGTTTAGAGAATTTCTTTGATTTTTTTTTGATGATAATGGTCCAGTTTTTTTTAAACCATTCTCCCAAAAAGGTAAATAGAAATACTGATGTCATCATGCCCAATACGGTAACCAGAATAATTTCTATTAAACTATATCCTGCTGCAGCTCCTAAAAGTGGACCAGCTATAAATTTAAACAAGCAAAGAAAATAGATTCCCGCAAATTTTATCAAGTACTCACTCATGAAATAAGGATATAAATATAGAAGAGGTATCCAGTCAATAAAACAACTCCTTTTAGTCTTGTGATAATATAATTGATTCGCATAATGGGAAGGAGAATAATTGTAAAACCTAACATCCATACAAAATCTGTAAAAATAAACGCTGTGGCTACATCTATAGGTTTGATGAGTGCTGTAATACCTATAATAGAGAATACATTCATTATATTACTCCCTAAAATATTTCCTAGTGCCATTTCAGTTTCTTTCTTCAATGCGGCCAATACTGAGGTGACTAGTTCAGGCAAACTAGTGCCAATTGCAATAATTGTCACCCCAATTATTCTCTCACTCACCCCGAAGTTTCTTGCAATTAAAGAAGCATTCCCTACCACTAATTCGGAGCCGAAATAAAGGCCTGCGGCTCCCCCTACTAATTGTAATACAGCCAGCCAGGGAGATTGTTTTTTCATCAAAAGAGCTTCTTCTTCAGTGAATTCCACCCTTTCAATCGTTTTAAAAAAATACCAATTGAGGCCAATGAAACAAGAAAATAAAATGATTCCTTCAAACAAGGATATTACCCCATTGAAAGCCATGATATAAAATAATATGGAGCTAATTAGCGTAAAAGGATAATCTAATTTCAGTGTGGATTTTTGTATATATATGGGGAATATTATAGCGCTAATACCCAATACAAGGCTAATATTTGAAATATTGCTACCTATCACATTGCCTATGGTAATGTCACTTGCTCCCTTAAGTGAGGCCGTCACACTTACCAATAATTCAGGTGCAGAAGTTCCAAAAGCAACAATTGTTAGGCCTATTAAGCCGGGGCTTAGTCCCAATCTTGCAGCAATAGCTGATGCGCCATCAACAAGAAATTTCCCTCCCATTAATAGAATTAGGAAGCCTAGGGCCAGTATTAAGTAGCTCATTTAAATAATATTTTAAATTTTAGGACCAAATGCCAGGTCACCAGCATCCCCTAATCCGGGGACGATGTAAGATTGTTGGTTTAATTTTTCATCCAAAGCCCCTATCCAAAATCGATAGGGAAGTTCTAGATTTTCTTGAATGTGTTCAAGGCCCTCAGGGGCAGCAAAAGCACAAACGATTTCAATTTGTTTAGGCTTACCATATCCTTTTAAGGCCTCAATACTTTTTAAAAATGATTTTCCTGTAGCAAGCATGGGGTCAACCATGATCACAGTCTTTCCTGTAAGGTCAGGCGAAGCCAAGTAATTTAAAGAGATTTCTATATGCTCCTCACCTTCCTTCCGATAAGCGCCTATAAAACCACTGTCAGCATGATCGAAAAAGTTTAAAATACCTTGATAAAATGGTATAGCTGCTCTCAAGACGGCAATAATCACAGGCTGTTCTTTAAGTAAAGGTGTTTCTACCTGTGCCAAAGGGCTGGTTATTGTGTGTAAGGAGTAGGGGAGTTCTTTAGAAACTTCATAAGCTAATATTTCACCTACTCTTTCCAAGTTTTTTCTGAACCGTAATCGATCCTTTTGAATGTGGATGCTACGAAGTTCAGCCAAAAACTGGTTGGCAATAGAATTATTTTGGTTTAGAATAAACATGATAGGACAAAGTAAAACAAAAAAACCCGATCTTTTAAGATCGGGTTTTAAATATTATTTATGAATCCTATTATTGGATCTCAAAACTTACTCTTCTAGCCATTTGTCTAGCATCTGTAGAAGATTTGTCTACACTTGTATCTTCTCCATAACCTTTGTAAGATAGTCTAGATGCATCTACACCTGTAGCTACTAGCAAATCATAAACAGACTTAGCTCTTTTTTCAGAAAGTTTCATGTTGTAGTTCTCAGGGCCTAACTCATCAGCATAACCTTTGATTTCAACCTGAACACCTGGATTTCTCTTCATGAAGTTTGCTACATAGTTAGCAGAAGAAGCAGAATATCCTAGAGGTTTAGAGCTATCGAATGCAAAATAAACGTTTACATACTGGTCGTTAATTGCTTTTGCAAGGTAATCAACTTCTTCGGTGTCTTCTGGAGCACATCCTTCAAGAGAAGCTGGACCTGGAACGAAAGGACATTTGTCTAAGTGATCAGGAAGACCGTCACCATCCGAATCCATAGTAGTACCTGCGGAATTCACCCTTGCTCCTGCTGGAGTGTTAGGCTCTTTATCCAAATAATCAGGAACACCATCGCCATCAGAATCTTTTAGCATATCCTTGATCTCACCGATCTGAGTAGCTAATTCATCCTTTGTAGCATACTTGTTTTCTCTGATGTACCAATCAGCGTGAGTATCATTACTTCCTAAGTAGAAAGTAAGACCTAAAGTACCGGTCCACCATACAGAATTCATTCCGTAGTATCCATCATCAGCAGCAGTGATATCAGAAGCTCCGTCGAATGCTACTGATTGACGTCCTGCAACGAAATTTGTGATGTCACCGTTTAGAGCAACTCTGTCACTTAATTTAACTTGCAAAGTCATACCAGTACTAACATTGTACTGTTGGTCTTTTATGTCTGCAAATTGATTTTCTTGAGCTGTAAGTTGGCTAATTCCGCCGCCAAAGTGACCCAAAAGATTGAAAGTTTGTGAAAAGGTTTCCCAGTTCAAGATTCTTCCAAGATTTGCAACTCCTTGTAGGTTTAGACGGTAGTAGTTTGTTGAGAAATCAGGAGTGTCGCTAGCATTTTTAAAGCTACCGATACCAAAATCTAATTTGGTTCCGAATTTTTCGTTAAACATATACCTGACCCCAAGGTCGGCATGTCCTAGATTAAGGGTAGGTGAGAAATAACCTGGCGTCATAGGAGCCATTGGTTTGTTGAACCCTCCATTAACCTCTACAGACCATTTGTTGAAGTCGTCTTGAGCATTAGCACCTACAGCTAAAGCACCAACCATTAGTGTTGATAGTATTATTTTTTTCATGATAAAAAATTTTTTACAACATTCAGTGTTTTAATTGATTTTGATTGCTATTAGATTTTTACTCGGTTTATGATACAAATGTATATTAATTTACGGGAACTTTAAACATCTATGTCAATTGTTTCAATAAAAACTAATTTGATCCCGAAATTTATAAAAATATTTAACATAAACTATGCCATTCACAAATTTATTAAAAGAAATTCTTCAAATAGAAAGTGTGTCAGGTGATGAAGCAAATATATCTGCTTTTATCTTAAACCATATTTTTGAACGTAAAGACAAATGGAAAGTTACACCAAATATTTATTTTGGTGAAGAATTTCAAGACAATATTGTTCTTGTTTTTGGAAAGCCCAGAACTGCAGTGTTCGCACATATGGATACAGTTGGATTTACGGCCAGGTATGAGAACCAACTTGTACCCATTGGTGGGCCAGAACTAATGGATGGTGTATGGCTTGTTGGACAAGATGAGGCAGGTCCCATTAGGTGTATGGCCAAGGAAATCGATGGAAATGTTTACCATGATTTTCCAAGGAAGATTCAAACTGGAACTTTACTTTCTTTCGAACAGCATGTAAAAGTAGAAAACGGATTTCTGGAAGGTGCCTTTTTAGACAATAGGTTAGGGGTATTTACCTTGTTGCAATTGTGTGAGACAATAGAAAATGGAGTACTAGTATTTAGTACTTATGAAGAGCATGGAGGAGGGTCTGTTCCTTTTCTGGTTAAATTTATCTATGATCATTGGAAGATTAAGCAAGCCCTTATTGCGGATGTGACATGGGTTACCGAAGGTGTTCACTTTAATGAAGGAGTAGTCATTTCTATGCGGGACAGTTTTATCCCTCGGAAGAAATTTGTCGATAAAATTATTGAAATGGCTCGTGAATCGAATATTCCTTTTCAGCTTGAGGTGGAAGCCTATGGGGGAAGTGATGGGAGGGAGATCCAAATGAGCCCTTATCCAATAGATTGGTGTTTTATAGGGCTTCCGGAAGAAAATCCCCACAGCCCGGTAGAAAAGGTGGCTTTATCCGATTTGGAAAGCATGCTCAAATTCTACCAATATTTATTGCAATATTTGTAATGGTTTTGATTATGTTCTTAATTTACAACCTCAGCACTTATTTAAATATTTAGCGATCCTCAAAACATATCCGTATAGAATGATTCAATTAAAGCACCTGGTTTTTGAGCAATATTTAAAAGAAGAGACCATATTAAAAAGGGTTAAAGAACTTGCCGAAGCTATAAATCAAGATTATCAAGGAAAAAATCCCATCTTTTTAGCTGTTTTAAACGGTAGTTTTATGTTTATGTCTGATATTTGCAAAGAAGTTTCTGTAGATATTACCGTAAGCTTTATTAAAATTGCCTCTTATACCGGTATCAATTCTGATGGGAAAGTCAGGGATTTGATAGGCTTAGAAGAGTCGCTTCAAGGAAGAGATGTCATTATTGTTGAAGATATTGTGGATACGGGTACAAGTATGTCGCATTTGCTTGAAACAATTAATGCCAAAAATCCTAAGAGTGTAGAAGTGGTCAGTCTATTGACAAAACCGGAAGCCCTTAAAAAACCTATTAACATTAAGTATGTAGGTTTTGAAATTCCCGATCTATTTGTGGTAGGTTATGGCTTGGATTTTGAAGGTCTGGGGAGAAATTTAAAAGATTTATACCAAATTGTTGATAAAAATTAATACTCTATTCATATTAAAATTACACTTATGTTAAATATCGTTTTGTTTGGCCCTCCCGGAGCAGGTAAAGGGACCCAAAGTGAAAAGTTGATAGAAAAATACAATATTGAACACATATCCACTGGAGATTTATTCAGAAAGCATTTGGGCGAGGGTACCGAGCTAGGAAAGTTGGCCCGAAAATACATGGACGAAGGAAATCTTGTGCCGGATGAAGTTGTAATTGGTATGGTAGAAGACAAGATCAACCATTCATTGGATGCCAATGGAGTAATATTTGATGGTTTTCCCAGGACTGTTGCTCAGGCCGAAGCGCTTGACGCACTGTTGACTAAAAAAGGGACAGCCATTTCAGGGATGATAGCTTTGGAAGTTCCGGAAGAAGAGTTGAAAAACAGATTGATGGAAAGAGGTAAGACCTCCGGAAGGGTGGACGATCAAGACGAGGAAAAGATTAACAATAGGATTAAGGTTTACAATCAAGAGACTTTGCCGGTGGCCAATTTTTACGAAAAGCAAGGGAAATTGTCCAAGATTCATGGTGTGGGTGCCATTGATGAAATCTTTCAAAAGATATGTGCTGTTGTAGATAAGTATTAATCACTATCTTTGCATGATGAAATTATGGCTGAGCTTTTAAGCTTGGCCATTTTCTTTTCATCCAAACCTTGGTTGTAGAAGAATAAAAAGAAGGACTAATTAAACGAGAGAAGTAGTGGCAGGATCCAATTTTATTGATTACGTGAAATTCTGTTCCCGTTCGGGTGCAGGGGGAAATGGGTCAGTTCATTTCAGACGAGAAAAGCACGTGCCCAAAGGAGGACCTGATGGTGGTGATGGTGGCAGAGGAGGGCATATTATTCTAAGAGGGAATGCACAACTATGGACTCTCCTGCATCTGAAATACAAGAAACATGTGATTGCAGACCGGGGGAATAACGGTGAAGGAGGAAGAAGAAAGGGTGCGGATGGAAAGGATGTTATTTTAGAAGTACCCATAGGTACTGTGGCCAGAGAGGCAGAGACCGGTGAGATCAGATGTGAAATTACCGAAGATGGTCAAGAGTTTGTTTTAACCCCCGGAGGGAGAGGTGGACAAGGAAATGACCACTTTAAGACTTCGACCAATCAGGCCCCGCATTATGCTCAGCCGGGTGGGGAAGGGATAGAAGAATGGATTATTCTGGAGCTTAAGCTTTTGGCTGACGTGGGTTTAGTGGGGTTTCCTAATGCAGGTAAGTCCACTTTATTGGCCAGTGTGTCTGCTGCAAAGCCGGAAATTGCTGACTATGCTTTTACCACACTTATTCCAAATTTGGGCGTTGTGGACTATAGAGATGGGAAGTCCTTTGTGATGGCAGATATCCCGGGGATTATCGAAGGAGCTGCCGAAGGTAAGGGCTTAGGCTTAAGATTCCTACGACATATTGAGCGGAATTCAATACTCTTGTTTTTAGTGCCTGCAGATGCCGACCATATAGGTGAGCAATACGCTATTTTATTGGATGAAATCAAGAGATACAATCCTGAACTACTGGATAAAAAACGAATTTTGGCCATTTCCAAAGCAGACCTGCTGGATGAGGAACTGATGGAAGCACTTAAACCTGAAATACCTCAAGATGTTCCCCATTTGTATTTTTCATCAGTGACAGGTTTTCAGTTGCCGGCACTTAAGGATTTGATTTGGAGAGCATTGCAGTAAGTGTGTCAGAATGTCATATTAAATAAAAATGGCAAGTTAATTGTTTAAAGGAGTTTGATTGAAGATAAAAGAATTGAATAATGACAGATAATGTGAATGAAGAAAAGGAGCAAGGCTTAGATCAGGCAGATATAAGCGAAAACCTTAAAAATGAAGAAGATCTGAAACAGAATTCCGCACAGGAGGATGTGGAAGAGGAAATTAAAGGTGAAGCGGAGTCGGACAGTTTGGCAAAGGAAAACCAAGAACTGAAAGACAAATATGTCAGGTTGTATTCTGAATTTGAAAATTATCGAAGAAGAACAGCAAAAGAAAAGCTGGAGATGATTAGTTCAGCTTCAATAAGCCTGATTCAAGAAATTCTTCCAGTAATGGATGACTTTGAAAGGTCTTTTAAAGTAGAAGGCAATGACCAGGAAGGAAGCAAGCTAATTTACAATAAATTAGGGAAAATTCTTGAATCCAAAGGTTTGGTACCAATGGATGATTTAATAGGAAAGGAGTTTGACGCAGAATACCATGAAGCAATTACTCAAATTCCCGCTCCTTCAGAGGAATTGAAAGGGAAAATTGTTGACGTTGTTGAGAAAGGATACATGCTTTCAGATAAGGTGGTCCGATTTGCAAAAGTGGTAATAGGAAACTAAAAACTTATGGCTAAAAGAGATTATTACGAAGTTCTGGGAGTAGCTAAAAATGCAAGTCCTGAAGAAATAAAAAAGGCTTATAGAAAATTGGCCATCAAATTTCACCCGGACAAAAATCCTGGTGATCCTACTGCCGAAGATAAATTCAAGGAAGGAGCAGAGGCTTATGAGATCCTAAGCAATCCTGAAAAAAGAAGACGTTACGATCAATATGGTCACCAAGGTGTAGGAGGAAATGCCGGCTATGGTGGCGGCGGCATGAATATGGATGACATCTTTTCCCAATTTGGAGACATCTTTGGTGGAGGTGGAGGATTTGATTCCTTTTTTGGGGGCGGTGGACGTAGTTCCAGACGTACTAAAAAAGGAACAAATCTTAGGGTCAAGTTGAAACTTAACCTTAGGGAACTTGCCAATGGGGTAGAAAAAAAGATCAAAGTAAAACGTCACATGATTGCTGACGGAGTAACTTTCAAAACCTGTTCTACTTGCCAAGGTCAAGGACAAATAAAAAAAGTAGTCAATACCATGCTGGGCCAGATGGTCTCTGCAAGTACTTGCCCTACCTGTGAAGGTAGTGGTCAAATCGTAGATAAAAGACCACCAAATGCCAATGCCAACGGATTGGTGGTGAAGGAGGAAATTATACCTATTAATATTCCTGCCGGTGTTTCTGAAGGCATGCAGTTAAGTTTATCCAGTAAAGGTAATGAAGTACCTGGTGGTATACCGGGTGATTTATTAATCCTTATTGAAGAAATTGAGGATGATGAATTGGTCAGAGATGGAAACAATGTTGTTTATGACCTTTACCTTAGTTTTATAGATGTAGCCCTAGGAGCATCATTAGAAGTGCCAACCATTGATGGAAAGGTTAAAATTAAAATTGAACCGGGAACTCAGTCAGGAAAAATCCTTAGATTAAAAGGAAAGGGTATAAAAGAACTTAATGGATATGGTAAAGGTGACCAGTTGATTCATATCAATGTTTGGACACCAAAAGAAGTAAGTAAAGAGGAAAGGGAAAAGCTTGAATCGTTGCGAAATTCTGAAAATTTTAAACCGAATCCCGGACATTCTGAGAAAAGTATATTTGATAAAGTTAAAGAATTTTTCTAAAAAGAAAGGGTCGGTATTCGCCCTTTTCTTTTTAGAAACCTTTTCCATCTTCTATCGTATTAATTCCCTATGTTTAAGGAATTAAATATATCGATATGTTTGGTCATTTTTATGACCATTTCAACTGAGGCACAAATTCTGCGTCATTTTGAAGTGGCTGAGCGAAATGACATAGATCTGGTGAGCCTCAATTTCTCTAGTTATAAAGGTGTGTCTCATATCAACAGGTCCTATCATGGAGTGCCTTTATATGTAGATGCAGAACTTGGGAAGGTAAATATTTTGCCATCTTTTACCCACGATTTGGTAGATGGGGTACTTCATGCCCGGTTGGTACATAAAAACGTAGAGTCAGAAAGTTTAAGTAAAAACCTCTCATATAGGCTTTTTTCAAGCAGTGATGATGACTATGACCATAAATGGGAGGTTGGGCTAGATCCCAATTATCTCTATGATCTTCATTTTCAGTTTGGAATTGGTAAAGCAAGACTTGATTTTTCAAACTTGCCTGTTTCAAATTGTATTGTGAAAACGGCATCAGCGGATGTGTTTTTAGACTATGCCAATCAAGTCTCCAATTCTGTAAATATGGATACCTTGTCAGTAGCCATTAATATGGGGTCTGTGTATGCCAACGACATGCAGTTTTCCAATGCCCGTCTTATGATGTTTGATGTAAACTATGGTTCTGTCAATTTAACTTTTAATGATACCATGGCCGGAGCTTCCCAGATTCACACCATGGTAGGAGCCGGTTCAGTAAAAATTAAATTACCTCCAAAGAACCTCCCGTATTTGGTCAAGATTAAGTCAACAGCTATGTGCAGGACCAAATTGCCATTCAACTTGAAAAAAATTGATGATAAAACTTATGTGAGTAAGGGCTATTCAAAAGATGCTGAAAATCTAATGACCTTTTTAATTGATGTTTCAGTGGGTTCCGTATCTTTGGAATAGTTAGATTTTTGAATGGTGATTTCTGTTCATTATAAAGTTTCAAAACAGTTGATAAACTTTTGTTCATTTGGAAATATTAAGCATTCGATCATTAAATAAATCTTACGGATCACATGTAGCCCTCAAAGATTTTGATCTTTCTGTAAGTCAGGGTAAAATTTTTGGCTTATTGGGGCCCAATGGTGCAGGTAAAACAACGCTCATTCGAATTGTTAATCAAATAATAGACAAAGATTCAGGTGAGATATACATCAATGGTCAAGCCTTGAAAATGGATCATGTTCGGAATATAGGCTATCTGCCCGAGGAAAGAGGACTCTATAAGGGAATGAAAGTTAAGGAGCAATTGTTGTATTTTGCTCAAATTAAAGGTTTAGGAAAACAAGAAGCCAAGCATAAAATCACCAATTGGTTAGATAAACTGAACCTTAGCCAATGGAAGGATAAAAAGATCCAAGACCTGTCTAAAGGTATGGCTCAGAAAGTACAGTTTATAGCCACCGTTATACATAGACCTGATTTACTGATTTTAGATGAGCCGTTTTCCGGTTTTGATCCGGTAAATGCAGAGATTATCAAAAATGAAATTCTTGAATTGCGGAACCAAGGGGTTACAATTGTATTGTCAACCCATAGGATGGAATCTGTTGAATTGCTCTGTGATGAAATTGCAATGATCAATAGGTCGCGAAAAATCCTAGATGGCACCATTCAGACCATTAAGCAGGAAGCCCGAACGAATGTGTTTAAAGTTAAGATGATTCCTGATAGCATGGAGTTTGTACCCATGGGTGAGGAATTGCGTAGACAGGATGGTATGCTGGAGTTTAAATTGGACATAAAAGATCAAAAACCCAATGAACTATTAAGTTTGCTCATGACTAAGGGGGAAATTCTTGGATTTGAAGAAATTGTACCAAGTATAGAAGAAATATTCATTCAGAAAATTAATGAAAGCCATGGGGAATAAAATCTTCTTAGTCATCCAAAGAGAGTACCTCGCAAGGGTTAAAAAGCGTTCTTTTCTCTTGGCAACACTTATTACACCGCTCATCTTTCCTACAATTCTAGGCTTGTTTTTATGGGTAGGTATGTCTGATACCGTTGGAGAAAACAGAAAAGTGATAGAGGTGGTAGATGAGAATAATTCTTTTTTTTTAGAGAGTAATGAATTGTATTCTTTTTCTTACGGGGAGCTAAGGGCAGAAGATGCCAAGTTATTGGTGCAAGAAGGGTTGAGATTTGGTTTTCTTTACATTCCAAAGCTAGACATCCATAATCCAGAAGGGATTGTTTTTTATAGTGAAGAAACCCCGCCAATATCCATGATTACCAATTTAGAGTCCTCCTTAAAAAGTAAAATGGAGTCTCTCAGGCTACAGGCCTCAGGCATTGATCCACTGCTATTATCCGCCTTTAAAACCAATGTAGACATACAATCAATCATTGTTAGTGAAGCCGGAGGCGAGCGCATTTCAAATTCTGTTGTGAATTATGCCATAGGCTTTCTTGCAGGGATATTGATCTATACTTTTATTTTTGTTTATGGAAACCAGGTCATGCAGGGGGTGATTGAGGAGAAGTCCAGCAGAATTATCGAGATCTTGGTCTCTTCACTGAAGCCTTTTCAATTAATGATGGGCAAGATTATAGGTATTGGTGCTGTGGGATTGACACAATTTTTAATCTGGATACTTTTGATAAGTTTGGTGTCATCTCTGGTGATGGGGTATTTTGGCATGAAGATGCCTCAACAACAAATGCTGGAAATGTCAGCACAGCAAGGCCTTTTTCCTGCTGAAGGGAACCCTGAAATTGTTGAGATTTTGCAGATGATTCAAGGCCTTGACTTTGTACAGATTACGCTGACATTTTTAATTTATTTTGTAGGTGGGTACTTGCTATATGGCGCCTTTTTTGCAGCCATTGGAGCGGCAGTTGACAGCCCCTCAGATGCGCAGCAGTTTATGTTTCCTGTGACCATACCTTTATTGGTAGCCTATATGGGGCTATTTATATTTGTATTGGATGACCCCAATAGTAATGTATCATTTTGGCTTTCAATAATTCCATTTACTTCCCCTGTAGCCATGATGGGCAGGGTTAGTTTTGGGGTGCCTTGGCATCATTTAGCACTTTCAATTTCACTTCTTGTGGCCGGTTTTTTTTCAACCGCTTGGCTGGCCGGAAAAATTTATCGGATAGGGATTTTGGTTCATGGTTCCAAAGTAAATTATAAGGTACTTTGGAAATGGTTAAAACAAAATTAAGATCAAAGCAATTCTTTGTTTGCTAAAATGCCGGCTGAAATATGGAATTTTCTGCCTTTCTAGGCAATAATGCACGCTTTATATTGTTTCTCATTATGAACTTACTTAAGTTCGGGAACATCAAATTGCAATGAAGAAAAAATTCCAAGACCTTGCCTCTTTAGACCTCTATCAGAATAGGGAAAAAGTAAAATGGGCCATATTTGTTTTTTCCGTTGTTATAGGCCTAGGATCAATATGGTATACCAATACCTTGGTTGAAGAGCTTAAAATTCGTGAAAAACGCCAAGTAGATTTGTACGCAGAGGCATTGGAATATGCTTCTGTAAATTCTGATAACCTGACCTTTGTATTTCAGGTGATTATCCAAGAGAATAAATCCATTCCGGTAATTACAGTGAATGCCTCCGGGGAGCCAATGGAATATAAAAACATCAATTTCCCTTCTAATAGCACGGAAGAAGAGATTAGAAACTATTTATTGGATGAGTTAGAATCCATGAAAACCCTCTATGAACCGATCAGTCTCTCAGATGATGTTTTTATTTATTATAGGAATTCAGATTTACTCACAAGATTACAATACTATCCCTATGTGCAACTCTCTGTAATTTTGGTTTTTGGCCTACTTGCATATGCATTTCTGAATCAGAGCAAAGTTGCGGAACAAAATAGGTTGTGGGCAGGCTTGACCAAGGAAACAGCCCATCAATTAGGCACCCCATTGGCTTCGCTTATGGCTTGGATAGACTACCTACGGAATTCTCCAGTATTTGATGAAAATAAAGAAGTGATTCTTGAAATTGAGAAAGATGTTAATAAATTAACCGTAGTAACAGAACGCTTTAGTAATATAGGGAGTACTCCTGTCATTAAACCAGAAAATGTTTACCAAGTTGTAGGAGATGCCATCAATTATTTAAGGCCTAGAATTTCCAATAAAGTAAGCATTGAGCTTAATTCCCATGCGGAAAATATTCACGCCCAAATGAATAGGTCATTGTTTGAATGGGTGATAGAAAATATTTGTAAAAATGCAGTAGATGCCATGAAAGGGCAAGGTGCTATTCGCATAAATATTGTTAAAGAGAGTGAGCAATTTGTGTTCATTGATATTTCTGATACCGGAAAAGGCATAGAGAAAAAAATGTTTACCAAAGTCTTTAATCCCGGCTTTACTACAAGGAAAAGAGGTTGGGGCTTGGGTTTGACTTTGGCCAAACGTATTATTGAAGGCTATCATAATGGCCGTATATTTGTCAATGCTTCTGAATTAGGAAAAGGTACTTCTTTTAGAATTGTTTTGCATGGAGTTAAAGATAAGGATGAAATAGAATAAAAAATTAAATCATTATGGTACTGAACAATCAAGTATTCTTATTATTTCTGATTTCACTGATAGGTTTTTCTTGCACTTCCCATGTAGAAAAAACCGAAGACATGGCCTATGAAGCTGGTACCTATAAGGAAAAGTATAGACCTCAGTTTCACTTTAGCCCTCCTGCCAATTGGATGAACGACCCAAATGGCATGGTCTATCACAAAGGAGAATACCACCTTTTTTATCAATATTATCCGGATAGCAATGTCTGGGGTCCCATGCATTGGGGGCATGCCGTTTCTAAAAACCTGGTGGAATGGGAAAACCTTCCCATTGCCATAGCTCCGGATAGTCTTGGATGGATTTTTTCCGGATCTGCTGTGTTTGATAGCGAAAATAGTAGCGGTCTTGGTACCCAAGAAGACCCACCACTCGTTGCTATCTTTACTTATCATAATCATTTGAAAGATGAAGCGGGCAGCAGTGATGTTCAAACTCAAGGTATAGCTTTTAGTTTAGACAATGGAAGGTCTTGGAAGAAATACAAAGGAAACCCAGTACTTACCAATCCGGGGATTAGAGATTTTAGGGATCCCAAGGTGAGGAAGATGGTAGTTGAAGGAAAGGAAAAATGGATCATGTCGCTCGCCGTAAAGGACAAAATAAGCTTTTATTCCTCACCAAACCTTTTGGATTGGAGGCATGAAAGTGATTTTAACCCTGATTGGGCGACCTATGATGGCGTTTGGGAATGCCCGGATTTGTTTCCTTTGAAAACCCAAGATGGAGAAGAAAAATGGGTTTTATTAGTAAGTATTTCTCCCGGGGGACCAAACGGAGGTTCGGCTACCCAGTATTTTGTCGGAGATTTTGATGGGCAAACTTTTACCACCAATCAGAAGGAAGTCAAATGGCTTGATTATGGTACCGATAATTATGCAGGAGTAACTTGGTCAAATATTCCGTCCTCAGATGGACGTACATTATTTATTGGTTGGATGAGCAATTGGAGATACGCCAAGGTCGTGCCGACAGATGTATGGCGTTCAGCAATGACCCTGCCTAGAACTTTGTCTTTATTAGGTGAAGGTGACGAATTATGGATTGGATCCAAGCCGGTAGAGGAGTTAGAACAATTGAGGGATCATAGTGCTACATTAGAAGGAGGGAATATAGCACTTGAACATGAATTGCTTGAAATAGCCCTTCAACCAAAAGCAAGTGATTTTTCGGCTACCTTTAAAAATGGGTCCGGTGAAATGCTGGTTATAGGAAAAAAAGAGGGGGAATTATTCATTGACAGAACCAAGTCAGGCTTGACCGACTTCAAGGAAGAGTTTGCCTCCATAATTAAAGCCCCTTTGAAGGATTTAGAGGTAAAAGATATTGACATCTTCTTGGATAGGGCTTCCATTGAAGTTTTTGTCAATGACGGAGCACTGGTTATGACTGCCTTGGTCTTTCCCACAGCAGCCTATACTGAACTTCAACTGAAAGGTTTCGAGACAAAGAGTAAACTTTATTCCCTGAAAGGGATATGGTAATGGAAAAGGCAATATTGTTAGCAATATTGCCTTTTCCATAGGTTTTTTTTGAATAATCAATTTACCATTGTTGGAGGATTGACCAGGGTGTACTTGGCCAATGCTGTGCAATTAATATACAAGCCTATTCCTTGTCAGCGCCTAGGAATGGGTACCTATAATCTGTGGCGCTTACAAAAGTTTCTTTGATTGTTCTGGGAGAAACCCAACGAAGCAAATTAATCATAGAACCTGCCTTGTCATTGGTACCCGAAGCCCTGGATCCACCAAATGGTTGTTGCCCAACTACTGCACCTGTCGGTTTGTCATTGATGTAAAAATTGCCTGCAGCATGTCGGAGTTTGGTTGTAGCCAATTCAATGGCATACCTGTCTTTGGAAAAGATGGCACCTGTAAGGGCGTATGGAGAACTTTGATCTACCAGTTCCAGTGCTTCTTCAAAATGGTCTTCCTGATAGACATATAGGGTCAATACAGGTCCGAAAATTTCTTCCACCATGGTTTTATACATAGGGTCTTGCACTACAATCACCGTAGGTTCAATAAAGAACCCTTTGGTTTTGTCACAATTACCTCCGGCAAGTATTTCTACATTTGTTGCTGTTTTGGCATCTTCTATATAAGCACTGATTTTATCAAACGCTTTTTCATCGATTACTGCATTGATAAAATTGCCAAAATCTTCTGTTCCTCCCATTTTCATGGAAGCTAGGTCAGCCAATAGGTGCTCCTTGACAGACCCCCAAAGGTTAGAAGGGATATAGGCCCTTGATGCAGCGCTGCATTTCTGTCCCTGAAACTCAAAAGCTCCACGGCTCAATGCTGTTGCCACTGCTTTTGGGTCAGCAGATTTATGGGCAATTACAAAGTCTTTACCGCCGGTTTCTCCAACTATTCTCGGATAGGTTTTGTACTTGGAAATATTGTTTCCAATTATTTTCCACAGGGATTGAAACACTCCTGTAGACCCGGTGAAATGGAGTCCGGCAAAATCAGGGTGAGAAAAAACAACATCCCCCGCATCAGGACCATTCACATAGATCAAATTGATTACCCCATCGGGAAGTCCTGCCTCCTTAAAGACTTCCATCAATACCCTGGCAGAATAAATCTGAGTTTCGGCAGGTTTCCAAACCACGGTATTTCCCATCATGGCCGGAGCTGTGGGTAAATTTCCTGCAATGGCTGTAAAATTAAAAGGAGTAATGGCAAATACAAAGCCTTCCAAAGGTCTTTGTTCCAGCCTATTCCAAACACCATCACCGCTAATTGGAGGTTGTTGGGCATAGATTTCTGTCATGAATTTGACATTGAACCTAAGAAAGTCTATCAATTCACAGGCTGCATCTATTTCGGCCTGAAAGGCATTTTTTGATTGGCCAAGCATGGTGGCTGCATTGATTTTGTCTCGGTAGGGACCTGCCAGTAGGTCGGCAATTTTTAGGAAAATGGCTGCCCTTTGTTCCCATTGCATGTTTTCCCAAGCCTGCTTGGCACCTAAAGCTGCATTAATGGCTTGAGTAACATGCTCTTTGTCTCCCGAATGAAATTGACCGATTTTATGCGCTCTGTCATGTGGAGGGTGTATGGTGGTGGTGTTTCCGGTTTTCACTTCTTCACTTCCGATATACATCGGAATGTCCACCTCTTGGTCTCTTGCTGTTTTTAGGGCATTTTGTAAAGATGCCCTCTCTTCAGATCCGGGTGCATAATTTTTTACGGGTTCATTTTTTGGTTCCGGAACATTAAAAAAGCCTTTAAGCATAGTTGTATGGTATTTTTACTCCGGTTATGAGAGAACAATCTATTGATTCTTTGTCATTCGACTATTTTCCCACACACAGAAGTTGATTAATAATGTGGTTATAAATCAAATATACAAATTATCACTCGCTTTAAAGAATGGATGGGCTTATAGAATATTTCCAAGCTCCGATAGGTGCTTTATTGTGAATGTAGGCTGGATTGTGATTTTTGTATTTAGTGGATTGTAATAAACCTGATCGATTTCGGCATTTTGTGCACCTTGAATATCCGATAATGGATTGTCCCCAATCATCAGACATTGCCGGGCATTGGCTTTTAATTTAACCAAAGTATGTTCAAAAATCCTTTTGTCAGGCTTTCGGAACCCTGAATTTTCAGAAGTTACAATCAAGTCAAAATAAGCATCCAATTTGGAAGATTTGAGTTTATTGTATTGACTTTGATTAAATCCGTTAGTAATGATATGTAATTGGTATTTGGTTTTCAGGTAGTCCAGGGTTTCAAAAGCCTGGTCCATTACTTTAGGTTTGGATGATGTTCGAAAAATAAACTCCTCTTCCAGATCCCTTGGGATTTTAGATACAGGCAGTTTTGCCCTGGTGAAAACCTGCTTAAAACGCATGGCTCTAAGTTGATCTTTGTCAACCAAACCTCGGTTAAATTGCTCCCAAAGACTATGGTTGGTCAATTGAAAAGCCTCAAAAAACAATTCGAAATCAGGATTTCCCAGTTTTCCCAATTCATAATTGGCAAATAGTTCTAATAGAGAATCCCTGACATTGCTGTCATAATCCCATAAGGTATGGTCAAGGTCAAATAGTAGATGGCTGTATTTTTCCACGGATTGTTATTTTCTGTAAGGATTGTTTTCAATTTTATTGATGGCCAATTCCCTATTGGATTGCAATATCTCATAAACTTCCTGGTCACGTAGAAGGTTTTGATCTTTTTTAATGAATTTTAAAATTTGGTTGAGAATTTCGTGTGCTTCATCCAAAACATAATAAAAAGTCCATTGGTCTTTTTTTCTACTGCCAATTAAACCTGCATTTTTTAAATAAGTGACATGGCGGCTTGTTTTGGTTTGGGTGAATTCTAAAATATGCTCGAGATCTGAAATACATAATTCTTCATTTTGCATAAGCAAGTGGAGTATTCTCACCCGAGCTTCTTCGGAAAGGGCTTTAAAGACCCGCATTCCATAGTTTAAACTTATGTTTTTTAACCGCATTTAATTAACTTTAACAAATAAATCGCTTTGAAGTTAATGAATTCAAAGGTAATTCACTTAATATCGTAAATTCATTGGGCTAATTATAAAAAGCCGGAAATTTCTTGTTAATATATCGGGGGGTATACCTCGAGTAAAATTATAAAAGTGAGACAAAGACTTATCCTTTCATTTGTTGTTTTATTGGGGATTTTGGGAAATTCAAGAGATGTCTTTTCTCAGGAAACCAATGACAAAAAAATAATTCAGTTTTCAGGTATCATACTGAATGCAGACAGTACGACTGCCATTCCAGGTGTAAATATCTATGTCCCAAAAAAAGGTAGAGGTACAAGCAGTAATCGATTCGGCTATTTTTCAATGCCTGTGCTTGCCGGAGATAGCATTGTCTTTTCTTATATTGGCTTAAAGCGACAGACTGTAACCATACCCGAAGACATTGAAAAGGACGAGGTGAGTTATATCCTTACCATGGTTCAGGATGAAATTGCCTTGGAGGAAGTTCAGGTGATGCCTTACCCTACAGAGGAAGAATTTAAAAATGCTATTCTTGCCGTCAATGTAGATGCGGAGCCACCACTTAATAGGGGGAATCTTAGCCCTCAATTGCTCTTGCGTTGGGCAGCTGAAATGCCTGCTTCAGGCAATGAGAATTTCAGACAATTTACCAATCAGCAAACCCAACAAACATTGGACCGTTACGGGCCGAGACCTATGCCATTGCTTAACCCATTTGCTTGGGCACAGTTTATCAAATCCATTAAAAATGGAGATTTGAAGAACAAAGACTAATTGTTAAGGTTTAAAACTTTTATTTTCCGTTTATCCCAATTTTGCGCATTTGTAAGGCACATCCCCCACTTTGGGTTTGCAAAAAGTTATATTTACAGGCAAAATTTTAAAATATAGCCATATGAAAAAATTGATAATACTGGGATGTTTACTGTTCTCCCAATTCAGTTTTGCTCAGGAGTACTCTGCGAGAGAAATTGAGCGACCAAAATTAGTTGTAGGAATTGTCGTGGATCAAATGCGACAGGAATATTTTTATAGGTTCCACGACCGATATGTTGAGGGAGGATTAAAGCGATTGATGCATGATGGTTTCATGATGCAGAACGGTCATTACAATTATATTCCTACCTATACCGGACCGGGGCATGCTTCTGTATATACAGGCACTACTCCTGCTACTCATGGTATCATTGGCAATAACTGGTACATCCGTGCGATGGATGATGATATTTATTGTGCTGAAGATAGTACTGTTTCAGCTGTTGGAGGAAGTGAAAGCAAAGGGAAAATATCTCCGAGAAACCTGCTTACTACTACCATTACGGATGAGTTGAGGTTTGCAACAGGTAAACGATCCAAGGTGGTAGGTGTGGCCATCAAGGACAGAGGAGCTGCTTTGCCGGCAGGACATTTAGGGGATGCCTATTGGTTTGACGGCGGTACCGGAAATTTTATGACCTCAGATTATTACTATGAGGAATTGCCTTCTTGGGTAAAAAGTTTTAATGAGCGGAAGTTGGCTGCAAAATACCTTGACCAGACCTGGGAAACGCTTTTTCCAATAGAAACCTATATCCAGGGGGCCTCAGATGACAATGAATTTGAATCACCTTTTAAGGGAAAAGACAGACCTACATTTCCCTATGATTTGAAAAAATTGCAGAAAGACAATGGTGGCTTGGGTATGATCAGTTCCACACCTTATGGCAATACTTTTACTGTTGACATGGCCATGGCTGCCATTCAAGGTGAAAAATTAGGGCAAAGAGGAGAAACCGACTTTTTGGCTGTGAGTTTTTCTACTCCGGATTATATCGGTCATAGATTTGGTCCTCAAGCCATAGAGGTGGAGGACAATTACCTGCGCCTAGACAGAGACCTGGCCAAATTTTTTGATTATCTGGACAAAGAAATTGGCAAAGGCCAATACTTGGTTTTCCTTACCGCTGATCACGGGGTTGCGGATGTAGTCAACTATATGAAAAGTGAGCGCGTAACAGCGGGAAGCTTGGATACCAAGGCTTTAACTACCGGTTTAGATGATTTTATCAAAGGAAAATATGGAGAAGGAGATTGGATATCCAATTTCTCCAATCAGCAAATATTCCTCAACAGGGAGTTGATTGCAGAAAAAGGGCTTTCCCTGGCTGAGGTTCAGACTGAGATTGCAGATTACTTGCTGACCTTTGATGGTATTAAGGAGACTTATACCGGCGAAACGATGCGCAACCATGAATTTACCACAGGTCTGAAACATTTATTGCAAATGGGTTACAATCACAAGGCCTCCGGGGATGTGATGGTGGTTATGGAACCGGCTTGGCTTGCCAATGCAGGAAAGGGTACTACACATGGCACAGGTTTTACCTATGATACCAATGTGCCAATTGTATTTTATGGTTGGGGTGTAAAACCGGGTAGCAGTAGCAGGTATGCGACCATTACAGATATAGCGCCTACTTTATCCATGATGTTAAAAACCAGGCTTCCAAATGGAGCGACCGGTCAACCTATCGTTGAAATTGTTGATGCAAAATAACTCCTATAATTAGTTTATTGTATTGGAAATGCCTGGCTTAAAGTCAGGCATTTTTTTTTGATATTGTGAATGATTTTTTTAATTCGGATTTGATAATATTGGAAAATGTAACCTAATACCCCTGGCTTGGAAGGTTTTGTCAGCATGTTGCAGAAAAGAGCAAGAATACCGATAACATCAGGTGTGTTCTTTTTCATTTATCACGGGCTGTAACTGTGGTTACAAAAAATTCGCCCTTCAGGGCTCACTGCTAGGAGTAAATTGCATCTACTCCTTCTTATTTATAGGGAATTTAAAAGTGAAATGCATACAAAATTCAATTAATTAAAACCGACAATAAAACTAAAACATGCTATTGTTATTGGCTGCATCGGTAGGCACCTGTTGGATGGAATCCCAGTGTTCACAGATTTTTCCGGCTTCATCAAATCTGAAAAAATCTCCGCTGTGTTTTGATTATGGTTGTAACTATCATAATCTTTTGTGATTTGCCCGTAGTAGCATTAAAATATTTAGCCAAATAAATACTAAGAAGTAGTCCTGAAAATTATTATTTATACCCTATCGGGTATAATTTTAGTTTGATAATAAAATTCATACCCTATAGGGTATATTATTACTTGGTTTTCGTATATTTGTACCCGAACGGGTAATAATATACGAATGAATTCAGGAGATCACTCAATTGCACTTCTATTAAGCAGGTTTGTAAAAGAAAAAAGAAAGGACTTAGGGTTAACCCAGAAAGAGCTGGCAGATAAAGCTGGCGTAGGGTTGCGTTTTGTACGCGAACTAGAACGTGATAAACCTTCCCTTCAAATGGATAAAGTTAACCAGGTACTGGTATTGTTTGGTTTTGAACTTGGGCCAGTGCCAATGAACCGAAATAAACTGATTCATGAGAAAGGCTAAAGTTTTTATGTATAATAATTGGGCTGGAATCCTTAAAGAGGATGAGGATGGATATCATTTTCAATACAGTAATGATTATCTGAAAAAGGACAATGCAGAGCCCGTAAGTTTGACACTTCCGCTGCAGGAAAAACCTTTTAAGGATAAAGTGCTTTTCCCTTTTTTTGACGGTTTGATACCGGAAGGGTGGTTATTGGAGATCGCTGAAAAAAACTGGAAACTAAATGCCCGTGATCGAATGGGTTTGTTACTTAAAACATGTCAGGACTGCATAGGTGCAGTGAGCATTCAACCCATAGAAGAGGAAAATGAAAATGAGTAAGAGAAACTGTTTATACTGTTACCAGAAACTGGATGGGGGCGAAATAGATTTTCACTCAAAATGCAGCAAGAAAATTTTCGGTAAGCCTCTTCCTCCCCTATTAGAATATACAAGTGATCAGATGTTGGAACTGGCTGAAAAAATCATAAAGAGTCAATCGACTGTGCCCGGAGTCCAAGCAAAACTCTCACTAGGATTACAAACCATTGATGAAAAAGATAAGCCTCAAAAACTGACTATTATGGGTTTTTGGGGAGAATACATTTTGAAACCACCCAGTGAGCATTATGAAAGTTTGCCTGAGCTGGAAGATCTCACGATGCATCTGGCAGCTATAGCAGGTATTAGGACGGTCCCGCATTCTCTGATACGGTTAAAGTCAGGTGAGCTTTCTTACATTACCAAACGAATAGATAGAAAAGGAAAACAAAAATTCCACATGGAAGACATGTGTCAATTGACCGATAGGTTAACAGAATCAAAATATCGTGGTTCTTATGAACAGATTGGAAAAGCATTGGTTCAGTTTTCGAGCAATCCAGGATTTGATATCATCAACTTTTTTGAGCAGGTGGTGTTTTGCTTTCTTACCGGTAACAACGACATGCACCTGAAAAACTTCTCCCTGTTTAAGGATCCGGAAAAGGGGTACAACCTGAGCCCTGCTTACGACATGATAGCAGCTCAATTGGTTGTTGAAGGAGATAGCGAAGAATTAGCACTTACCCTAAATGGTAAGAAAAAGAAAATAACTCGCAAGGATATTGAAGCAGCTATGGCTAGGTTTGAAATTGATCAAAAAGCTTTCGATAACATCTTCCTACGTTTCAAAAAAGCGATACCTAAATGGCATGCGTTTGTGGAAAAAAGCTTTCTAACGGATGAAATGAAAGCTGCCTATCAGGTAATGATTGGGGAAAAATCCAAACAAATAAGGTTGTAATTCAATTGGTTAAGATTATTCGAATAGCTTGTTAATCCCCTGCCCCACTAGGAGTAGATTGCATCTACTCCTTCTTATTTATAGGGAATTTAAAAGTGAAATGCATACAAAATTCAATTAATTAAAACCGACAATAAAACTAAAACATGCTATTGTTATTGGCTGCATTGGTAGGCACCTGTTGGATGGAATCCCAGTGTTCGCAGATTTTGCCGGCCTCATCAAACCTGAAAAAGTCCATGGTTACATATTGGTCATTTCCTGGCCAGATTTGCCGAGTATGAAGGGCTACCAAGTCACCCTCAGCAATACAACGTAAGAATTCGATGGTTTTTTCGGGGTATTCTCGCTGCATTTTATCAAAATAATCAATAAAACCCTGTGTACCATTGGCTACTGCGGGGTTGTGTTGAATGTATTCCTTACCCACATATTTTTCTACCGCCTCTTTTGGCTTCCCAAGGTAGGCCGTTTTGTAAAAGTCGATGGCGTTTTTCTTATTTGTGTCGGTGTTCATGGTTTTAGGTTTTTTGCAATAGGGATTGTATGGGTTAAATTAATCTGAAAATTCTAATAACAAACGTTTAGCTATCTCAGTGGTTATGATTTTGTCAGCATTGTTGCAGAAAAAGAGCAACAATGCCGCCAAAATCGATTAGTGTTTTATTCACTAATCCGGTGGCTGAGGCCACCGGCTATAATCATGTCACCCCTGTCGGGGTTTTTGTTTTGCGTATTGATTAGGATTTGGTTTTTATTTAGGAAAGTGACGTTATGATTTTGTCAGTATTGTTGCAGAAAAAGAGCAACAATGCCGCCAAAATCAATTAGTGTTTTATTCATTAATCCGGTGGTTGAGGCCACCGGCTATAATCATGTCACCCCTATCGGGGTTTTTGTTTTGCGTATTGATTAGGATTTGGTTTTTATTTAGGAAAGTGACGTTATGATTTTGTCAGTATTGTTGCAGAAAAATAAGCAACAATACCGCCAAAATCAAGGTGTGTCTACCGTTTTTCACCAAGGGCTGACACCCTTGGTTGATATATTTCGCCCCAGGGCTTGGTGTGGTCAAATGAAATAATGTGCGATCAGGTTAGGAAATTGACGTTATGATTCTGGTGGTATATTCCGATTACGGTGGGTTGATACTACAGGGTTATTGTAGTTGAGGCCCTATAGGCTTCTATATGTATTCTACAATTACGTCACATCGGCTATAATCCTTTCCTCCTATTGGTGATTTAGGGTTTGCAAAAAGCGTTACATTTAACGGAACATGGAAGGATATCCCTATGTGGATTATATTGACTCGTAAAAAAAATCTTCAATGAGCACATGATATTTTAGGCAATTGTTGGCCTTCAAAGGTTATGGTTTTTGGAGATGGATAGCGGGGGTTAAAAAATGAGTTAGCTCCAACAAGGAGATCCACTCATTTTTAGCCCGAAATTCAGCTCCAAAAATCAAATGATGGTAATGCAAATGACCTATTACCCCTAAGCCTTATCCATCATTTGAAATAAGATTTGACAGCCTTGATTTTTTGGTTCGTTTTTCATCAAGGAAAAATGAACAGTGAAGATAGGGGGTGTTTTAATCAGTTGATATTAAGGGTTTAAGGTGGTTTTGTTTTTAAGAAAAACCATCATAAGAGGAGATTTTGTCAGCATTGTTGCAGAAAAATAGCAACAATGCCGCCAAAATCGATTAGCGTTTTATTCACTAATCCGGTGGCTGAGGCCACCGGCTATAATCATGTCACCCCTGTCGGGGTTTTTGTTTTGCGTATTGATTAGGATTTGGTTTTTATTTAGGAAAGTGACGATATGATTTTGTCAGCATTGTTGCAGAAAAAATAGCAACAATACCGATAAATTCAATTGGTGGTATATACCGGTTTCCGTGGGTTGACACCACACGGCTTTTGTTGTTGAAGCCCTATAGGATTCTTTATGCATTCAAAACGTCTCACAGGCTGTTGCCTGTGGAGCTGAAGCTATCACCCTCCAGGTCTAACCATTTTATTAAAATTTATAAAAGGACCTGTGAAGCTCCTTTTTCCAGGTCTATTTCATATTCCCTACCGTGACACAAAACCTTTGTTTTACCACCAGTTATTGATAGTATTTCCGCTTTTTTAAGTTTACCATCTTCCCACTCCATGCTTATTTCGAAGTTGCCCCTGGCCTTGAGTCCTTTTACTTCACCGGTGTTCCATGCTTGAGGTAGGGCTGGTAGCAATCGGATAATTCCTTCTTCATGTGACTGTACTAGCATTTCGGCTATGCCCGCTGTTGCGCCAAAATTGCCTTCGATCTGGAAAATTTTACCCAGCAAGTCAAACATATTGGGAGACAATTGAGTGGCCATCATTTCATGGATATGCTCAAGTCCTTCTTCTCCCTTTTGCAAGCGGGCAAAGAAATTGATGATCCATGCCCTGCTCCATCCGGTCTGTCCTGCACCACCATATGTCAATCGCCTTTCAATGGTTTTCTCGGCTGCTTTAAATAATTCAGGAGTAGCCTTTGTGATTTGGTTGGAAGGATACAAGGCATACAGGTGAGACATGTGCCTGTGGCCGGGTTCCACTTCTTCATGGTCTTCATACCATTCCTGAAGGGTGCCGTTTTTCCCGATTTTGATCGGTGGTAATTTGCTGGATGCTTTTTTTATGGCTGCAGTCAATTGCTTGTCTCCAATGATTTCCTCTGCTTTCAAGCAGGCATTGAAGATGTCATTAATGATTTGGATGTCCATGCTTGCAGCAGTTGTGTTTCTTGTGGCTTTACCTGTTTTTGGGTCTATATAGGCGTTTTCCGGTGAGTAAGAAGGGGAAGTGACCAATTCACCTTTTTCATTCTCCTTTAGGAAGTCCAAAATAAATTGTGCGGCACCAGCCAGGATAGGATATGCTGTCTCCTTTAAATACTCCTGGTCTTGGGTGAACTCATAATGTCTCCATAAGGACAAGGACATCCATGCTCCGGCAAGCGGGTTAGAATAGCCATTGGTCATTTGAGAGTCCTTGGTGGATCCAGATGGAGTAGTTCTTCCAAAAGGATTGCTGACATGGTGTGCCATCCAGCCGGAAGATCCGATAAATTTTTCTGCAGTTGTCTCCCCATTTTTTGCCAATTTCTCCATGAAATTGGATAATGGAACAAAGGACTCGGACAAGTTGGTCTGATCAGCAGGCCAGTAGTTCATTTGCAAGTTGATGTTCAGGTGGAAATCTGACTCCCAGGGAGCCCACATCTCTTTGTTCCAGATGCCTTGTAAATTGGCAGGAAGAATGGCCCTGTTGACAGAACTGCCCATCAAAAGATACCTGCCGTATTGAAAAAACAATTCCGTAATGTGATTGTCATTGGTGCCTTCTCTTACCTGATCTAGTCGTTTGTCAGTAGGAATGGTGTCCTGAAGTGGGCTTCCTAGGGATAGGGCTACTCGGTTAAACATTTTACTATGTGCTGCAGTATGCGCGTCTTTAGCAGTTTGATAAGCTGTTTCCAGGGCGCCTTTTAATGATTTTAAGGCCTTGTCTTTTGCATCAATATTTCTGTCAAAGTTCAGCTTGGCTAAATTATAATCCGTCGCTGCGCTAACAATAACGGTATATCCGGTGCTGTTTTCAATGTTGAGGGTATTCTCATTTCCACTCATGCTTCCTTCATCCAAAGTAGCAGTTATTTGAGAGGCGAATTTCATATGCCTGCCTGTTTCTCCTGAACCTCCGGGATTGTCCTCATAGCCATCAGGGTCGTCAAATACCTGACCATCTACAATAAGTAACTCACCTTCACCTATGCTTTGAACAATGTCTTTTTCTCGATCAAAGCGAATAGTACTGTTTACCGGCTCTCCATCCAAACTCTGAAAACGATAAAAGATCACGTCGTATTTGTCGGAAGAAAATGCTTCCCGTAGGTATCTTTTCCCATCAATAGTGTAGGTGGAAATTACGACTCCGGTTTCCAGGTCTAGGGTCCTGCGGTAATTTTCAGGAGATTTTTGATGGTCAAAAGTAATATGCAATTCCCCAAGTGGTTCATAAGATCGAATGGAAGTCGGCGATACGGCCAAATGTTCCATGCCGTATTTTAAAGCTTCTTCGTATTTACCTTCCATGTTTAATTGTTGAAAGGCCGCATAATGCTTTTGTACATCTTCGGGGTAAGGGTCTTCCGGCATTCCTGCCCAAAGGCTTTCCTCATTAAGCTGAATTTGTTCCTCTTTCACCCCGCCAAAAATCATGGCGCCTAATCTCCCATTGCCTATTGGTAAAGCTTCCAGCCATTCATTGGCGGGAGAGGTGTACCAAAGCTGCATTTTTTTTGAATTGTTGGTTTTCCTAGCTTCACTTTGACAGCTTCCTAGAAACAATGTCAGGTTTAAAAGTAATAAGACAATAATGAAACGCATGCTCAATTGGGTTTGATGGAAAGGCATAATACTAAAATATTTTCATTCCTTTTCTTAAATTACTGTAAACGGAGTCTATAATTTAGACAAGGGAATAATTTAACCGCTAAGCCTTGATTTTTCATCTGCCTTTAAGCGAGCACTGACAATTTGACATTAAAATGAGTTTGGAACAAGTCTTGATTTAAGCGAATCGAAATAATTGACATTGTTTAAATAAAAATAAAAATACCATGCAGGAAAAAGGTACAATTTCGATTCATACCGAAAATATTTTCCCCATTATCAAGAAGTTCTTGTATTCTGATAATGAAATCTTTTTAAGAGAGTTGGTGTCCAATTCAGTGGATGCCACACAGAAAATTAAAAGGTTGGCTACGTTGGGGCAGTACAAAGGTGAGCTAGGAGACTTAACCATAGATGTAAATTTTGATAAGGATAAAAAGTGGATCAAAATTACTGACCGTGGTTTGGGTATGACGGCCGAGGAAATCAAAAAATACATCAATCAGATTGCCTTTTCGGGTGCTTCCGAATTTGTGGAAAAATTCAAGGATGCCAAAGATGCCAATGAGATCATAGGTAAGTTTGGTTTGGGTTTTTATTCTGCATTTATGGTGGCCGATACCGTTGAGATAGATTCATTGTCCTATCAAGAAGGTGCAGAACCTGCCAAATGGACCTGCGATGGAAGTACTGAGTTTGAAATTTCCGAAGGAACTAGAACAGAAAGAGGTACAGAGATTACCTTAAATATTAATAGCGAGTCAGAAGAATTCCTGGATAAATTCAAGCTTCAAGGAATTTTAGACAAGTACGCTAAATTTTTACCTGTACCGATTCGATTTGGCACCAAAACGGAAAGTGTAGAGGATGGTGTGGATGATAAAGGAGAGAAGAAATGGAAATCGGTGGAGGTTGACAATATCATCAATACAACCAACCCTATTTGGGCCCAATCACCAAGTGAGCTTACTGATGAAGATTATTTGAAGTTTTACAAGGAGCTATATCCAATGAGTGAAGATCCGCTTTTTTGGATTCACTTGAATGTAGATTATCCTTTTAACCTTACCGGAGTATTGTATTTCCCTAAGGTAAAGAATGATTTTGAGCTTCAAAGAAACAAGATTAAGCTCTTTAGTCGTCAAGTGTTTATAACGGATGAAGTTAAGGACATTGTACCTGAATTTTTAATGTTACTTCATGGGGTAATTGACTCCCCGGATATACCGCTAAATGTATCTAGAAGTTTCTTACAGGCAGATAGTAATGTTAAGAAAATCAACAATTACATTACCAAAAAAGTAGCTGATAAACTTGGAGAACTTTATAAAAAAGACAGGAAAGTTTATGAAGAAAAATGGAAAGATATTGGGCTTTTCGTGAAATACGGCATGATCTCAGAAGATAAATTCTATGAGAAAGCCAAAAACTTTGTCTTACTGAATAACACCAATGGGGAATATTTTACCTTGGATGAATACCAAGAAAAAGTGAAGCCGCTGCAGACAGGGAAAGATGACAAATTAGTTTACCTGTACGCAACAGATGCGGATAAACAAGATACTTTCATTCAGTCTGCGAATAAAAAAGATTATGATGTGTTATTGATGGATTCACCAATAGACAGCCATTTTATCCAAAACATTGAAAGCAAGCTGGAAAACACCAGTCTGAAGAGGGTGGACGCTGATGTGGTGGATAAGCTTATTGAAAAAGAAGGTGGCTATGAAAACCTATTGAGCGAAGATCAGTCCAAGAAGGTGAAAGAGATTTTTGAAAAGTCCATTGCCAACCAATCTTATTCGGTGGAAGTTGAAGGCGCAAGTCCGGAGGAAATGCCTGTGACCATTACCATGGATGAATTTATGCGGAGGATGAAAGATATGGCGCAAAACGGTGGTGGAATGGGTTTTTATGGTGCCATGCCGGACAATTATGAAGTGGGAATTAACGGAAACCATCCCGTTATTGATAAAATTTTGAAAACTGAAGATGAGGAGGCACAATTGAAACTTGCCAAGCAAGCATTTGATCTGGCTTTGGTTTCTCAGGGATTGTTGACAGGCAAAGCCTTGACAGCCTTTGTGAAACGAAGTGTGGATTTGATTTAATATACTGATTTTCTTACTTATATAATAAAATAAGCGTTTGGTTAATACCAGCGCTTATTTTTTATTTATATCCGTTAATTTTTCAATTTGTTATAATCAAACTTAAGAAATTAAATTTTTATTGGAAAGTCCTTATCTTTAAATTGAATTAGTCAAGGAGACCTTCGGTGAAATAAGGAAGAGAGTGAATCTTTGCTGCTTTTGCCGGTTTAACGTTAAGCAAACCTTTACAAAACCCATGCTATCAAAAAAAACAAAATATGCTTTTCATGCTTTGACCTATTTGGGTAAACATAAGGATCAGGGAGCTGTTCCCATTCAAGAAATCTCTACCCACCACAATATATCCCATAAGTTTTTAGAAAACATTCTTTTAGAATTGAAGAAAGCAGGTTTGCTGGGCAGCAAGAAAGGCAAAGGAGGAGGATATTACTTGATAAAACTTCCCAATGAAATCCCTTTGTCTAAGGTAATACGACTGCTTGATGGTCCCATTGCTTTGTTGCCTTGTGTTAGCTTGAACTACTATGAACCCTGTGAAGAATGCGCCAGTCAGGAGAAATGTGGGCTAAATATGGTAATGGCAGAGGTGAGAGATGAAACCCTTAAAATATTAGAAATGAAAACCTTACAAGATATTTTGGAGCGGGAATAATTTTTTTCCATTTACTCTATAATATTTGTAGGTTTTGTGTACTTTTGTGTTTCCGGAAGACTGTGTAAGTCATGGCCGGATAAAAGGTGATTTTCTAACCCACAATTACCTTCAGCAAAACGATTTAATATGATTGAAGCAAGTGAAATTAAAGAACTTATTCAAAGGATAGAAAAATTATCTATTGAAGAGGCTATGGGACTATTGACAGACCTATTCCCAAATGAGGTTATATTCTCCACATCCTTTGGTCAGGAAGATCAGGTGATAACTCAGAAAATAGCCAATAATAAGCTTCCAATTGAAATTTTTACTTTGGATACCGGACGATTGTTTTATGAGACCTATGACTTGTGGTCCAAAACGATTGTCAAATACGGAGTATCGATCAAGCCATTCTACCCCAATACAGCTGCTGTTGAGGATTTGGTTAGTAGTAATGGAATCAATGGTTTCTACCAGTCGGTAGAAAACAGGAAGTCATGTTGCTACGTAAGAAAGGTTGAGCCTTTGAAGCGTGCCTTACAAGGGAATAAGGTCTGGATTACCGGTCTAAGGGCAGAACAAAGCCCTAATCGCCAAACCATGCAGTTATTGGAATGGGATGAAGGAAATCAGATATTGAAGTACAATCCTTTGTTGCATTGGACCATGGAGGGTATGTTGAAATATATCAAGGAAGAAAGCATTCCATACAATACCCTTCATGACAAAGGGTTTGTGAGTATTGGTTGTGCCCCATGTACCCGCGCGATAATGCCGGGAGAGGATGCCCGTGCCGGAAGATGGTGGTGGGAAGCTTCTCAGAAAGAATGTGGTCTGCATGAGCAGGGAGCCATTGCCAATAATTCCTAATAAAAGTAGTTACAGCTAAAACTGAAAAATATTTAAGATGCAAAGTTTCAGAACTGAAATAGAAAATCCGGTAGTAGAAAAAGATATTCTTGAACTGGAGAAAAAAATAGCCCTTTTTAAAAACGGGAAAATTGATGATGAAAAATTTAGAAGTCTTCGATTAGCTCGTGGAATATATGGGCAACGCCAGGAAGGCGTTCAAATGATACGTATTAAATTGCCTTATGGTAGAGTAACGTCTAGCAAGCTTAATAGGATCTGTGATGTGTCTGAAAAGTACTCCACAGGAAGGTTGCATATCACTACCAGACAGGATATCCAAATCCACTATGTCAGCATAGACAGTACGCCTGAACTTTGGGCAGAATTGGATAAGGATGATGTTACCATTAGAGAAGCATGTGGTAATACTGTAAGAAATGTGACAGCTTCCGAAACTGCAGGAATAGATCCCAATGAACCATTTGATGTAACGCCATATGCCGACGCTACATTCAGGTACATGCTTAGGAATCCCATTAGTCAGGAGATGGGGAGGAAATTCAAAATAAGTTTTTCTTCTTCTGATGAGGATACCGCACTTTCTTATTTACATGATCTTGGTTTTATTGCCAAAGTTAAACAGGAGAATGGGGAAGAGATCAGAGGATTTAAAGTGCTATTGGGTGGAGGATTAGGTTCTCAGCCCAGACACGGTGATGTGGTATATGAGTTCTTGCCTACCGATCAAATCATACCGTTTATTGAAGGGGTAGTTAGGATTTTTGACAGGCATGGAGAAAGAGCGAAGAGGATGAAAGCCAGGATGAAATTCCTTATCACCAATCTTGGTGTAGAGGAGTTTTTGAAATTGGTGGAAGAGGAAAAACTTGCCCTTCCTTTTCAAAATTATCCAATTGATGTCACAGAATATGAAGCTGAAAGGGTTTTACCTAACCCGGAGATGCCTGAATTTACTGTGCCGACGCATGAGAATTATAAACGTTGGAAACTGACCAATGTATTGCCTCAGAAGCAAGAAGGTTATTTTTCTATCGGCGTGAAGGTGCATCTTGGTGATTTTTATTTGAAAGAAGCCCGACAATTGGCAGCTTTGGTTAAGAAATATGCCAGTGATGAAATTAGGTTTACTCTTCGTCAGAATCTATTGATAAGAGACGTGAAAGAGGAGTTAATTCCTTTCTTTTACCAAGAATTGGAAAAGTTAGGAATGGTAGATTATGGATACAATTCTGTAGGAGATATTACTGCTTGTCCGGGTACAGATACCTGTAATTTAGGTATTGCCAGCAGTACCGGTGCTGCTGCAGTAATGGAGAAAGTGATCTTAGATGAATATCCGGAGTTTTTATTAAATAAAGACCTGACTATTAAAATCTCCGGATGTATGAATGCCTGTGGGCAGCACAATATGGCCTCAATAGGCTTCCAAGGAATGTCTATGAAAGTAGGGAAAGCAGTCTTGCCGGCATTACAGGTGTTGTTGGGTGGTGCCACCTTTGGAGATGGAAAAGGTAAGTTTTCAGATAAAGTAATTAAGGTGCCAAGTAAAAGAGGTCCTGAAGCTTTGCGCGTCTTGTTAAATGACTTCAAGTCAGGGGCGGAGAATAACGAGAGCTATGCTGCTTATTATGAGAGAAAAGGACAAATGTATTTCTATGAAATGTTGAAGCCATTGGCCAGTACAGATAATATCATTGACAGTGACTTTATTGACTGGGGTAATGATGAAGCTTATGTCAAAGCTATCGGTGTAGGGGAATGTGCTGGTGTTGTGATTGATTTGGTATCCACCCTATTGTTGGAAGCGAGAGAGAAATTAGCAGGTGCTGAAGATAGTTTGAAAGAGGAAAAATGGTCAGACGGTATCTATCAGACGTATACCAGTATGATGAATGCAGCCAAAGCCATTCTTACTGCAGAGGGAGCCAAAACCAATAGCTATGCGCATATTGTAAACGAATTTGATAAGCATTTTACAGAAAGTGGTAAGATTAATCTACCGGAATCATTTTCTGACTTGGTTTACAAAATTAAAGAAAATCAACCATCACAAACCTTTGCTTTGGCTTACTATAAAATTGCAGAACAGGTATTTGATGCAATAAACGATTTCAGAGCTAAAGAAGTACATGCATGATGAATGAGATTAGACCAAGGGTTACCCTGGTAGGTGCCGGTCCCGGTGACCCGGAATTGATTACATTGAAAGGTATTTTGGCACTTAACAAGGCAGACGTGGTGTTGTACGATGCCTTGATAGATACTTCTTTGCTTAATCATGCACCAGATAAGGCCCTAAGGATCTATGTAGGCAAGCGAAATGGTAGCAAGAAAAACCCACAGGAAGAAACCAACCGGATGTGTGTTTACTATGCCAAAAAGTTTGGGCATGTGGTAAGGCTTAAAGGCGGAGACCCTTTTGTTTTTGGAAGAGGCGCGGAAGAAATAGACTATATCCAAGAATTTGGGATTAAGGTAGATGTTGTTCCCGGTATATCGTCCACTGTTGCCGTTCCTGCAGCTGCTGGAATACCTGTAACTAAAAGGGGGGTTTCAGAGAGCTACTGGGTGATTACAGGTACCACAACGAATGGTGAATTGTCAAGAGATTTGTTGCTGGCTAGTAAATCCAAGGCTACAGTTGTCCTTTTAATGGGGACAAGGAAGCTGAGAGAGATTGTGCGTATTTATGAAGAGCAGGGCTTTACAGATAAGGCCATAGCTATCATAGAGCGTGGGACTACTCGTGAGGAAAAGATCGTGGCTGGGACCATCGCCAATATTGAAAAGAAAGCGCATGAAGATCAAGTAGGAGCACCTGCTATCATTATTATTGGTGATGTGGTTCGAGAAAGTCCGAAATTAAAAGCAATTTATGAGGCTGTTGTCTTTGAAAATAAACTGAATTAGTTAATAATGAATGAATTGTATCCGGTTTTCTTAAAGATGCACCAATTAGAAACCTTATTGGTTGGCGGTGGAAATGTCGGATTAGAGAAATTAACTTTTCTGTTGAAATCAAGTCCGAATGCTAAGGTGACTGTTGTTTCCAAAGCCTTTTTGGAGGAAATTGTTGAAATTGCTACAAATAACGCCAACATATTATTGGTGAAAGGGGCTTACAGTGAAGAGTATCTCAATGAAAAGCATCTGGTTATTGCAGCAACTGATGACAAAGAGGTCAATAAGCAGGTTTATAGGGATGCTAAAAAGCGCTATTTGCTTGTTAATGTAGCAGATACTCCTGAGTTCTGTGACTTTTACCTTGGGGGGATCGTAACCAAAGGCAATATAAAAATTGGCATCAGCACCAACGGGAAAAGCCCAACTACTGCCAAAAGGTTGCGACAACTATTTGAAGAAATTATCCCAGATGATATCAATGAGATGGTTGAAAACATCAATAAGTATAGAGCGACCTTAAAAGGTGATTTTGAGGAAAAGGTTGATGCTTTAAATAAGCTAACTGTAGGCTTGATGAAGAAGAATAATAAAGACGAATAAATAAAAAAGGGGCTGTTTAGCCCCTTTTTATTTGTTCATTTTTCAAATCATTGATGTAGGATTTCAATAATTTTAATTTTTGTTCTTCATTCAGTTTCAAATCGGACTGTAAGAAGCGATCAATGTGTCTATACATGGTTATTTTGGTTATTTGTAGAATTAAATATAACATTTAATTTGGATAAAGGCCAGTTTGTTGGGCTTTTTCCTAAAAAATAACCATGTGTTTTCTACCTATTGTCAAGACGAATTGGCAAAAACTAATTTGTAGACAAGTAACCAATTTACGGCTCAACTTGTCAATCAATCCGTTTTATTGGATCAAATGAACAATAGGCAAACCAATAAAATTAAAACGTACTGACTTAACCTTCGCTAAACCAAAAGCTGAATTGTACAGAAATAGATGCTATGGATTTAACCTCACCGATAGTTCATTCTTATAATGTGATCTTGCTGTTTACAGATCTAAGCTACAAAAAGAAGCCTTATTAAATAGATAAATAATTTTGCTGTATTTGCATGAAAAAAAAGAAGTTTAAAAATTTCTTTCAGGTTGAAATTAATTACAATCCACCCTCAACCTTAAATTACAAATCGATCGCCTGATCAGTATCAAGTAATTCGATATAGTCACTGAAATATTTGTTAAAAGTTGCAATCAAATGGCTTAAATCACCATTCTGCATTTCTTGATGGATTTTGACAGTATCCATTCCCAGTGCTTCACTTAAGGTTTCCGCATATTCAAGAAGGTCTTCTCCAATTCCTCCATTGTTTCTTTGATCCAAATGGACCTGCATAATTGCCTTTGTTTTGGACGCCATCATCGTATAATAGTTAAATAGTAAAAATTTTTTTTCTGTTAATATTTCACTCAGTAAATAAATAAAATATTGTTTCAGATAATGTAATTTGCTTTACGGAAGTCATTTTTTGCAATTCAATTTTTGAAATATTATTTTATGTTATTGAAATACAGTTTAATGAAATCCTTAATTGCTGTTATATTTCTATAAATAATAGAATTAAATTGGAATATACAAATCACAATTAAAAATAATTTCTTAGATGAAATTGGGGAATTAACGGAGTTTTATTTGGTGGATTGAAAAATGAATTTTCCATCGGGAATTTTGGAAAAAGTAACAAAAAGGCTAAAATTAAAAAGGGGCAAAAAAATTGCCCCTTTTTATTAAAAATCGATTGAAATTTGATTTTTTAGTATATCCTCCATGCTTTCTCGCTTTCGAATCAAATAATCTTTCTCATTTAGGATCAATACTTCAGCAGGTCTAAACCGTGAATTGTAATTTGAAGACATGCTATATCCATATGCTCCTGCATTTTTAATTGCGATAATGTCTCCTTCTTTAACTTCTTTAATTTTTCTATCTGCAGCTATAGTGTCTGTTTCACAGATATAACCCACTATGGTGTAGACTCTTTCAGGGCCATCGAGTTTGGATATGTTTACCACACTGTGGTAAGCATCGTACATCATTGGTCTCAGTAAATGATTGAGTCCGGAGTTCACACCTACAAAGGTGGTGGCCGGAGTAGGTTTAACGACATTGGCTTTGGTAAGTAAATAGCCGCATTCGCTTACCAAAAACTTACCCGGTTCAAACCATATTTCCAATTCCCTACCATATTCTTTACAGAATTTTTTAAATGCGGCAGAAACTTTCTTTCCTACATCCTGAATGTCTGTGGTGATGTCGCCATTTTTATAGGCAACTTTAAACCCTCCTCCAAAGTCCAGAAAAGCCAAATCTTTAAATTCTCTGGCAGCATCAAATAGGATTTCTGCGCCTTGCAAGAACACTTCAGCATCAAGAATATCTGATCCGGTATGGACATGAAGACCTACTACGTTCAAATCATAGGCTTGAACTACCTTAATGACATGTTTTAATTGTAAGATGGAGATACCAAATTTACTATCAATATGGCCCACAGAGATTTTTGCATTTCCACCGGCTAAAATATGAGGATTTAAACGGATACAAATGGGAACATCGTTACCATATTCCGTTCCAAAATGCTCAAGCATAGGAATGCTATCAATGTTTACCATAACTCCATAAGCTACAGCCTCCTTGATTTCCTCAAAATCAACACAATTGGGTGTATACATGATCTCTTCCGGGGAAAAGCCTACGTGCAAGCAAAGCTTTACCTCTTCTATGGAGACGGCATCTACCCCGGTTCCTGCTTTCTTCATCAGCTTTAAAATGTTGATATTAGAAAGCGCCTTGGTAGCATATTTAATTTTCATCTTAACATCAGCAAAAGCTTTTTTTAAAGATTCTACCTGATGAAGGATTTTCTCCCCGTCATAAACATATACAGGGCTACCGTATTTTTCGGCAATATTTAGTAAGGGAATTCCCCCTATGCAATATTGTTGGTTTTTGATTTCCATTGCTTGTGATTTAGCCTGCAAAGATAGATAAAGGATGTTAAAGTTAAAATGTAAAAGAGATAAGTCCTGCTAAAACGGAATCTTGATTGATTAATTTGGGTTATTAAATAATACCAAATTGGATTTTGCTAAGGTTTTACCTGTTAAAAAAAGTTAAGGAAGTGATTTAGAGGAGGTAATCATTTAGATTTGTAATATGTCAAAAACGAGTATCAAAATCATTGTTTTCTTGATGTCCCTAGCAAGTTTAGGATTGATAGGGTTTCAGTTCTATTGGGTGGGGAATGTGCTTAAAATCAATGAAGAACGTTTTGAACAAAATGTTTATCAAGCACTCTCTTCAACTTCCGACCGTATAGAAAAAGGGGAAGCAAGTGATATATTGTTGAGTTCTCTCGCCAGAGATACAATTTTTCAAAAGGCTTTACTGCAACCCATTGAGCCAATACAGTTGCAAGTAAGAAGGCGAAAAGTGGCCGTAAACAGGCCTTCTGTACTGGATTCACTTTTTGATCAACCTATACCTCAAATATCCCCTACCTTTAGAAAATTAATTGCCTCAAAAGAGGGGGAGCCCAAAACTTTTAGCCAAATAGAAAAATATTTTTACATGTCCCCTTCGGTGGCATCCAGTCTTTTTACTCCTGATGAATTAGCAATTTTGCTTGCTGAAAAAGAACGCTATCTGCAATTTCTAAGCGAGAGAGACCGGAAAATGAGCAAAAGGCAATATGCCAATAGCAGGCAAAATTTTATCATTGAAGAGTTAAATGTTTCACGAAATGTGGCCGAAAGCATTGTACAGGCCAATATGAAAATAGAATTAGTAGAAGTCGTAATTCATCAATTATTGGCTCAAGGAAATCAACATGTGCTCGATAGACTAGATACCACAATGGTAAGAAAAGAAGTCAGGGATCAATTAATCAATAGGAATATTGATCAACCATTTGAGTTAGGTATCGTTGGTAATAGAAATGAAATCGTTGGTATTGGCCATGTAAGCGATTTGGAATTTTTGAAAAATCAGGGAATTAAAGCGGAATTATTTCCGAGTGACCTATTGGGCGTAGAGAATTATTTGGTCATTCATTTTCCTGAAAAACAAAATTACCTGATGCAACAAGTGTTTTTGCCATTGGGCAGTTCTTTGGTATTTATGTGTATCATCATTATTTGTTTTGTGTATGCCATAAAAGTAATTATCCGACAGAAAAAGGTCTCTGAAATAAAGAATGACTTTATTAATAATATGACACATGAGTTTAAAACACCAATATCCACAGTAAGTTTGGCTGTAGAAGCCCTGCAGGATCCGGATTTATTTGGAGAGCAAGCTTTGCGCAAAAGGTATTTGAACATCATAAAGGATGAAAATATAAGGCTGGGAAAGCAAGTTGAACAAGTATTGCAAGCTGCTGCCTTAGAAAAAAATGATTTTAATCTTAAAATTGAAAAAGTTGATTTAAAAGAATTTATTGAAGCCACCATAAAGCATTTTGAATTGCTTGTGGAAAATAGAGGAGGAACACTTACAACTGAATATTCCCTCTTGACAGGGCAATTGGAAGTGGATGTTTTTCACCTGAACAATATCTTAAACAATTTGCTTGACAATGCCAATAAATATTCGAAAGATGCTCCCAAAATTAAAATTACTGTTGTTGAGACTGAAACAAACTTTACCTTGTCGATAAGTGACAAAGGAATTGGCATCAGTAAGGAAGCGCAGAAAAAAATATTTGACAAATTTTACCGTGTGCCAACAGGAAATTTGCATGATGTCAAAGGTTTTGGATTAGGGCTTTCTTATGTTAAAACCATGGTAGAAGCACATAAAGGAACGATACGGTTAGATAGCGATCCCGGGATGGGAAGCGTGTTTACTATAAACTTACCCAAAAATAAATGAGCAAGATCAAAATTTTATTGGTAGAAGATGACCCCAACTTGGGAGATATATTGAAGGAATATTTAGGCGTGAAAGGCTTTGAAGTAATTTTATGCAGAGATGGAGAAGAGGCGTGGAATAAATACAAGAAAGATTACTATCAGTTGTGTCTGCTAGATGTAATGATGCCGGTCAAGGACGGTTTCACCTTGGGTAAAGAAATAAGAAAGGTAGAAGAAAATATTCCCATAATATACCTGACAGCAAAAAACATGAAAGAAGATGTTATTAAGGGGTTTAGGATTGGGGCAGACGACTACATCACCAAGCCGTTTAGCATGGAAGAACTCCTGATGAGAATCAATGCCATTTTGAGAAGAACCAATAGTCAGGGCGAAAAGGCAGCCTTGAAATCCTATGTATTTGGCAACTTTACCCTTCATTATGACAAACAACAGCTGGAAGGACCCGAAGGAACAAATAAGCTAACTTCCAAAGAAAATGAGCTGCTTCGTTTATTGGCTTCTTCATTGAATGAAAATGTGAGCCGATCTTTTGCATTAAAGCAAATTTGGGGGGATGACAGTTATTTTAATGCCAGAAGCATGGATGTATACCTTAGTAAGATCAGGAAATTGCTCAAAAATGATGGCTCCGTTCAAATCATTACCCTCCATGGAGAAGGGTTTAAGTTGGTAGTCAATTAGTGGCTTTTTTTTAAGTTAATTGATTATTTAAGCGATTAAAGTTTAATTTGTATTCCAATCATTAACTTAAGAAATTATGTCCAAAGAAATTATCAATTCTCCGGATGCTCCTGCTCCGATAGGTCCTTATAGTCAAGCTGTAAAAGCCAATGGTATGCTGTTTGTTTCTGGACAAATTGCCCTTGATGCAGATTCCGGTGAATTGCTTAATGCCAATATTACTGAAGAAACCCATGCAGTTATGAAGAATCTGGATGCCATTCTCAGCGCCTCGGGACTAACCTTCTCCAATGTGGTGAAATGTAGTATTTTTGTCAAAAATATGGCTGATTTTTCCACCATTAATGAAGCCTATGGACAATATTTTAAAACCAATCCACCCGCAAGGGAAACTGTAGAGGTAAGCCGCTTACCAAAAGATGTTCAGGTGGAGATTTCTTGTATAGCGGTTTTGTAAAACTTTTTGGGATTAAGCATTTTAGGGTATGGTGAGACTGGTTCCTACCTATAGTGAGACTTTTGTAAGCACCTTGAGAAGTAAGGAAGTGATGGCGAGGATAGCTTTGATAACCAGACCTGTAGACTTTCTTGATGAAACAAAATACCTACCTCCCGGTAAAACCATATTTTTTAATGGCAATATTGGGGAAAACAGTTTTAGGATTTCAAAAATAATTGATAGAGCAGATAGTTTTTTGCCTTTGATAAAAGGAGAAATTGCTCCACTCCCAAAAGGCTGCTTGGTCTCCTTGAATTATTGCTTTTTTCCGGGAGCTTCTTTTTTCTTGGGATTTTGGGCCATTGTTTCCTTTGGTCTAACAGTATTGTTTTTATCCGTAGTTCAGGATTGGAAATTGGCATTGATTTGTTTTTTAGTGGGGCTGGGAAATTACGGCTTTACATGGGTATATTTCAAGAAAAAAGTAAAAGAAAGCCAATCCTTATTTCATGAACTAATGAAGCTTTAAATCCTGAACATTTAAATAAGCACCGGCAATCAAGATTTTGTCTCTCCTTTATGGATTGTGGCCGCCCTGTCGTATTTTAGCGGATCAATCAGTCAATTTATAAACTTTCAATAAATATTATAATGGAATACAGGATAGAGAAAGATACCATGGGGCCGGTTGAGGTTCCTGCAGATAAATTTTGGGGCGCACAAACCCAAAGGTCTGTGAATAACTTTAAAATTGGTGGCCCAAAACACCAGATGCCCTTGGAGATTGTGCATGCTTTTGCTATTTTAAAAAAATCTGCCGCACAGGCCAATGCTGAACTTGGTGTGTTGGATCAGGCAAAAGCCGATATTATTAGCCAAACCTGTGATGAAATTCTTGAAGGTAAACTGGACGACCAATTTCCTTTAGTGGTTTGGCAAACCGGATCCGGTACCCAGTCCAATATGAACGTCAATGAGGTGGTTGCCTATCGATCTCACGTACTTTTGGGTGGAAATTTGCAAGATGAGAAAAAGAAAATTCACCCAAATGATGATGTGAATAAATCTCAGTCATCCAATGATACCTTTCCTACTGCGATGCACATTGCGGCTTACAAAATGGTGGTAGGCACAACACTTCCGGGTGTGGAAAAACTTAGAGATACCCTTAAGGCCAAGTCTGAGGCGTTTATGGAGGTGGTCAAAATTGGGAGAACTCACTTTATGGATGCCACTCCACTTACACTCGGACAAGAATTTTCAGGCTATGTTGCTCAGCTAGACCATGCCATAAAAGCTATCAAAAATACCCTGCCACATCTTTCTGAATTGGCTTTGGGAGGTACTGCTGTAGGTACTGGATTGAATACCCCTAATGGTTATGCTGAATTGGTGGCAGAGAAAATTGCCCATTATTCAGGCAATCCTTTCGTGACCGCTCCTAATAAATTTGAGTCCTTGGCAGCACATGATGCCATTGTAGAGACCCATGGTGCTCTGAAACAATTAGCTGTCAGCCTAATGAAAATCGCCAATGATGTTAGGATGTTGTCTTCCGGTCCTCGATCCGGCATAGGTGAAATCTTGATTCCTGAAAATGAACCCGGCTCTTCTATCATGCCCGGAAAAGTAAACCCTACACAAGTTGAAGCTATGACAATGGTTTGTGCCCAAGTTATTGGCAATGATACAGCGGTGTCTGTTGGCGGAATGAGCGGCCAGTTTGAGCTGAATGTGTTCAAACCAATGATGGTAAATAATTTACTTAACTCAGCAAGATTATTGGGAGATGCTTGTGTTTCATTTACAGATAATTGTGTGGTAGGTGTTGAGCCAAACGTTCCTTTTATCAAAAGACACCTTGAAAATAGCTTGATGTTGGTTACAGCACTTAACCCACATATTGGCTATGAAAATGCAGCAAAAATTGCAAAAAAAGCCCATAAAGAAGGTACAAGCTTGCGGGAAGCCGCCCTTGATCTTGGTTTATTGACCAATGAGCAGTTTGACGAATGGGTACGTCCTGAAGACATGACAGGAAGTTTGAAATAACCCCCTTTGTTTTAAATAGTAAGCCCCAACTTCAATAGTAAGTTGGGGCTTTTTAATTATGCTTGTTTGAACCGAAATATGAAACGGGTATCCGAAAACCTGCTAAATTATTTCAAAAAGAGCTTGGCTTTCTTTTAAGTTACAATATTCAATACGAATCCTATTACATAATCCGGATTTATTGTTTTATTCGTTTTCAAAATCAGAAGTAGGAATACAGCTACACATTAGGTTCCGGTCTCCATAGGCAGCATCTATTCTGCCCACCGCCGGCCAAAATTTATTCTCCTTAACAAAAGGGAGCGGATAAGCAGCTTTTTCCCTGCTGTATGGCATGTCCCAGCTGTCTGAAATAATACTTGAGGCTGTGTGAGGTGCATTTTTCAATACATTTACCAGCTTATCAGCTTTTCCTTCTTCTATTTCTCTGATCTCTTGACGAATAGCAATCATGGCTTCGCAGAATCGATCCAATTCATCCTTGGATTCTGACTCAGTAGGCTCTACCATAAGCGTACCGGGTACCGGGAATGAAACGGTAGGTGCATGAAAACCATAATCCATAAGTCGTTTTGCAATGTCTTCCACTTCCACGCCGTAGGCCTTGAATTCCCTGCAATCCAAAATCATTTCATGAGCGGCACGACCATTGGCTCCGGTATAAAGAATTGGGAAATCTGCACCTAAACGTGTTTTGATATAATTGGCATTTAAAATTGCAATTTTCGTAGCTTTCGATAAGCCTTCCTCCCCCATCATGGCGATGTATGCATAAGGAATAGGTAATATACTTGAGCTACCAAAAGGTGCTGCAGATATTGGCGTAATGGCAGCGGTACCTCCGGTTTTAACATAAGGATTTCCCGGAAGAAAAGGTACCAAATGTTTGGCTACACAAATTGGGCCCATTCCCGGTCCACCTCCTCCATGAGGTATGCAGAAAGTCTTGTGAAGGTTTAGGTGGCAAACATCTGCTCCGATCAAGCCCGGACTGGTCAGTCCCACCTGTGCATTCATATTGGCTCCATCCATATATACTTGTCCACCGTATTCATGTACAAGGTCACAGATTTCTTTAATCGCTTCTTCAAAAACCCCGTGGGTTGAAGGATAAGTGACCATAAGGGCAGACAATTGGTCTTTATAGGTAGCTGCTTTTTCTTTGAAAGCATCCACATCAATATTCCCTTTTTCATCACAAGGCACAATCACCACTTTCATTCCCGCCATAACTGCAGAGGCCGGGTTGGTTCCATGAGCTGAAGAAGGGATAAGTACAACATTTCTAAAGTCTTCATTTCTGCTTTGATGGTATGCGCGGATCACCATTAAACCTGCATACTCACCTTGTGCACCTGAATTGGGTTGCAAGGAGGTGTCAGAAAAGCCGGTGATTTCACTTAGCCAATTCCGAAGATCTTGAAACATTTCATAATAACCTGCCGCTTGATCTTGGGGTGCAAATGGGTGCAACTGACCAATTTCCGGCCAAGTGATGGGAATCATTTCAGTGGTGGCATTGAGTTTCATGGTGCAGGAACCCAATGAAATCATGGAATGAACCAAAGATAAATCCTTGTTTTCAAGTTTTTTCAAGTAGCGTAACATTTCATGTTCAGAGTGGTATTTTTGAAATACCTCATGCTCGAGAAATTTGGATTTTCGCTCTAATTCAGATGGAATGGTCGCATCAATCTGACTTGGAATTTCAGGGACCTCAGGTTGCAGCTTATTGGTGGATTTGGCAAATACTTCAAAGATTTCCACTACATCTTGTCTGGTTTTGGCTTGATCGAAACTTAAAAGAATATGCCCTTCATCGTACCTGAAATTTAACTTTTTAGACACCGCAAATGCACGGATTTTTTCTTTCTGTACTTGATCCACCTTGATCCGGATGGTGTCAAAATAAGCTTTATTAACCTGTTCAAAACCTATTTCACTAAGCCATTTAGCAGTCATGACGGCCAATCCATGCGTCCGTGAAGCAATGGCTTTCAGACCCTTTGGGCCATGATAAACAGCATACATTCCGGCCATGACGGCTAGCAAGACCTGTGCCGTGCATATATTGGAGGTGGCCCTTTCTCTCTTGATATGTTGCTCCCTGGTTTGCAGTGCCATTCGGTAAGCATTTTTTCCTGATTTGTCCACAGACACCCCAATGATTCTTCCGGGGATCTGTCTTTTAAAGGATTCTTTTGTTGCAAAAAACGCGGCGTGAGGGCCTCCAAATCCCATAGGGACACCAAATCGTTGTGTACTGCCTATAACTACATCCGCTCCCATTTCCCCTGGGGGCTTTAGCAAAGTAAGGCTCAATAAATCGGTACTAAAAGCGGTGCTGACATGACCTTCCTTTGCAGCATTAACCAAGGATTCATAATTGATAATTTCTCCATCCGAATTGGGGTATTGTATTAGTATCCCAAATAATTCCGGATCGCTCAGGTCAAGGTCAGATAAAGGGCCGATTTTTAAAGTGATACCAATAGGTGTAGCTCTTGTTTTTAAAATCTCTTTGGTTTGCTCAAAAACCTTTTCGTCTACATAAAATGTGGTGGCTTTTTTCTTGCTTCTTGCTTTGGCTGCATATAGCATGGTCATGGCCTCCGCTGCGGCTGTCCCTTCATCCAATAAAGATGCATTGGCTAACTCCATTCCTGTAAGCTCGCTAACCATGGTTTGAAAATTAATTAAGGCTTCCAATCTTCCTTGCGCTATTTCGGCCTGATAGGGAGTATATGCGGTGTACCAGCCCGGGTTTTCAAGAATATTTCTTTGAATAACTCCGGGGACTAAGGTGTCATAATAACCTAAGCCAATATAAGATTTAAAAATTTGGTTTTTGCCAATGGTAGCTTTGAAAGATTTAAGAAATAGATTTTCAGAAAGTGGTTTCGGCAGTTGTAATGGCTGCTTTAGTCGGATAGTGCTAGGGATGGTTTCGTCAATTAGGGTATCCAAGGAATCTACTCCTATGGTATTTAGCATTTCCTGAAGCTCATTTTCAGAGGGTGAAATATGTCTATTTCTAAATTTTTCGGATGAGGCGAGATTGATTTTCATAAAAAGATAAAATATGATTAATTTTGGCGCGGCCAATAGATCTTAAATCGATCCGTAAAGTTAAAAATATTAGCTGATTTAGGTCTTTTATTTATGCTTAAATTACTTCATATAAACCAGTTAAAATGGGAGATATTGGCAAAATCTACCTTAGCTATAAACTTAATTAACCAATATGAAAAATAAATCAACTTTAGTTGCAATATTTATTTTTGTAGTTTTTTCAAATCCAATTTTTGGACAGGAGGATCTTTCATTAAAATATGCATCAACCATTCAGGCAAGTGATTTAAAAAAGCACTTGACTTATTTAGCTTCGGACGAGCTTAGAGGCCGGGATACGGGGTCTGAAGGACAAAAAATGGCAGCAGATTACCTAATAGATTTTTACAAAACAAATAACCTTAAAGGGCCTGTGAATGGGAGCTATCTACAGCCTTTTCAATTGTCAAGCGTAAGCTGGAAAGAAGTTTCTTTAAAAATAGGTAAAAGCAAGTTGGTGTTAAATGAGGATTTTGTATTTGTAGGAGATGCAGATATGAAGAGAAATAAAAAGACTGATTTGGTGTTTTTAGGTTTAGCCTCAGATGAAAACCTTTCAAAAGTAGAGGTTGAAGGAAAACTGGTTGGATTATGGGCCATCGGAAATAGTGTTGGGCAAGCCGTTGAAAAAGTGATGGATGCAGGTGCCGCAGGTGCCTTGATTGTAACCATGGAAGGGCAAGCCAATTTTGATAGGATGGCCAATCGATACAAAAGCTTGTCTGGTAAAGGCAGGATGGGCTTTGATAAACCAACAGAACAAAAACCGGTATTTATGGTAAGCTCTATCAAAATGGCAGAGCTTTTTGAATCTCCTGTGGATTTGCTCAAAGAAGCGGCCAAGAATGATCCATCAGTAATCTCTTCTCAGAAGGCCGTGTTTAAGGTGGTGAAACAGAAAGATTTTATTGACACAGAAAATGTAATGGCCTTTCTAGAAGGAACAGATAAAAAGGAAGAGGTGTTGGTGATTTCATCTCATTACGATCATATCGGGGTCAGTAGCACAGGTGAAATTAATAATGGTGCAGATGATGATGGATCAGGAACTGTTTCTGTAATGGAAATTGCAGAGGCATTTGCTCAGGCTGCAAGAGATGGATATAATCCAAGACGTAGTATACTTTTCTTAAATGTGACAGGGGAAGAAAAAGGTTTGCTTGGCTCTGAGTATTATTCCGAAAATCCTATTTTCCCTCTTGAGAATACGGTAAACAATATCAATATCGACATGGTGGGAAGGATTGATTATGAATACCAGGATGCAGAGAATCAAGACTATGTTTATGTGATAGGTTCCGAAATGCTGTCTTCCCAATTGAAGGTCATCAATGAATACAATAATATCACCTATACCAATCTAATATTAGATTATAGGTATGATGCAGAGGATGATCCAAATAGGTTTTACTACAGGTCCGATCATTACAATTTTGCCAAGCACAATATACCAGTTATCTTCTTTTTTAACGGAGTTCATGATGATTACCATAAACCTACTGATACGGTGGATAAAATTGAATTTGATTTGATGGAGAAAAGAGCGAAATTGATTTTCCATACAGCTTGGGATTTGGCCAACCGTGAAAATAGAACTCCTGTGGACGGTACAAACAATCGGACCGATAGGTAATTTTACTGTCAAAAGTTAAATATTAAAGGGCTAAGGTAAAACTACTTTAGCCCTTTTTAGCTTATTATAATGTAGCTTCTTCTTAGATTTCTCCGCAATCGCTTATGGGACTCAAAAACTTTGATTATATTCATAAACTCTAAGTGATATCAATCCTAACAATGATCATGAAAAAAATAGTCTTCAGTCTCTTCGTTTTATTTTTCGCAAGTCAGGTAAAAGCTCAAACAATTCCGGATAAAGCCGCGCAGATTAAGGCTGCTGTTCTGGCTGCACCTCAAGATTTCAGGAAAGGAGCAAAGGTTTATGGATATGATGCGAACGGCGAGTGGACGGTGCTTAGAGAAGGAAGTAATGAAATGATTTGTATTGCGGATAATCCCAATGCTGAAGGGTTTAGTGCTTCTTGTTATCATAAGGACTTGGAGCCATTTATGGAAAGAGGGAGAGCATTGAAAAAGGAAGGTAAAAACTTCAAACAAATATTTGATACTCGCGAGAAGGAGGCCAAAAGTGGCAGTCTAAAAATGCCTAGTGAGCCTGCTTCCCTCTATGTATTGTCCGCAGATAAAGCTGATTTTGATCCCATGAAAGGTAAAGTGGACAATAGCTATCTTCGCTATGTGGTATATATCCCATGGGCCACCATGGAAAGTACGGGTTTGTCCACCAAACCTGATTTTCCCGGTATGCCATGGATAATGGATCCGGGTACACATAGAGCTCATATCATGATTAGTCCTCCCAAAGATTAGTTGACCATTGTCAGTTGATTGGGCCTACAGGGAGGAGTCCTGAGCTAATTCCTTATTCGATAAGTTATGTCAAAATCAGTCTTGTTTTGGGAAGAATAAGCCTTTTGATTGACCGAAAAAAAATATTTGATTCTTTGAATGAAAGCTACCTTTAAAACTTGGAAAACAAGTAGAAACCTTTTCCTTACATTGCTTGAAAGTTATAAGCTCGAACAGTTAAACCATATACCTCAAGGGTTTAATAACAACCTGATTTGGAATATAGGACATGTCATTGTAGCCCAGCAAGGGCTTGTATACAAGGGGTCAGGATTGCCCGCCCAAATATCGGATGAGATGTTTGGAAAGTATGGCATAGGGACCAAACCTGAAACCCCGGTGTCAGCTGATGAATATAAAGAATTGAAATCGCTTTTAATGGATTTAATCCCACAAACAGAATCCGACTATTTCAATGGGAAGTTTGTTTCTTACCATGAGAGAACCACCAAAACGGGTTTTCACTTAAGCTCTGTGGAAGATGCAATTGTATTCAATAATTTTCATGAAGGACTACATATGGGGTATGTGATGAGTATTCGGAAATTTATTTAAAATAGGCTCAATCTACCCTTATCTTGCTTCTATTCGGGTTATTAAATAGCCGGTCAGGTATCAATTATGTTCAAATTGTAATCAATAAATTTTACAAGTTTACCAAGGCAAGGACCTTGTTGATGGCCTCTTTGTTTGTTTGGAGGGCTGCTTCATTTCCCATGTCATTGAGAATTTGATTAAATGGCTCGGTTCTAATGGGACCATCATATCCAATGGCCACCAAGCCTTCCATGAAAGCCTTGAGATTGATAACGCCTGTAGCCAAAGGGAGCTCTCGCTTTAAATCCACCTGAGCTTCTCTGCTAAAACCCTTTCTTGCGTCATTAATATCCACTACCACTATGTCCTCTGCTTTAAGTTTGAGAATATCTTCTTTATTGTCATTTGCAGTATACCAATGAAACGAATCCAAAACAAAGCCTACATTACTATGGCCGGTGGCTGCTATGAGTTCCTGCCCTTCTTTCATGGTGGATATAAAAGGGTACTTATTTTGTATGAGCAAGGGTCTTGTCCCAAGGTACTCCAGCCCAAGCCTAATGCCATAATCTTTCATTACCCGAGCACACTCCCCTAGTCGGTAGGCATGTTGCTTCATGTTCTCATTGTAAGTAAGGGAATTATGAGAAGAAATAATCCATGTATTAATGCGGGTGGCCCCAAGTTTTTCCATTGTCTTACAAAATGATTCTAATTTTCTAAAGTCTTCAAGAAAATTGCGATTGTCTTCTCTGAATGCTACGGGTAGATTGGTGGAGCCAAAACCTATTCCACTTGCCTTCATTTTGTCCTTTAGGTCTGCTATTTCAGCCGGAGAATAATCCTGCATGACTTCTTCTACAAAAGGGGGGATGGTTTCATACCCATAAGCAATGGCATAATCTAGTGTTTGTGCAAGATTTGCCTTTACTCCAATAATACCAGGATTTAGGGCAATTTTAAATTTTCTCACCGCTTTTGTTGTTGCATTCAAGCGTTGGGTTCCAATGGTTCCTGCTGCCAATAGGGCTAGGGATGAGTTACTTAGAAATTTTCTCCTTTCCATAATTGTTTGTAGATAGTTGCCTTGATTGTTAGGTTAAAATAATGAAAATACCATTGGGTTGTTGAATAGCTACTTAATAATTCAGCCAATTTTTTTTAAAGTTGCTATATTTAGTCATTATAATAATAAATTAATTAGAATAATTCTTTACTTTCCCTAGCCAAAATAAACCAATAAATAAATGAAAATTTTACGAATATTATTGCCTTTGTTTTTTCTTTCGTTTTCAAGCTTATTGGCCCAAGAAAGCCGGGTGTTTGATGCATTAACAGTAGACAGTAAAATCCTTGGTATGGAGAGAAAGTTTGCTGTGTACCTGCCTCCGGGTTATGAGTATTCCCAAAGATCCTATCCTGTGCTTTATTTGTTGCATGGTGCAGGTGACGACCAAACCGGCTGGGTTCAATTTGGGGAAGTGCAACGAATTGCCGACAATGCCTTTGAGGATGGTACGGCCACACCAATGATTATTGTAATGCCGGACGCCAATACAGGTAAAAGGGGCTATTTTAATGATATAAAAAATGAATGGAGGTATGAAGATTTCTTTTTTGAAGAATTAATGCCCTATGTGGAGTCTCAGTACAGAATCAAGCGCGAAAAAAAATATAGGGCGATTTCAGGTCTTTCTATGGGAGGTGGAGGAACCTATTTCTATGCCATGCATCGGCCGGAATTGTTTTCATCGGCTTGTCCACTTAGTGCCTCGTTAAGGAATACCGCGTATGATGATTTTCTAAAAAGATTTGAGAGCGAAGTCAAGGATAAAGACCAATTGAGAGCATATTATGACAAACATCAGGCCTTAAGACAATTGGAAGTTAATGATATTGAAAAGATTAAGTCGGTAAAATGGTTTTTTGATTGTGGAGACGATGATTTTTTGTATGAAGGAAATAGTCTCGTTCATATTGCCATGAAGAAAATGGAGATCCCGCATGAATTTAGGATTCGTGATGGCGCCCATAATTGGACGTATTGGAGAGAATCACTCCCGAATGTCCTTGCCTTTGTTTCAGATACTTTTCATCAAAAGTAATTGAAAAACATCCCAATTAGCAAAGCAAACAAATAGGTGAGCTTGCTCGCCTATTTGTTCTTGTGCTTGCTTTTTTTCTTCATTTGATTTCTGTTTCGTTTGGCCTTGCTGTTTTTGTTGCCGCGCTTTTCTTCTTTCTCTTTATAAGGTTTCGAGTACCCCTTTTTTTCATGAAATGCCCCCTTAAATTCAGGGTCATCGCCTCTTTTTTGTTTGTCGATCTCCCTTTCATAAGCCTGTTTTTCTTCAAAAGGTGTTTTATGTTGGGTGATTTCTTCAGGGATTTCTTGCTCGGGGACAAGCTTTCGGATGATGGATTCTATTTTTTCGAAATGAAAAGCTTCGGCAGGGTTAATAAATGTAGCTGCTTTTCCTTCATTTTCAGCCCTACCTGTTCGGCCGATCCGGTGTACATAGTCCTCGTAAATTAAGGGTACATCAAAATTGATTACATGACTAACCAAACTTACATCTAAGCCTCTGGCCGCTACATCTGTAGCCACCAGGATTTTTACCTCTCCTTTTTTGAAATCATCCATGCTGTTGATCCTTGTGTTTTGACCTTTGTTGGCATGAATTACCCGAATACTTCCGGATTGATTTTTTTGAAGGTATTGATGGACGGTGTCTGCATTTTTACGCGACTTGGTAAAGATTATCCCTCTTTCAAAACCATCCTCGTTGACAAGTCTTAGCAATAGGTCTAACTTTGTTCTGATATTGGGAACAAAATATTTTACTTGAGCTATGGTTTCGGCGGTAGTCGCTTGAGGGGCAACTTCTACACGCTCGGGAAATTCAAGGAATTCATAAGAAAGATTTTCTACTCGTTGGCTGAAGGTGGCGGAAAACAAGAGGTTTTGCCGCTTGACAGGGATCACTTCCAAGATGTTTTTTATTTGCGGAAGGAAGCCCATGTCCAACATTTTGTCAGCTTCATCCAATACCATGGTTTTAATATCTCTGGTGTAAATTTCACCCTTGTGGTAGAGGTCTATGAACCTTCCGGGAGTTGCAATGATAATGTCCACTCCTTCTTGTAGCTTTTCAATCTGTGGTTTTGGCCCCAAGCCACCATAGAGGCAAACATACCTTAAATCTGTATATTTACCGAAACCTACAACAGCCTCCTCAATCTGCATTACCAGTTCTCTTGTGGGAGCCATAATTAAAGCACGAGGGTGCTGGCCTTGTGCGTATTTTACTTTGTACAATAAGGGCAAGACATAGGCCGCAGTTTTGCCCGTTCCTGTTTGGGCGATGCCCAGTATGTCGTGACCGGCCAAAGCCAAAGGGATGGCTTTTTCCTGTATAGGCGTAGGTTTTTCATAACCAATTTCCTTCACAGCATTTAAAAGTTGGTTATTCAGTTTAAAATTTTCGAAAGATGATAGCTGATCGGACATGATTTTATAAATTTAGGAAAATATTAAGAGGTGTTTCGACCCAAGCACCTACCATATAAAACAAATGCTATGAAAAGAATACTAATCCGTGATGCAAATATAGTAAATGAAGGTAAGATTATACGTGGAGATGTGTATATAAAGGAGGGCTTGATATATTCGGTGGGTGGAGATTTGTCAGGAAAAGATGCGGATATAGTGATAGATGCCAAAGGCAAATACCTATTACCAGGTTTAATTGATGATCAGGTTCACTTTAGGGAGCCGGGATTGACACATAAGGCTGAAATTTATACAGAAAGTAAAACAGCAGTGGCAGGGGGTGTGACCAGCTTTATGGAAATGCCAAATACCATCCCTCAAAGCACCACCCATGAACTATTGGAGGAGAAATATGCAATTGGAGCGGCTAAGTCCTTAGCAAATTACTCTTTTTATTTAGGAGCAACCAATGACAATATTGAGACCATCAAAAGTGTAGATGTTAAAAATGTTTGTGGAGTGAAGGTTTTTCAAGGGTCCTCCACCGGTAATATGTTGGTAGATAATCCGGACAGTTTGGAGGCCATATTCAGAGAGTGTCCGATTTTGATCGCTACCCATAGTGAGAATGACAACATCATCAAGGCAAACTTAGAAAGATTTAAGCAAGAGTATGGAGAGGATATTCCGGCTAAATTTCACCCTAAAATCAGATCAGAGGAAGCCTGTTATGATGCTTCCAAAATTGTAGTAGAAATGGCGCGTACCCATGGTACAAAATTGCATGTATTGCATATCAGTACCGGGAAAGAAGTGGGTTTATTTGACAATACGTTGCCTCTTGCTGAAAAAAGGATTACTGCAGAGGCTTGCATACATCATTTATGGTTTTCTGAAGAGGATTATAACAAAAAAGGAAATTGGATCAAATGGAACCCGGCCATCAAAACTTCAAATGACAGGGATACCATATTAAAAGGGGTATTAGAAGGCAATATCGATGTAATAGCTACTGATCATGCGCCACACACTATTGGAGAAAAAGAGCAGCCCTATCTTAAAGCTCCTTCAGGAGGGCCTCTATTGCAGCATGGTTTGGTGGCCTTACTTGAAATGTACCATAATGGAAAAATTAGTTTGGAGCAAATCGTTCAGAAAACGAGCCACAATGTTGCCATACTTTTTGAAATTGAAAGCAGGGGCTTTTTAAGAGAGGGATATTATGCAGACCTAGTATTGGTAGATTTGGACAATTCTTGGGAAGTAGAAAGGGAAAATGTGCTTTCTAAATGTGGTTGGTCTCCTTTCGAAGGTCAAAAGTTTAGGTCAAAAGTTACCCATACGATAGTTTCAGGCCATTTGGCTTATGAGAATGGGGTCTTTAATGAAGAAAAAAAGGGTGAAAGACTTAAATTTTCAAGAAATATCTAGCTTGGTATTGCGTGACTGAAAAAAGCATATTACATTTGCAATCCCATCTGATAAAAGAATCAGAAAATGAAATAAAATGGTGATTGTAGCTCAGCTGGTTAGAGCGCTGGTTTGTGGATCCAGAGGTCGCCGGTTCGAACCCGGTCCTTCACCCAAGCCCTCCCTTTGATTAGGGAGGGTTGTTTTTTTATTACTGCATCCTACAATGGGTTGGTATTTTAACCCAAGAAATTTGAGGTTATTGCAAGTAAATGGGGCAGTCTCTTTTCTCGTCTTTAGAATGGTTAAAGAGCAATACACGAAGCTTGTTTTATAGTCTGCTTTTGTTGGTTACCCATGCAGAAGGTATTCATGTTTATGGCATGTTATTTGATTAGCGATTGTTGTAGAATTCATTTAATTTCAGAAGATCATGTTTAAGTTACTTCAACCTTCAAAAAATTTTCCTCAAATAAAATATGTAAATTTAAATCATGTGCAGATGTATATGATGAAATTTGAGGAATCCATTAAGAATCTAGAGAAAATTCAAAAAGAAGCTACTTGAGTAGCAATGAAAATATAATATTCCAAAAGAACTCTAATAGAGTTCTTTTTTTTTGTCAAAAAAACAGCTTTATCTTAATCATTTAGCTTAATTGCTTTAGTTTTTATCTTAAATATTTTTCTTTACGAAGTATTAAAGTATTTTTATAAAAACCTCAAACATTTGATTAAATGAGCTATATACACTTTGATAAGACTCAACTCATTAACCTCAACTACTCTTTAGAAAAAGAGATCATCCGATCAAACCCTTTGGGTTGTTATACGAGTACAACCATTATTGGCTGCAATACCAGAAAATACCATGGGCTATTGGTTGCTCCACAGCCTCAAATAGATGGTCAACTTCACGTGTTGCTATCTAACGTACATGAAAGCATCGTACAAAAAGATGCTGTCTTTAATTTGGGAATTAATAAATATCCGGGGACCTATTCACCACGGGGACATAAATACCTTGAAGATTTTGATTCTGAACCCATTCCAAAACTTACCTATAGGGTAGGAGGGGTGATTTTTGAAAAAGAAATTATCTTAGATTCTACAGCCGACCGGGTTATGATAAGGTATACCTTGGCAGATGCTGTTATTCCTACCCAAATAAGAATTAATCCATTTCTGGCTTTTCGTGGCTACCACGGATTATCTAAAGCCAATACTTATGTTAATAAAAAAATAAAAAAGATAGAAAATGGCGTACAGGTTCAGCTTTACGAGGCTTATGACCCATTGTCATTACAGGTTTCAATGGACAACGATTTTGTACCTGTGCCGGATTGGTTTTATAATATAGAATACTCAAAAGAAATAGAACGAGGATATGATTATCAGGAAGACCTATATGTACCGGGGTATTTCGAGTTTGAGATGGAAAAAGGTGATGAAGTAATTTTTTCTGCCGGACTGAAAGTAGCCAATACAGCTGAGCTTCACGATAATTTTAAAAAGGAAATTGAAAGAAGAATACCAAGAGATAATTTTGAAAATTGCTTGAAAAATTCTGCCGGCCAATTTATAAGTAAACGCGATGGAGAAACACGTGTGATAGCGGGATACCCTTGGTTCGGCTGGTGGGGTAGAGATACTTTTATAGCGCTGCCGGGGCTTACTTTGACCATGGAAGACAATCAGACCTTTTTAGATGTTATGGATTCCATGACCAAAGATTTAAAAGGAGCGATGTTTCCAAATGTAGGAAGTGGAGTTTCTACAAATATGAACTCTATTGATGCTCCACTTTGGTTCTTCTGGTCTTTGCAACAATATATTATTTTTACAGGAGATAAACAGACAATACTGTCGAAATACATAGATAAATGCAAGGGGATTATAGATGGCTTTAAGGCAGGGACAGATTTTAAAATTCATGTTCAAGAAGATGGACTTATCAGTGGAGGCGTGGAAGGCGTTGGGTTGACATGGATGGATGCCGTGACCAAAGAAGGGCCGGTGACACCACGAATTGGCTGTCCTGTAGAAATCAATGCCCTATGGTACAATGCACTTCGGTTCTATCATGAGATGACCGGGGATGAGGAGGTTCGTAAATTAGCAGATCAGGTGGAGGTGAGCTTTGTAGATCGTTTTTGGTCAGAGAAGAAGGGGTACTTAGCGGATGTGGTCACTGATGAAGAAAAGGATTGGTCCATAAGACCAAACATGGTATTTGCCACTTCATTACCCTATAGTCCTCTTAGTAATGAACAAAAAGACTGCGTGTTGGAGGTGGTAAAGACCAACTTGTTTACGAATAGGGGCTTACGAACCCTAGCGCCCAGTGACCCGCGATACAAGGGCTATTATAAAGGAGACCAAACTGAAAGAGACAATGCCTACCATCAAGGTACTGCATGGCCATGGTTATTGGGGCATTTTGCTGAAGGTTATTTAAAATTGCACGGCAAGCAAGGAAAGAAGTTGGTAGAGTCCATGATTGATAGTTTTGATGAAGTGATGACTCAATATGGAATAGGGACAATTGCGGAAATTTATGAAGGTGACCCTCCCCACAGACCTAAAGGGGCAATATCCCAGGCTTGGAGTGTAGGTGAATTGTTAAGGATGAAATATTTAATCAACAACATGTAAAGGGACAATATATGAAAGTATTAATGTTTGGTTGGGAATTTCCTCCTCATATTTCTGGTGGTTTAGGTACTGCCTGTTATGGTTTAGTCAAAGGGATGGACCACCACAAACAAGACCTGATTTTTGTTGTTCCCAAACTCTGGGGTGATGAAGATCCATTGGCTGAATTTGTGAACGCGAGTGAAATAGAAATTGATTATAGGGAACGTCGATTTCGAGACATTTGGAAAAGCCTTACCTACCTTGAGGTGAGTTCTTTCCTTATACCCTACCTTAGCCCTGAGGAATATCATAACCATACCGAACGACTGCTTAAAGATCAGGATGAGCTTGAATCCAGCGTGCTGGCCAATAAGTTTAGTTTTAGTGGTAAATATGGTAAAGACTTGATTTTGGAGGTGTCGCGCTATGCGCTGGTTGCTGCTCAGATTGCCAAAAATAAAAAGTTTGACTTGATTCATGCACATGATTGGCTTTCCTTTCCCGCTGGAATTGCCGCCAAACAGATTAGTGGGAAACCCATGATAGCGCATGTTCATGCAACTGAATTTGACCGTTCAGGGCAAACCGTAAATCAAAGGGTTTACGATATAGAAAAAGCCGGAATGGAGGCAGCGGATAAAATTATCGCCGTAAGCCAACTCACCAAAAACACGATAGTGACCAAATATGGAATCCCTGAAGAAAAAGTAACTGTGGTTCATAATGCTGTTTTGGATACAAGCATCATCAAGTCACATGTAGAGAAAAAAGTGCCGGAAAAAATTGTTACTTTTTTAGGTAGGATAACCTTTCAGAAAGGTCCTGAATATTTCGTGGAAGCTGCGGCAAAAGTGATAAAAAAAGATGAAAATGTCAGGTTCGTAATGGCAGGGTCCGGAGATCTTCTCAATCGAATGATCCAAAGGGTTGCCGAACTAAGGATAGGAACAAAATTTCATTTTACAGGATTCCTCAAAGGGGATGATGTAGACAAAATGTTTGCCCTAAGCGATGTGTATGTTATGCCTTCCGTTTCAGAGCCATTTGGAATATCCCCACTAGAGGCTGTAAGGCACAGTACTCCGGTGATTATATCCAAACAGTCCGGCGTTGCAGAAGTCCTGCAAAATGCAGTGAAGGTGGATTTCTGGGATATCGATGCAATGGCTGATTCCATTTTTGCATTGTTGCATTACAATGGGATATCCAAAATGTTTAAAGAAATGGGAAGAGAAGAATTAAAAAGGCTCAAATGGGAGCACGTTGCCGAAAAAGTAATAGGTATTTATAAGCAAACCGTTAATCAATAGGATATGAGAACCATTTGTTTTTATTTTCAAGTACACCAACCCTTTAGATTAAAACCTTATCGCTTTTTTGAGATTGGGGATGATCATGATTATTGGGATGACTACTCGAACAGAAACATCATGAATAAGGTAGCTAAAAAGTGCTACTTGCCAATGAACCAACTATTGTTGGAATTAATCAGGAAATATGATGGGAAGTTCAAGGTGTGCTTTTCACTATCAGGTACGGTTCTCGACCAAATGGAGGCCTATGCCCCGGAAGTCCTACACAGTTTTCAAGAACTGGTGGCTACAGGTCATGTAGAATTACTCAATGAAACTTATGGACATTCACTTTGCGCTCTCAAAAGTGAGACTGAGTTTAAGGATATGGTAAGCCTGCACCAGGAAAAGATTCAACATCACTTCAATGGCTATAAACCCAAGGTATTTAGAAATACAGAGTTGATTTACTCTGATGAAATAGGGGCGATGGTCGCAAAAATGGGTTTTGATGGAATCCTATCTGAAGGCGCCAAACATATACTGGGTTGGAAAAGCCCCAATTTTGTATATGTTAATTCAATTGAACCCAAACTGAAAGTATTACTCAAAAATTTTAGGCTTAGTGATGATATAGCCTTTAGATTTGGTGAAAAAACCTGGACGGATTATCCCCTCACCACAGATAAGTTTATCGGCTGGCTCAATCAAGTGCCCCAAGAAGATGAGGTGATCAATCTATTTATGGATTATGAGACATTTGGTGAACATCAATGGAAGGAGACAGGCATTTTTGAATTTATGAAAGATCTTCCGGGGGCAATTTTTCAACAAACCAACTTTAGCTTTTCTACACCCTCTGAGGTGATAGCCAATGCATCTCCTGTAGGACAAATCAATGTGCCTACTCCGATTTCCTGGGCGGATGAGGAGCGTGATCTTACCGCTTGGTTGGGGAATGACCTTCAAGACGAAGCATTTGACAGACTCTTTGAATTGGAGAATATGGTAAAACGCTGTGATGACCCTGAGATTTATAAAGATTGGAGGTATTTACAAACCAGCGATCATTTTTATTATATGTGTACCAAGTTTTTCTCCGATGGTGACATACATGCTTATTTTAGCCCCTATGAAAGTCCCTATGAAGCCTTTATCAATTACATGAATGTACTTAGTGACTTTATCCTACGATTGAAACAAGCTGAAAAAGCTAAGGCCTAATTGACTTCGTGAAGAATTTAGTATAGCTAGCATCCCTGATTCACAGGGATGCTTTTTTTATTGATAGCTGTATTTTACTTGACTTCCTTTTTCAGGGTCTAATTCTATAGTGGCGAAAACACCAATTTCTTGTTGCAATTCTTCTACATGACTTATTATACCTACAATTCTGTTTTCATGCCTTAGGGCCTTCAAGGTTTCAAAAACTATTCTTAGGGACTTCCTGTCCAAAGCTCCAAAGCCCTCATCCAAAAAGAAAAAACTTTGATCCGCTTGATTGATTGATTTTACCTTTTCTGCCAAAGCCAGCGCTAAACATAAGGATGCCTGAAAGGTTTGGCCTCCGGATAAAGTTTTGAGTAACCTTTTTCGTCCATCATTTAAATAATCTATCACCCAAAAAGTATTGTTGTCATCAATTTCCAGTCTTAGGCTGTTTTTTGTCAATTGTGTAAATCGCTTATTGGCCGTGTTACACAATTCTTTAAGGTATATGCTGCTGACATATTTTACAAAGCCACTGCCCTTAAACAATTGCTCCAATTCCTTTAAGTTGGAAGCCCTGTTTTCCATGGTATCCAATATCTTTAGTAAACCTTTCTTTGTCTCAAGCTTCTCCCTAATGTCTGAAACATCTCGGTCTATGTTTATTTTCTCTTTTTGAACCTGCTCCAATTCCTCTTTCTTCTTTGCGTGATTTTCTGCAACTTCGTCAAAGTAATTCTGGTCAAAGGTTTTGATGCCTTCTTCAGCTTCTAGAGTTGCCAAGTGGGATTGAACTACGGAACAGTCTTGCTCATATTCCCGTATTTCTTGATCAAGCTTATCTTCATCCAACTTGCTGTTGAATAGTTTTTCCAACTGTGCCTGATCTGTTTGTCCATACTGGGTTTTCAAAGCATCGAATTCATTTTTTAACTTTTCCAGTTTGATAGATGCTTCCTCTTTGCTTTTGCTGAAATTCTCCAGATTGGCCAAATTGGTTGCAGCATCTTGGCGCTTTTCCTTCAGTACTTTTTGTTTCCCATCCAATAAATTGGCCGTGTCTTCAATGTCCTTTCGAACACTGGCTATCATTTGCTGGATGGTCTCAGTAGAAGAATCCATGTATTTTTCACAGAAAGCCTTGTCACTGATTTCATCTTCCTTTGCTTGTAAGGTGCTGGCATGGGCAATAGCCTGCTGTTCTTCCTTTCTCAGTTCTTGATGGGCACCATCTATTCGAGTCCGCAGAATGTCTATTTTTTTTCTATACTCCCGAGCACTGTTGTGAAGTTGATCTTCTTTTTTAATTTGATCCGTAAGGACTGAGAGCCTTTCATTGATATCTTCCAGAGTATGTATACCTAAAGTGCTTAACTCATTTTTGAGGGTGTTGAATTGATGGTTTAAGTCCTGCAGTTCTCCGGTTTTGTCGGATATTAGTTTAGTTTGATTGGTCTTTTGAAGCTCCTGATCATAAAGCCTCCGGGAAAGGAGTTGGATTTTTTCCAGATTCTGTCTAGTTTCCTCAATTTGTTGATTATAGCCGTTTACCTTCTCTTCGGTGTGATCTGAAGTAAGGGGGGAAGGGTGTTCTACAGCCCCACAGAGTGGGCAAGGTTCTCCTTCTTTTAAACTGTGGATATGGGCCTGTAAAGCTTTTTTTTTAATATACTTTGCTTTATCCGCTTCTATAGATTTGATGTTTTCTTTTTCCCAAGCATCCCAAAGTTCCAAGCTCGTAAATTGGGAAGGAATCATGCCTAGAATTTTGTTTTCTTCTTTCTGAATGGAATCATTTTCTAATTTTAATTTGGCAATGGCCTCTTCCAGTTTTTTGATGCTTAAGGAGAGGCTTTTCCAATCCTTTAAGTCGCCGGTAAGTCTTGCCATCAGTGTACTATTGGGCTGGTTTCTACTTTCTTCAAGCTCCTTTTCCAATAATTCAAGTTGATTCTCTAAGGCTTTTTGTTGGCCTAAGCCTTCTTCTATGGCGGGTTTAATTTGGGAAACTTTTTTTTGAGCGGCGTCTAGTTTTCTTTGGATGATTTGAATAGCTATAACCTTTTCCAAGTCCCGGATTTTGGCTTCACGTTCAGGGCGTTTATCGACTTTTTTTCTCAGTTCTCCTTCTTGTTGTTCCAGTTTTGCGATTTGTTCAATATAAGTTTCCTTAAACCTGTTGCAATCAGCAAATCCTACGCTGGCTTTTTCTAGTTCTAACTGCTCATCTCTTATTTGATTCCAAACCGGTTTCAAATAGCTGTTGGCCTGTATAAAGGCTTTCAACTCCTTTTTCTTGGTTTCAATTTCTTTCGTTCGACTTTGAAGACCCTCCCACTGTTTTTGATAGGCCAGCAGTTGGTTGTGCTTTTGCTTTTGAGTTTGTAAGGATTGGAATTGCAAATTGGTCTTTTCAAGGCTTTCTGTGGCAGCATTCACAGTTTTTGCTAATTCTTGTTGCGCTTTTTCCTTTTCTTTTAAAAGCTCTGCAGAAATATCGCCTAAGCCTTCCAATTGTGTTTCCAACCGGATCAATTCACCCCTAACCACTTTTAAAAGACTGCCGGTTTTGGCTGATAGATCAAAGCGTGCCAAGCCAAACAACTCCTTCATCATTTCAGCTCTAGGTCCCGGGGTTAGGTCTATAAATTCCCTGAATTTACCTTGTGGAATGATCACGGTTTGCTTAAAATGCTCCTTTTTCATGCCTATTATGGCTTCCGCATTTTGATTCAGTGGCGTGGTTACATCACCTTCCTTAAGATAAAAAGTATGCTCTGCAGGTCTTATCTCATCAAACCTTTTACTGTTCCGCTTGACTGCATACCTTGCCAAGTAAATCTGACTGTTGTTTTTCCCGGCCTTAAATTCGAAATTGATAAGTAATTGTTGGCTTTGCAGGTTGACCATGCTGTTTTTCTCCCCCCTGTCAGACAGCCTCTCAGTGCTGCCATACAGGGCCAAAAGTATGGCCTCCAAAATGGAGGATTTTCCACTGCCAACGGCCCCGAAAATGCCAAAAATTCCCGCTGCAGTAAGTTTTTCAAAATCTATGGTTTGTTCTTCCTTGTAGGAGTAAAGGCCTTGAACGGAAAGCTTTAAAGGAATCATATTTTATCGTCTTGGCTAAGGATTTCATTGAATACTGACAACAGGGCCTCATTGGGAAGTTGCCCTTTTTCACTCTGATAATACATTTTAAATAAACTTGTCATGTCTTTTTCTAAATCTTTAACTTGAAGCTGTTGGTCTTGATCAATGCCGAGGTTTTTAATTTGGGGAATAATGTTGATGATCCAGTCATGCGCTTGCAAAAGACTTTTTCTAGTGGCGGCATCAATGGCATCGTCAGTCTCGTAAGTTAATTCCACAAAACAATAAGGGTTGTTTTCCAGCCATTCCAGGGCGGAAGGCAAGTCACTGAATTTTTTTCTTTCCAGTTTCCTGCCTTGCTTTAAGGCGATAGGTTGATAATTAATGGGTTCATTGGGAATGCCGGTAATGAGAACCACCTGTTTCTCCTGGCCGGCTTCACTGAATGAATAAGCCAAAGGAGAGCTGGAATAAACAACCGGAAAGGGACTTTTGCTAGCGGCATGGTAGCGGTGCAAGTGGCCCAATGCTGCATACTGGATTTGTGAAGGGATATTTGACGTATACAAAGCCTGTGTTCCTCCCACATGCAAAATGGGTCGTTCACTTTCAGGTTCTTTTTCCGGAGTGGTTCCTTCTTTGACAAAGAAGAAATGACCTAGGAATACATTCAAACCGGAGTTGTCACAGAATTGATCAGCCAAGTTCTTCCATTTTTCTTCCAGTACTTTACGCAATTCGTTTTCTCTATCCCCTTCTCCTAAATAGGTTCGCAAAGAAACCTCATTGGCATAAGGAGCCAATATTATTCGTACCGGAAAATCCAAATGAGGGAGCTGCAATGAAATAAAGCCTTTGTCAGAGGCCACCACTTCAATACCACTGTCAAGTTTACCTGTGGGAATGATGCTGTCATATCGGCTGTAAAAAAATATGCCCATCTCCCTGGCCAAGGGGTCCGGCGCTTCTATAAATTGGCTGCTGTCATGGTTGCCAGAGATGGCAACAACCGGTCTTTGCCCATTTTTGGAAAGCTTTCGAAGTGTCTTGTAAAGCAATTCGATCGCTTCGTGGCTGGGGTTGAATCCATCAAATATATCTCCTGCAAGTAAAACCAAATCAACATCTTCTGAATTGGCAATGTCGATTATTTCCTCGAGGACAAGCTTTTGTTCTTCCAATCGGGAAGCTTCCTGAAGCCTTTTTCCTAAATGCCAATCGGCTGTATGTAAAATTTTAATTTGCTTCATTGTCGACAATAATATGGTTAACCTATTGGGGTTTAAATGGATCAAATGGTTTTCAATAGTTGAAGTAGGTTTGTCTAATACTGGTAATGAAACTAAACATTTTGCCTCTGTTCCATAGTTGAAAAGCTGCAGTTTGGCTCATTTTATTTCCTTTAATTTACTCCTTATTCTTTCGTTTTCAAGGTATTAATGCTCTTCTGTTGCTTACTGATATTTTAAGAATACCGAAAATTCAATACATAACCTATAGATAAATTTACGTTAAAGACAGAGTAGGACAAGGACATTTATGTAATTTTGAAGGAATTTTCACTTGAAGAGACTATTGTCGCTTGTATTATGGGATTAAAATGGGTCAAAATAAAAGGCGTTTGGCCGAATAGGTAAAAAACCCAATTCCTAATCCTAGTGGAACAATTGTTGTGAGTAAAAACGTTATGAAAAGAATTTTGGCTATATGCCTTGTGCTTGTCATTGGCTTCGAAAGCATTTCATGGGCACAATCTCCCTTTACTTACCCAGACTCCCTGTTGGTCATTCAAGAAGGAATTGCCAGTTATTATGGTGTTCGATTTCATAATCGTCGGACAGCGAATGGAGAAGTTTACAATATGCGGGAATTTACCGCGGCCCACAAGCACTTGCCTTTTGGAACTTTGGTGAAGGTGACCAATCAAAAGAACGGTTTGCAAGCCATTGTAAGAATAAATGATCGCTTGCCGCAAAATTCCAAGCGAATAATCGACCTTTCCAAAGGGGTAGCCCAGCATTTAGAAATGGTAAATGATGGGATTGTTGCTGTGAAACTTTCGCTATTAAGTGCTTCGGCTGTAGAATGGTTGAGAGACCAATACAATACTGTGCCCCAAGATATTCGCCTGAGGAGTTATTATCCTGAAATAAGCGTTAAGAAAGATGAGCAAGAACTTACTAAAATTAAAAAGAAAGTATTTTGACTGAGCTTAGCCCTACGGAGATACTGTTATAGCCTTTGTAATTATGGAAAGGAAAAGGTAAAATAATACCACATCCAATAGGGTAGCTTAAGCTAGCGTATATGATTTAAATTGGATAGAAATGTTGAGGTAAAAGGCTTTTTATATTTTTTAATGCTGTTCAGTTTATGTTATGGTCGTTGCATTATATTGTTTACTTTTGGTGACTTAAAATCCCTTTAAATTAGCATTGTTATGAGTAAAGTGAGAGCTAAAAAGCATTTAGGCCAACATTTTCTAAAAGACTTAGGTGTGGCAGAGAAGATAGCCGGAGCACTTACTGGGCATAGGGGTACCAATGTAGTGTTAGAAATTGGACCGGGGATGGGCGTGCTAACTGATTTTTTGTTGGAGAAAAAATGGGATTTACATCTGATAGAAATAGACAAAGAATCTATCCATTATCTTGAGAAAAAATATAAGCCGGATTCACTTACCATCATTGAAGGGGACTTCTTGAATTATTATTTCAAGGATAAATTAGCGGGACCTCATGCGATTATTGGCAATTTTCCTTACAATATTTCCAGTCAAATATTTTTTAAAGTATTGGAAAAGAGAGAACTGGTGACAGAAGTGGTAGGAATGTTGCAGAAAGAGGTGGCGGAAAGGATGACTGCGAAAAAAGGAAACAAGACCTATGGTATTTTAAGTGTTTTGTTACAAGCTTATTATGATGTTGAATATTTATTTACAGTGCCACCGGAAGTATTTGACCCTCCTCCCAAAGTGAACAGCGGTGTGATCCGCATCAGCCGAAACAATGTAGAGAAGTTGGATTGTGATGAAAAGCTGTTTTTCAGACTTGTCAAGCAGGCTTTTAGTACCAGAAGGAAAACCCTAAGAAATGCATTGAAACCAATGGGCCTTTCAGATGAATTTAAAGCATTACCAATATTAGATTCAAGGGCCGAGCAACTGGGAGTAGATGAATTTGTTCTTTTAACCCAACAACTAGAAACATCTTGGAAGAATTAAACTCATTTGAGCTATCCAAGGAATACCTGGAGGCGCTCAGGGAAAATATAGAAAGTGAAAATGTAGCCTTTATTCAGGAGTCCATGTTGGACATCAATAAAGCAGATGTTGCTGCGATATTGGATGAGTTGGACATGATGGAGGCCCTGTTTGTCTTAAGGGCTTTGGATCCTGATTTTTCTGCGGACATTCTCAATGAGCTGGATGAGGATCCACAATACAAAGTAATTAAGGCCATGCCCCCGGAGGAATTGGCGACTTTGATAGATCATATGGACTCAGATGATGCGGTGGATATACTCAATCAACTGGTTGTCAATGATCGGGAAGCGGTGATTAGCCATCTAGCGGTCAAAGAAAAGTCCTTGTACATCATTGAGTTGCTTCGGTATGACGAGGACAGTGCCGGAGGTTTGATGGCCAAGGAGATCATAAAGGCCAACCTTAACTGGACGGTGGTGCAAACCATCGATGAGATTAGGAGACAGGCAGAAAACGTCGAAAAGATCTTCAGCATTTATGTGGTAGACAATAAAGAGCAGTTACTCGGTAGGGTTGCCCTTAAAAAGTTGATTTTAGCCTCTTCAAATACCAAGGTGGCAGATTTGTATGAAGAAAACATCATATCTGTTCCCACCTATATGGAAGGCGAAGAGGTGGCTGAAATCATGAGAAAATATGATTTAGAGGCTGTCCCTGTGGTGAATGTGAAAAACAAACTGGTAGGACGAATTACTGTAGATGATATTCTAGACCTGATAAGAGACCAGGCGGAAGAGGATATTCAGGCGATGACAGGTTTCTCAGACGATGTGGAGGAATCCGATTCTGTGTACCGACTGTCAAGAGCAAGATTACCTTGGCTATTGATTGGAATGGTAGGTGGGCTCTTAGGTGCAGGATTTATCGGCTTCTTTGAAGAAGGGCTAAATGCAGTGACAGCTTTGGCATTTTTTATCCCACTTATTACTGCCACAGGTGGTAATGTGGGTATTCAATCCTCTACTTTAATCGTTCAGAGCTTGGCCAATCGTTCCGTCTTTGAAGATAGTCTCACAAAACGTTTGCTAAAGGTGTTTTTAGTGGCCGTGTTGAATGGACTGGTTTTGGCCTTATTTGTGATGGGAACGGTGGTTTTTTTATATGATAAGGAGGTTAAGTTTGGCTTGGTCGTGAGTATTGCCTTGTTCAGTGTGGTTTTACTTGCCTCATTTATGGGAACCCTCACACCGATAATTCTAGATAAGTTGGGGATAAATCCAGCCATGGCATCCGGGCCTTTTATTACCACGGCCAATGACCTGATGGGTTTAGCCGTTTACTTTATGGTTGCTACTTTATTGTTGAATCTTTAATACATACATGAAAATTTTAATCATTGACCTCATGCATGAGAGCATAGTGCCCCTATTGGAAGAAAAAGGGCATGAGGTGCATTATAGACCGGAGATCGATAGGGAAGGTATTCTTCAAATTATTTCTGACTACCAAGGGCTGGTAATCAGGTCCAAAACGCCTATTGACCGGGGCTTATTGAAAAAAGGGGCGCAATTAAAATTTGTTGCCAGGGCAGGGGCAGGTTTGGATAATATTGACCTGGACTATTTGGAGCAAAATTCCATAGCTCTCTATTCAGCTCCTGAAGGCAATCGAGATGCGGTGGCAGAGCATGCTCTTGGTATGCTCCTGGCTTTGTTTAATCACTATATACAGTCAGATCAACAGGTAAGGAAAGGTGTTTGGGACAGAGAGGGGAATAGAGGTGTGGAGCTGTGTGGTAAAACTGTAGGGATATTTGGCTATGGCAATATGGGGGCGGCTTTTGCTCAGCGACTCAAGGGCTTTGGTGTGAAAATACTTGCCTATGATAAATACAAAAAGGGCTTCGGCGATGAAAATGTACAGGAATGCAGCTTTGAGACCATTCAAGCGCAAGCGGATATATTGAGTATTCATGTGCCTTTGACGGAAGAGACCAGGGCTTTTTTTTCACCTGAGGTGATTCAAGGTTTCAAGAAGCCTTTTTATTTGATCAATACAGCCCGTGGTGAGGTTATCTCTGTCAAGACATTGATACAGGAACTTCGGAGTGGAAAAATAAAAGGAGCTGCTTTGGATGTATTGGAAAAGGAAAAGCTCAAAAGCTTGACACCAATGGAGCGCGCCTCTTTTGAGGAGCTGACCACATTCAAGCAAGTCCTTTTTTCGCCGCATGTAGCAGGGTGGACCAATGAGTCTTACCGGAAGATAAATGAGGTTTTAGTAGCTAAAATTGCCGGTCAATGGAAGGGTTAGTGTCTTAATAAAAGATAGTTAAATTGTAAAATATGAATTCTTATTTTATCTTTGCGTATAGAAAATAATGGAAGCATATGGAAACGGTCTCAAGGTTGAGGCCGTTATTTTATTTAATAAGAGGCTAACAATTAATAAATATGGGAAGCATACAGTATTATACAGAAGAAGGATTGCGGAAGCTCAAAGATGAGCTTCAGTTCCTAAAGACCAAGGGCAGAACAGACATTGCCAAGCAAATTGCGGAAGCCAGAGATAAGGGTGATTTGAGTGAAAATGCAGAATATGATGCAGCCAAAGATGCTCAGGGGCATTTGGAATTGAAGATTGCCAAACTGGAAAACGTCATTGGTAATGCCAGGGTATTGGACAACTCCAAAATGGATACGTCTAAGGTAGGTATTCTATGCACTGTAAAAATAAAAAATGTAAAAAATGGCATGACAGTTTCCTATACTTTGGTTTCTGAGGAAGAAGCTGATCTTAAACAAAACAAGATTTCCTCAGCATCTCCCTTTGGTAAAGGCCTTTTGGGAAAGAAAGTCGGAGATATTGCTCAAATCCAAGCCCCTGCCGGTTTGGTAGAATTTGAAGTGCTTGAAATAAGCATATAATTTTTTAATCCCGGTTGCGATGCATCGGGATTTTTTTGTGATCAATATATAACTTCCTTACTTATGCCTTCTATTTTCACAAAGATTATCAACCGAGAAATACCGGCACATATCGTTGCTGAGGATGAGCAACATATTGCTTTTTTAGACATCATGCCCTTGGTAAAAGGCCACGTATTGGTGGTGCCCAAGGAAGAAGTAGATTACATCTATGACCTGGATGATGAATTGTATGCTAGTCTTCACCTTTTTGCCAAGAAAGTCGCCAAAGCCCAAGAGTCAGTCATCAAATGTACCCGAATAGGTGTGGCTGTCATCGGCTTGGAGGTACCTCATGTACATATCCATTTGGTACCGCTAAGAAGCATGGATGATATCAATTTCAGCAGGCCAAAGCTACAATTGGAGCCTTCAGAAATGGAAGAAATTGCCTCAAAAATTAAACTAGCTTTCGATCAAGGGAATTAAAACCTTCCCCTTTCCCTTCGGCTCCGCTCAGGGTCCGGTTATCTTAATACCAACCTTTTTGAATTCGCTTATTGGGCTGACTCAACATTAAATTAGTAATGCAATAAGCTATTCTGAAAAATCAAAATCCCCCTTCAACAAAGGGGGACAAAGGGGGATTTTACCGCAAACTGTATATCGGTCGTAAATAATAAATAGAAGAACCTATCCCTTTCCCGGCGGTTGATCGAAGCCGAAGTAATAGGGTGATGCAAACGTAAAAGCTACTCCTTCGGCTCTGTAGTTCTTTCACCTTTTACTTCTCCGTGAATCACTTGTAGCTGTTCAACACCTTCAGTGTTGAGTGTAGGGGTGTTTGCCTTTCCCGTGGGTTGCTACCTACGGTTATTATAGTTCAGACCCTTCAGGTCTGTTTTTTTTAGAAAAGTGGATTGTTTTATTACCATATACCTTCCAACCGGATCGTCCTTGCGAAGCCATTCGGTCAAAAAGGTAAACAACCTTCCGTCGGCTGAGCGGAGCCGAAGTCCGGTTATCTTAATACCAACCTTTTTGGATTCGCTTATTGGACTTACCCAATATTAAATTAGTAATTCAATAAGCTAATTTGAATACTCAAAATCCTCTTTATAATAAAGGGTGAGAAATGGGGTGGTGTGAAATGTAAATCTAAAGTTGTATTTAAATAATTATCGGTAAACTTTATTTAGGACAAGTATTCATCACAGATAAATCCCGAATTGCTCAAAATATTTCGCCCATGCAGGGCTTAGGTTGCAATACTGATTTCCCACACAGGGCTTCACCCTGTGCTATTATATTTGTCCCTTTCAGGGGCGGGATTGATTGGTTGGAGTTGCTGTTTAACCTCATTGAATTTTTAGTTGAAAATGAACTTATAATCGGGATATTTTTTTGATTTTGCCCTGTATTCTAAGATTAAAGCAAGTGGAATAGTACAATTTTTAAT